>Ga0307375_10003407_pt1 | contig 15658 bp, 16 predicted proteins | sample TR1MG_FD_202531 | JGI IMG/M metagenome (GOLD analysis project Ga0307375, IMG submission 202531) | Soil microbial communities from Risofladan, Vaasa, Finland - TR-1 | ecosystem: Environmental > Terrestrial > Soil > Coastal area > Acid sulfate soil | place: Finland: Risofladan, Vaasa | collected... | reverse complement strand
GTCATTAGGGTTTGATAGCATCAATAATTAATGAGGTGTATGCAGTTGGGTTGGTTCGATTACGCTCGTCAAAGCGCGTAGATCGCTCAATAAATCCCTCCTCAACATCCCAATCCACATGGTGGAATTTACCTTGTTCGTCGAACCATTCCAGCAGCCTGACTTTGTATCCGGCATTTTCAAGCAATGCCGAAAGCGTTCGGTAGTCATATAAAATTTTATGGTCATCCGCGCCCGCGCCATAACCGCCCGGCTTAACCTGTCCGATATAATCTGTATCGGGATGCAAGCCGTCAGGCACTGCGATGCGTAATAATCCACCTTGTTTCAGGTACACAAAACAGTTCTGACATGCCTTTGCCCCATCTTCAAGCGACAGATGTTCCCAAACATGTTCTGCAAGAATGGCATTCAGCGAGTCAGGATCGAAATAAGTAGCCCAATCACTTTCAACGAGCAAGTTCAATATTTCTTTGTTTGTAGGCATCCAGCCTTCAAACTGGGTGCCACCGGCACCGACAATGATTTTTTTGATCTCCCGATCCCGCAACGCCTGCTTTAACTCACGCCGCTGCATGCGCCTAAGCTTGGCTTGGCGGTAATTGTTTCTCAGTATTACCAGAGGATCACGAATGACTCCCGGTAACCATGCTAGTTTTTTGGCGTTTGAATAGTTTGCACGCTTCATAATCTCTACTTATGCCATTTATGGCTTGTTTGCATCTATAAATTAGCGAAATAAATGCAGGAGTTACAGAACACTATAATTTCCAATCGTGCTAACGGGCAATCCTCTGAACTTAACCTTGAACGCGTAAGTTAGTATCTCAGTGTTTACATATGATGGGCTCTTTGTTGTAAAGCTGCCAAAAATTGATTCATCAAAACCTATTGCCCCAAGCCAATTAACTGCCCTTGGCAAGCAAACCGGAATGATGCCACGCTCGAAACACCAGCGCGCAAGCCTGACATCAACATATTTTGGCGATGTGCGCATGTATTCGAATGGGGGCATGTCTTTCCCACGCAAGATTGCTGTGCCAGTCCCAATCTGGTCTACTACAGTGGCCGTCTTAAGCCCATCAAATAAGCCAAATCCGCCGCGAAAATCCGCGACCCTCGTTTTATACGTAAACAACAATCCAGGAGAACGAAGGAATTGACGTAACAGAGGCCTCATGTAAAGTGACCCATGATACCCGCCCATGATATTGGGCAATGCTAACGTCTCAAATCGGTTAACGGTTGCCAACACATAATCGGATGGATAAATAATGTCATCATCAATTAGAAATACATATTTGGCGTCACTCACGTCCGGATAAAATTTACCCACATCTTTTAAATCTTCTTCCAGGATGAACGGAACCACATTGGGATATCTTTCCAATTCAACTGGCACGGCATCGTATTGGTTGAGTATGATATTGAGACGATCAACCTGCGGTGCAATTATCGCAACAACTTTTTCCAAACTCTTGCGTCGTGGAGGATATGTTGCCAAGTTAGCAATAATCATCAACCGACTCGCTTAAAAATATAAAAATCTGAGTGGGAAGTGTCATCGGGTGCCGCAGGATCATATGGATAACGATTTTCAATGCTCTGATAAAGCGTCCAATCCTTTGCATACTTATCGCACCATAGTGTAAATTTTCTTCCTCTCACATGGAGCGCGTCGAACTTTTTCTCGATGTTGTTTGAGTAAATAATCACAAAATTACTCGAGGATGCGAAAAGGCGCTTCATGTATGCATCAAATACATCGTCTTCAATCAAGTGATAAATCACATCAAGTGAAATCGCCAAGTCAAAACTTCCCTCTTTATCAAGAAGAATGTTTGTTTCAAAGAATTGAAAATTTGGGCGATCGAAAAATTTTTTTCTGCACATTGTTACCGCTTTGGGTGAGACATCAAAGCCAGTGTATTCGGGATATATTGCCAACTCTAGTTGTGCCCCATCTCCGCAACCGTATTCAACAACTGATTTAATTCTATGCTTTAATACAAAATCGTTTAGCACATTGGCTTTAAACTGAGCCAATCTTCCATAAGATCCTGCACCAGAATTTCCACCAACATTGTAGCGATCATCCCAATATTGAGATGAGCTGAAAAATATTAATACCTTTTGTTGACCTGAAACTATTCTCCTGATTTTTCTAAATATCCTAGCAATCACTTGATACCTTCCGTTTAAATATGTATCGACAATATATGAAGGCACAACAGCACCCCAAAATAATAAAGGGACTTCTTGTAAGCAATCTTTTGTATTTTTCTAATCATGCCTTCAATAATAATTTTTTAACTATTTTGCGTGCATATGCCAATGTCTTCCCAGCATATATCAAGATTGGCTCATAAATATAAGCTTTGAAAATTTGTCGAGACAATAAATTAATAGCTCGAATGCCTGCATTGGAAGACATAACGGACAGGTATTTCAAAGACAACCTGACAGATAGCCAAGCCGTTTGATTGAACCCCCGACACCACATACTCTTTGCAATCTGCGCATACGCTACAGTAGCTTCGTCTTTAGAAGATGAGCGCAATTCATCTTTGCTCAAATCCAGAACCATTGCCGTCAATAAATTTTCCTTTTCGATGTCACCAACGGCCGCCATGGTTTTCGATCCCTGATTTGGGTGCAATCTGCTTTTGACTAGGCACTCACCTAAGTGCACGAACATAAATTCCTTAGCCAAGCGAAACCAAAGGTCATAATCCTGTGTTGTTCGGAGCTGCATATCGAATTTCCCGATTCTTGTGAATGCAGTTTTTGGAATCAGCAGAGTGCATCCATGCAGTATATTTTCTGTTGTCAGCCAATACCGAAATTCGCTGGGTGGCACCCCAGGCATTTTTCTTAACTCCACTTCATCCGGGTTATTTGTAAAATGAGCGTAATCACTGTAAACAATAATTTTGTTTCTTTCTTCAGAATTAAAAGCCGACAGGAATTCGATCTGACGCTCAACTTTCTGCTCAAAATACAGGTCGTCGTGACTCAACCAGGAGAAATACTCTCCGCTCATGTTATCAATCGCCATATTAAGCGCCGAAGCCACACCACCGTTTGGTTTGCTGAAGTAGCGAATGCGATCCCCGTATGAAAAAGCTATTTTTTCAGTAGCGCCACTATCATTTGAGCCATCGTTTATGACAATTATTTCGATATTGGAATACGTCTGCGCCAAGGCACTATTAATGGCCTCTCGTAAAAAGTCACTGCCATTGTAGACAGGAATAACTATCGATACTTTTGGGTTAAATCGTCTGCTTGCCAATTAGATTTAATGTTTGCATTGGTTGTCACTAGTAGCCACTAGATCAAATTTTCCAAACAGTCCGGTTCACATAATCAACATAACTCAGCACAATGCGCAGCATCTGTTTCGACACCGGCCCGGCCTCGTAGTCCTGCACCGGATGCATCACGCGCATGACCTTGTCATGTTGAGCAATGATGACGCTTACCGAATCAAGTACCCGATCTTTCTTCAGCCCGCTCATAATAAGGGTGCCAACATCCATACCCTCCGGACGCTCATGAGAGTTGCGTATGGTAATGGCGGGTAAGTTCAGCAACGATGCTTCCTCAGTAATGGTGCCGCTATCCGACACAACGCACAACGCTTCCATCTGCAGTTTTATGTAATCGCAGAAACCAAACGGTTTAAGGAACTGGATCAACAGATTGAGCTTGTCGAGTTTCATCTCATCCATCCGCTTTCGGGTGCGCGGATGCGTGGAAACGATTACCGGATGCTGATATGTTTCCGCCAGGGCGTTCAGTGTCTCGACGAGATCCTGGAGATTCTGCGGCGTATCGACATTCTCTTCACGGTGCGCGCTGACAATGAAGAATTTGTTTGGCTCCAGGCCCAGGCGCTGCAGCACATCGGACTTCTGTATCTTCGGCATGTAATGATCAATCACCTCGCACATGTGCGAGCCGGTCTTGATGATAGTCTCGGGATGTATGCCTTCGGCGATCAGATACCTGCGGGCATGTTCAGTCAATACAAGATTAATGTCGCTCAGGTGATCAACCACCTTGCGGTTAAGTTCTTCCGGCACACGCTGATCAAAGCAGCGGTTTCCTGCCTCCATGTGGAACACAGGGATTTTGCGCCGTTTGGCTGGTATAACCGCAAGACAAGAGTTGGTGTCGCCGTAAAGCATCACTGCATCCGGATGTTCCTTTTCCAGAACCTCATCAGATTTTTCAATCACGCGCGCGATGGTCTGTGCTGCATTTTTACCCGCAGCCTCCAGGAAATAATCCGGCTTGCGAATGCCCAAATCGTCAAAGAAGACCTGGTTAAGTTCAAAGTCATAGTTTTGGCCGGTGTGCACCAGAATATGTCGGGTATGCTGATCGAACTCGGCAATTACCCGCGACATCTTGATCAGCTCTGGGCGCGTGCCCACTATGGTCATCACTTTAAGCACGCAGTTCTTCCTTGATGTAATCCAGTTTCAATAACAGCGCTTTAATCTGCTCGACATTCAGGCGCGCGGTGTTATGCGACGTATAATCTTCCTGTTGTGAAATCCTTTCTTCGCCCTCGCTGAAATACTGGGCATAGTTGAGATCACGATTGTCCGCTGGTATTCGGTAATACCCGCCCTTATCCTCGGCTTTTACCATCTCCTCGCGCGAGATCAGGGACTCATACAGCTTTTCGCCATGTCGTGTGCCAATGACGCGTATCGGATTGGCTTTTTTGAATAGTTCCTTCAGAGCCTGCGCCAGATCCGCGACTGTCGAAGCCGGAGCCTTCTGCACGAAGATATCGCCCTGTTTACCGTGCTGGAACGCATACAACACCAAATCGACCGAATCTTCCAATGACATCAGGAATCGCGTCATGTTCGGATCCGTGACCGTAAGCGGTTTTTCTTCTTTAATCTGCGACACGAACAATGGGATGACAGAGCCGCGTGAAGCCATCACATTGCCGTAACGCGTCGCGCACAACATCGTTTCACCTGCATTCTGCATGCGCGCCTTGGCTACCATGAATTTTTCCATCATCGCTTTGGAGATGCCCATAGCGTTGATGGGATACACCGCCTTGTCGGTGCTCAACATCACCACACGTGACACACCCCGCGCGATGGCGGCCTCCATCACATTTTCCGATCCGATGACGTTGGTTCGCACCGCCTCCATAGGATAGAACTCACAGGAAGGCACCTGCTTCAAAGCCGCCGCATGAAAAACGAAATCCACGCCTTTCATCGCCTGATGGATACTGTCGTAATCGCGCACATCACCGATGTAGAACTTCAGCTTGGGGTTTTTCATGGCGATGCGCATCTCTTCCTGCTTCTTTTCGTCGCGGCTGAAGATGCGTATCTCGCGAACCTCGGTGGAAAGGAAGCGTTTGAGCACAGTGTTCCCGAAAGAACCTGTCCCGCCGGTGATCATCAGTATCTTGTCTTTGAACATTTGCTATCCTGCTCTATCTATATGAGTGCATCAATTCAATCGATATGGGCCAGCCCGGTGCGACATAGCCCGTGGCATCCCGGAATCGGTCTGCATTAAGTGAGCGGTCGATCACTAGTTTGTCATCGGGGATTATCTCGATCGCTTTTCCATATACGTCGGCGACCAGCCTCAGCAGATCGTACTTGGAAATCGGCTGTGCGGCGACATGATACAACCCGGACAGGTCTGTACGCGGAATGACCACATCACGCACAATTTGCGCCAGCACCACGGTCGGCAATCCAGAATATATCGCCTTGGTGTACCCTTTACATTTCCGTTCCTGCGACAGAAACCAGTCTATCAAACTGCGAGCTCCCTGTAGTTCATGTCCGATGATGGATGTGCGCAAGGTGATCGCATGCGGATAGTCCACTTCCCCCAGAAATTTTGACTTTCCATAAAGGTCTTCCGCATCGGATGGATCGCTCTCACGGTAATCACCCTTCTTGCCGGCAAAGACGCAGTCCGTACTTATATGCACCAGCCGCGCACCAACCAGGTCACAGAGCCCGGCCAAACGATGGGGCAACAACGAGTTGATTGGGATGGCCATCAGCGGATCATCAGCCTCCGCCAATTGCTTAACCAGACCTATGCAATTCACCACAACATTCGGTCGCACTTGAGCAAATAACTTGGTCAAGGTGTCGTGATTTCCAATATCCACACCCGCCACCAAACGTTCGGCAATCTTGGGGGAGAATAACCGGGCAACTTCGCTGGAGCGGACCGTCCCAAAAACATCCCAATCTTCTTCCTCACTCAAAACGCGCATCATTGCATTCCCGAGCATACCGCTTGCACCCAACACTAGCGCTTTCATTGATGTGCCTTTCTGTTCCAAGATGAGCCTGAATGTTTTTCAATAACCTTCAAGAACACTTGTTCGCACTCACGTACCATATCCTCAGGACTGCCGGACGTACTAATAATGCGCTTTCTACTTAACTCGGACATGCTTATACGAAAATCCCGATTGGCCAACAATTTAGAGAGCAGTTTGCGGAATTGTTCAAAATCACCACGCTCAACCAATAGTTCCGTTATCCCCATAAATTCTTCAGCAGGTGACCAGTCTGTTTGGGAAAATATTTTCATGTAATTATTTTTAAATGAAACGACTGGGGTACCCAATGACATTGCATCAACTATCGTCATGCCACCACCTGATGGGTAGGTATCAACAACGACATCCGCCATACTCAACAGTTTCAAGAAGTCTTTTTCCCACCCGAAGAATTTCATGCGCCCGATGATATCTGGCGTCAATGCATCCTGAAGCCAAGTCGGTGGCGCAACGAGGCCAACCACAACATAATATACATCTGGATACGATTGAAGCAGTTTAATGATTTCATTCCAGAAATCCAAATCTTGAAACTTCTGTGGCCTGCCACAGCTCATTACAACCAAATTTTCCTGTGGCATCCCAAAAAAGGATTTTGCTTCTTCTCGACTATATTGCCGTTCTGGCAATACAGCACCTCCATTAACCAAACTGCAATCCGTTGGGCAATCGATCATCGGGTGTTTGGTCCAGGAAATGCTCCAGTTGAAATCCGGGGCAATAAATTGGGGCGGCGGCCCCTGACACAACCCGACAATCAAGGGGGCTGGGCGCAATGATGTAATGAAATAATGTCTTAAATCTGCCAATGCCGCATTCGTAATCAGAATGTCCGGATCTGATTCATATATTAATCGAGCTAAGCCAATTAAGCTTTTTTCTTCAGAATCAGAATCGGGCGCTGTTACCACTCGATATCCTAACGACTTGATTTTTGCAATGTTCTCAATAGCCTCCTGCCATTTAAGAATAACTGCATTTTGTTCTGGGATAAAAAAAGTCACTTCAAATTTTGATTGGTCATGAAATTGCGCAAACGATAAACTGTTTTTCACAATGACCGAATTCGTATGCGTCATGCCAAACATTAAATTGGCCAAACGAACTTTTCTATTTTTAATTGGCTGGGATTTTTTCACCTGAAAAGCATGAGGCCTTGCCAGCAGTGCTATTCGATTGAGTATCTCTAAATCGTAATGATATTCGTCGTCATGGTTGTGGTTCGCATAGGCGTATTGCCAAGAATTGAAATGCTTTAAGGTCTCTATAGTTTTGTGCTCATTTGCCGTTCGCATCCCTATGGATTTATGGGCTGCGCGTATGGCTTCAACGTCCCCAATAGCTGCATGGATACTTATGAATAATGGCAAATATTTCTCGTTAAGCCCAGAAAAAATCCAAGCCCGTTGTATGAACACCGTAGCCTGCTTACAATTCCCCATATTGAAAAGAGCTTCAGCTAACTTGAAATTGATCAAAACCCTATCCTCCTTGCTTTCTTGGCAAAGACTAGGCAGCACATTGTCCGAATTAATTTCCTCGCCGTGTGCAATCCTTTTTAACAATCCATTCAAGCCAGGAATTTTTAATATGTGCAATTGGGTAATGGTAGATTCCATTAACCGGCGGACTAAACGCCCGCCACGTCTAATGTAATTATTTTTAATCAATTTAATCATAGATTGAAATCCATAATGCGTGCTTTAAAACACCTTCGAATTCAAGTGCTGTTACATAGGGAAGATTCAACCAAGCCGGATATTTTTTCGCGAAGGAACGCAGTCCAGCAAGAAAGCACTGATAACCACTACACCTTCTCGCAAGTATTTTTTCAGGTAATCATGTGCATGCGGCATTCCAGCTAGGAAAATCAGTATAAGTTTGTTCACGATATCGTCTGTAAGTTTTACCGGTTGCCACGCTCACACATCAGGAAGATACTTGAACACAGATCAGGGTACTGCTGCCCCAGCTTGTAGCAGCCCTCCAGATATTCTTTGGAAATGATGTCCGTTTGTAACAGGCGATCCCACTGGAAGTTTGCCAGCGCCTTGAAGAATATCCCAGACCGGTGAACCACCCTCAGCCCTGCCGCAACGGCATCCCGCTCCAAAGTATCCAATGTATAGGTGCAGCGGTGGCCATGCTCTGCCTCTGCCGGGGTGACAGCGGAATTGTGAGAGATCAATCCCATCTTGACGGCGATCTGTCTTGAAGGTGCATTTGCATTCGGACATACCAGGAAGAACCTGCCACCCTCGGCCAGCCATTCTTCATTGATGCGTTTCAGCACCATGACAGGATCATCCAGATGTTCCAGCACATGGGTCAGCACGATGTTGTCATAGCGCTTGGGCAGGGTCGCCTTCTCAAAGAGCGCATTGACGAACTTCACCTTGTCGCCCAATTTTTGCTGTGCTTCCGCGATAGCTGCATCCGATGCTTCGACACAGGTGACGTCGTCGAAGTAAGGCAGGAATCTTCTGGTGAAGTCACCCTTGAAGCTGCCAAGTTCAAGCAAGCTTCCTATATTGAAGAAAGGCTCGAACGATTTGACCATAAAGGGATGCATCACATCGAAATCAAAGCCGTAAGCGTATTTGTGGTCGTTTGTATCTTTTATTTCGTCGTTGTAGTCACGTTTGTTTTTCATGCTCTTCCCCGCTTTCCAAAGATAGATTCATGGTAACGAATGGCGCATCAGCCTTGCCCGCAACGAAACCGCTTTTTCTATACAACATTATGGCAGATGTATTGTCAACCGCCACTTCCAGACTGACCTGCCACATGCCTGAGGCCTTCGCATTTTCGATACACCGGCCTATCAAACGCGCGGCGATGCCCTTGCCTGTCAACGACTTCAGCACGCTGACGCTGGTGATATATGTGATGCGCTTTTCGTGGTCATTGCAATACGCCGCCACCAATCCGACCAGCGTGCCGCCCGACCATGCTTCGAACCTCGTTGCTTTGCTCGCGATCTTCTGCGCATAGTCTCTTATCTTGACTCGTCCGCTCAAGGGCGGTACGAAATCGGCGTCGCAACGCAGCAGGTGCTCTGCGATCTGTGCCGCAGATGCCTTGTTCAACAAGAACTCGATCGACGCGTTCATCGCTCCAATACCGCCAGCCCGAAACCATAGCGTCCGAACTCGTTGCCGTTATAGAGCAAGTACACCTTGCCATCACACTCGAACACATGCGGGTAGCACAACATATCTGAATCCCAGCCGCCCGGGGTGACGTCGAGGAGCGGATTCTCATCGTCACGCGTCCAGTTCACCAGGTCGACCGAGTAAGCATGGCCGATGCGATAGCCGCGACCCGTGTTTTTCCTGAAGTCGAAAGACTGGCGATAGCAGAAGAACATGTGATGCATTCCATCGATCCCGATCACCGTGGGCAGCGCCTGGCTTTCATCCGCGCCCAGACGGTCGGCGATGATCTGCCGCGCTTCTTCCTTGACCCAGTTGATGCCGTCGCTGGAAACCGCATGGCCGATCTTGTAGGTTCGATCCGGCGCTGCATCCGGTGAAAATTTCTTCCAGCCAGTACCGAAGATATACCACATATGGAACACACTTCCGATGACTTTCACGAAGCCGTCGCCGACCAGGCAGGGTTCGTGCAGCGATGATGCCAGCACCGGGCCGTCGCCGATGCGCCGGAAGGTGAGGCCGTCGTCGCGGCTGATGGCCAGTCCGATGGCGGTATCGACAGAAACTGAGACCCTGCGATTCCAGCCGCAGGTGTAACCATACACGGCATCGCCGTGACGCATGACGCTCATCGGAAATATACCATGCTCATCGAAACAGCCGAGTTCGCCGAGCGGGATGACTGTCTTGTCCGACACGCGGATCACATCGCGCAGGTTCTTCTGCATATCGACGAAAGCGATATGGCTTAAATATTTCCCATTGCTTTTGTCCACCGCGCGGGTGGAGAAATAGATGCGCACGAAATCATCGAATACCAAGGCTTGGGGCGATTGTGCGAATTGCACGCACTCGTTCGGCAGCTTGTGCTGCGTCGGGTCGAATATCTTGCCGAGCTTTTTCCACTTTATCGCGCCCATCCCTTACTCCAACTTTCCATCCAGCTCGGCTAGACCAAAGCCATGCCGGCCAACCTGGTTGCCGAGGTAGGCCAGATAGGTCTTATCATCCAGTTCGAACACGTGCGGGTAGCTGATCATCTCGGCATCCCATCCTTCGTCCGATACGTCGATGCCTGCTTTCGCATCATCGCGCACCCAGTCAGTCAAATTGGTACTGGAGGCATAACCGATACGGTAGCCGTTCTCCTTGCCCCGGTAATGACTGCTGTAGCGGTAGCAGAAAAACATGTGATATTTGCCATTGGCGTAGAACACGTCCGGGCTGGCTTGCGCCTCATCTTCTTCGACGCGGCTCTCAATCAGGTCTTTGTTGACCTTGTTCCAATGAATGCCGTCTGAGGACGATGCCATGCGTATCTTGTAGACCGGCTCCGCCCGGCCCTCGACCATCTTCCACTTGCATCCGGCGATGTACCACAGATACCAGATGTCGTTGAATCGCCGGATCTTCGGCCCGCTCAACACGAATGGCTCGTCCGGGGAATACGACAACACCGGGCCGTTGCCGAGCTTGGTGAAGGTATCGCCCCCGTCATGGCTGGTCGCGATGCCGATTGCCACGTTGAACGGCACAGATTCGCAGCGTGTCCAGCCCGCGTAATAGGCGCGCACTTCGTCACCGTTACGGATGACGGAGACCGGATAGGTGCCGAATTCGTCGAACTCACCCATCCCGCCCAGACTCAGGATGGGTTGTTCACCGACGTGCCGCACCTTGAACAGATCGGCGCGATCCAGATCGACATAAGCGGAGTAGCTCACGTACTGGCCGTTCTCGTCCGCCGGAGGACGGCATGAGAAGTAAACGCGCACGAAATCGTCGAACATCAGGGTAGCCGGGGCTTGAGCGAATTCTTTAAGCCAGCTTCGCCCTTCGACATCTTGCGGCGTGAACACCTTGCCTAATTTTTTCCACTTGAACATGTTTTAGATCAACTCATAGTTAGACGAGATGCAAGTTTTAATGGTATCGAGCGGATTGAACATCATCACGTCGATGATCGACAGCCAGGGCACGAACGCGTCGCCGAACTGCGCATATTCGAACGGTTTCGTCCGGATAAATTTCAACTCGATGCCCTGCTCCCGGAACGTTTCTTTTGAATAAAGCTCCATGCCGCCGATGGCGTTCACATAGGCAGTCGCGCCGGCCGCTTCACACAGGGCAAGTACCTTGTCCTGATTTTTCAGGTCATGGTTGATGGCGATGCCCGAAGATATCCTGATTTCTGTCGCGATGCCCAAATGCTCGCAGGTTCTGACAATGGAGTGGTGCAGAAAGCGAAACAAGTTCTTATCTTCATATCGCACGATCTGCTCTACCAGCGGGAACGTCTGCGTAAAATACGGCGCACGTCGGTACGCCCCATTGAATTGGTTCAGCAGTTTGTCGCGGTTGAAGTCTGCCGCCAGTTCACGTTCGCACACATCCAGATTGTCCGAATCACTTTTCAACGGCAACGTGAACATCACGTCCTTGCTGTTCTGCAACATACGGTTGCGGTTGATCCATCCCTTCTTCGTGTATTTGATGTTGTCGTACACGATGAACATATCCACTGCCGCAATCAACTGAAAGTAGCCGATGTAGGGGAAGAAGTACGGCTGCATGATGGCTGCCTTCAAAATGCTCTCCTCAACGAGCTCCATTGAATCATTAGCCTCAAGCTCACTGAGCCGCGATAAAACGGGTAATTTCGTCGACTACCGACATATCCAGATCTGAATAGATCGGCAGACAGAGAACTTGTTGCGCTGCGGCTGTTGCTACCGGAAGATTCTCCCTATGGGCGGAAGGCAAGCCTCGATACATGGGGAAGTCCGATATCAACGGGTAAAAATAGCGGCGGGGATGGATGCCGTTGTCCTTGAACTTCTGGTAAAGATCATCCCGGCTGATCGGGTAGTCGGCATCGACTAGGATCGGGAAATAAGCATAGTTGGCAACCTTTTCGCCCGCATCGTTCAAGCAGTGAATCCCTTTCGCGTCCTTCAACCGCTCACGATAAGCAGCATCGATCTCTTTGCGCCGCGCAAGAGCCTGGTCTATGTATTTCAACTGCAGCAGCCCCAAGGCCGCGTTGAATTCACTCATCTTGCCGTTGATGCCGGGTGCCACCACGGTGACTTCGCCCACATGACCAAAGTTCTTCAGTTGGTCGATGCGCACTTTGGTCTTGGCATCGGGACAGACGATGGCACCGCCCTCAAAGGTGTTGAACACTTTAGTGGCATGAAAGCTCAGCACGGATAGATCACCATGCCTGAGTATGCTGCCTTGCCCATCTTGCACACCAAAAGCATGCGCAGCATCGTAGATGACTTTCAGTCCATAGGTGTCGGCAATCTTCTGTATGCGTTCCACATCGCAGGGATGTCCGTAACAATGCACCGGCATGATGGCAGTGGTTTGCGGCGTTATGGCGGCTTCGATCTTGTCCGGGTCGAGGTTGAGTGTGTTCGGGTCGATGTCCGCGAACACCGGTTTAATACCGTTCCACAGCAAGGAATGGGAGGTAGCGACAAATGAATAGGGCGTGGTAATCACTTCACCAGTGATACGTAACGCTTGCAGAGCCGTGACCAATGCAATCGTGCCATTGGTGAACAAGGCGATGTGTTTGACGCCCAAGTAATCGCACAGTGCCTGTTCTAGCTGTTGATGAAAAGGGCCTCCATTGGTAAGAATTTTGCTATCCCAAATTTGTTGCAAATAGGGGATGAACTCTTCCAGCGGCGGAAGTAACGGTTGCGTTACATAGATTGTTTTGTCTCTCACATGCCACCTGACAATTTAAATATAAACAACATGGCGTTAATCGGAAAATACAACGCACTTCAATCTTGAACAATTGCCGACTAAATAATTTTAATACGCAAATTCACGCCATTAATCAGGCTGGAACTGCCATTGTTTCCCACTTGAGTGCTGGGCGTACCGCACCTTGCCATTTTCCATACCACACCCCCTCTCGTTCGATGTCATGCACCTCAAATATTGCCGCATTATCAAAATCAAAGATCACTACGCTTTTGTCTTTGACAATAAGCAATTGCACGCGGTAAACACCATCGTTCAGAAAATTCCCCGGGATATGGCAAATCCCTTTTACTTTTCCTTTGGCATAGATTTTTGCAGGCGATCCAATATTAAAGATTCGTGCATCCTGATTGTCAAACAGGTGTACGCTAAAATGTAACATTGCACCTTCCTCTAAGTTCCAGAATTGAAACTCCCACTCTAACGGCGTTGCAACTGTCAGGCTTTCGCCGGATGCTTCACCCTCATACGATATTTTTACGGAATGCAACCTCACACTTTTGTTACCCGGCGCGATTTCCGGATCGTCCCAGACTTGGTGCATATTCACTGGCGCGTTATTTTGAAGGTAGCTTGAAACCACGTCTTCCGCATGCCCTTGTTCAACCACGCTACCGGCATTAAGCCAAACTGCCTTTTCGCACAAGCTTTTCAATGCGACCATATTGTGACTGACAAACAGTACTGTCCTGCCTTCTTGCCCGATATCCTTCATCTTGCCCATACACTTCTTCTGGAACTGTGCATCGCCCACCGCCAGCACTTCATCCACTATCAGTATTTCAGGTTCCAGATGGGCGGCTACTGCAAACGCCAGCCGGACGTACATACCGGATGAATAACGCTTGACCGGCGTATCGAGGAACTTCTCCACTTCGGCAAAGGCTACGATCTCGTCGAATTTTTTCTTGATCTCGGACTTGCTCATGCCAAGGATCGCGCCATTCAGGAAAATATTTTCCCGTCCTGTGAGTTCCGGGTGAAAGCCTGTACCAACTTCAAGCAAACTGGCCACGCGACCTTTGATCGATACTTTGCCAGATGTCGGTTCGGTGATGCGGCTCAGGATCTTCAGCAGCGTGGATTTGCCGGCGCCATTACGCCCAATGATGCCGACACGGTCGCCCTGCTGAATGTCAAAGCTGACATCCTTGAGCGCCCAAAACTCTTCATGTGTTGGATCGATTGCCGGTGCAGCAAATGGATGAATCAGTTTATGGGTAAGGCGCTTTGCTCCATCCGTCAGCACATCGCGCAATGCAGTATAGCGTTCCTGCTTTTGGTGGCCGATGATGTATTTTTTCGAGAGATTCTCGACGCTGATAACCGTTGACATCAGATCACATCCGCAAAGGTTTTTTCCGTTTTACGGAAGTAAAATATTCCAGTGACCAGTATTACAAAGATCAGTGCAAGTGAGAGCAAAAATCCAGGCCAGTACAGCTGGGTGTTGCCACCCAGTATCGCCCAACGAAACCCATCGATCACGCCCACCATCGGGTTCATTGAATAGAGCAATCGCCATTTCTCGGGCACGATGGTGCTGCTGAACCCGACCGGTGATATGTACAGCCCGAACTGCACCACGAACGGCACGATGATGCGAAAATCGCGGTATTTGACGTTGAGTGCGGCAAACCATAATCCCGTTCCCATGGCGGCGGCAAAGGCCACGAAAATAAACAAGGGCAGGGTCAGCATGCGCAGATTGGGCGCGAATCCATACCAGATCATCAGGCCCACCAGGATGATCAATGAAATAAGAAAATCCGCGAAGGCGACGATTATCGCGCTGGCTGGAATGACCAGACGCGGGAAGTACACCTTTGAGATCATCCCGGCATTGCTGACCAGGCTCTCTCCGGCGCCGCTGAAGGCATTTGAGAAGAATTGCCAGGGCAGCAGGGCGGCGAACACCAGGATCGGGTAGGGCGCGCCACCAGAGGGCAGTTTGGCCAGTTTGCTGAACACCAGTGTGAACACCAGCATGGTCAGCAGCGGGCGCCCCAGCGCCCACAGGATGCCGATGGCGGTCTGTTTGTAGCGCACCAGGATGTCGCGCCAGGCGAGGAAGAAGAACAGTTCGCGATAGCGCCACAGGTCTCGCCAGTAGTGACGTTCGGTGCGGCCGGCTTCGATGATAAGTTCTTCAGTTGGCATAATTCTTCAAGTTATTCTGGCAAATGGAGCCTTGGGTTCTTCGAAAGTGTCCTAACAAGGCTTCAATCATTCCCAAACAAATCCCGGCTGTAAATCTTGCCCGCCACGTCCCGGATGTCGTCGGTGATGCGGTTGGCCACGATGATGTCGGATTCCTTCTTGAATTGTGCCAGGTCATTCACCACCCTGGAGTGGAAAA
>Ga0307375_10003406_pt1 | contig 15660 bp, 29 predicted proteins | sample TR1MG_FD_202531 | JGI IMG/M metagenome (GOLD analysis project Ga0307375, IMG submission 202531) | Soil microbial communities from Risofladan, Vaasa, Finland - TR-1 | ecosystem: Environmental > Terrestrial > Soil > Coastal area > Acid sulfate soil | place: Finland: Risofladan, Vaasa | collected... | reverse complement strand
TCCCCCCCCCTAAATCGATTATCGGACGATTAACCTGGCATGGTTTTTGTATTCTACGGTTTGTCAAGAGAAAATAAAAATATAGTTGGCATGATTATCCCGTAGTAGTTGGCATGAATTTTGCCGGGTCACGATGGCAAGTTCTGTGCCAAGGTGCAGTAATTGCATGAATTGCAGTAAAAATAAATATTGTAAAAATGTGAGAAAAATAGTTTAAAAAACGCTAAAGTATGATAATATTAGGACGTAAACAGGATGTAGGGTTTGTTAACTTTTTGTGAGGGGGTGAGGGGATGAAAACTGCTGCTGCTACCTATACTGCTGCTGCTGCTGCCTATGCTGCTGCTGCTGATGCTGCTGATGCTGCTGATGCTGCTGCTGCTACCTATGCTGTTGCTATTGCTGCTGCCTATGCTGCTGCTGCTGATGCTGATGCTGCTAATGCTGCTGCTGCTGCCTATGCTGTTGCTGATGCTGCTGATGCTGCTGCTGATGCTGCTGCTGCTACAGCCTATGCCTATGCTGCTACCATTGCTGCTGAAAAGGATAAACCATGAACTTGACTACTGAAATAATTGAAACATTAAACGACGTTCGCGTCGTAAAAAAAATGCGACCTATAGCCTAGAGTATTTGATAAGTGGTGTCTGGAGTACCAAAAGCGCTTCACGGTATCGAAACGCAGAAACCGCAATACGTGTAGCGAAACTGATTAGTACTCAAAATGACGTGCAAGACGCATGGAGGTTAGGAATATGAACGCATACGACGCCGCCGAAATCCGCAAGGCAAACCTTACTCAGACCGAAAAATTGAAAGTGGAAAAAATGATAAAACGGGGTGAGAGTGTACTAAATGCAATAAGGAAAATAAAAAACCAAAAAGCCAAAATTGGCGGATGGATATAGAATTTCAGCATATGTCGATTTAGTCGGCATATGCGGGAATTTTCCCGATAACAAAAAAGGAGTTTTTTGAAATGAACCAAGATGAAATACAAAACGAAACACTGATTGCCACCCCAAGTGATGAAATACAAAACGAAAATCAGGACGATACGCAAAGCGAAACACTGATTGCCACCCCAAGTGGTGAAACGCCCGAAGCGATGCCAACAACCGATGAACAAAACTTGCAGCATTTGCATCAAGAATATTTGAATGCACGTATTGCAATGTCCAAGGCAACATCAAACAATGTTTTGGAATTGCAGGCCGCTGTTGATTCTGCACTGGTCGCGTTTCACCAAGGGCAAAGCGCATACATCCTTAAAAGCGCACAATAAGTAAACCAATTTATTTTTTAACGGAGAATTAAAAATGTCTAAAGTTGCCGAAATCAAAAAACATGAAGTTAAAGATACACAAGCCAAAGCCGTCACACCGCCCGCAGTTGCTCGCACTCGCAGGCAAGCTATCCTTTTGCCTTCTTATAGCCTGAAAGCGGTAAAAGAAGGTGATAGCATATTTGTTCGGATTGACGGTGAAATCGAAGAAAAGCCCAACCTTGATGATGAAGGCACGCAAAAAGTTGAAAACGGCAAACCGCTGGTCATGCACTTGGTGCGCGTTACCGATCTTGACAGCGGCCAGATGGGTGAAATGGTGCTGCCGTACCTTATCCTCAAAGCGCTGAAAAGTGTCGAGGGTGGCTATAAAGGCAAATCCTTTGAATTTATCAAAGGCGCAAAACGTAACCGCACCAATGAGTGGACTTCCTACGAACTGGAATAAAATAGAATTTATTTATTAAACTCCGAAGCCCCATAGTTTTTCTAATATGGGGCTTTTTTCTATTGACCTTACCTTAGCGATAGGATTACTCTATCTATTGATCTCACTCTACCGATAGTATAAATCTATCGCACTTAAAATCCAGCTTTGGTATAATATCGAATGAACCAATGGAAACGCATACCCGGCAGAAAATTCCAAAACATCCAAACCGGCGAAATAATCACACGTCGACAATATGACAAACAATATGGCAGACTTGCCGAACAGGGATTTAAATCAAACGAAGCCCAAGCCAAAGCAAACCGCATAAAAGACGAAACCGAATTTTATAGCAAACCGGCAAGAGGCCGTACATCCATACGCAACAAACCAATAATAGAAAAACAGCATTTAGTACAAGAACGTAAACTAAAACAAAAAACGCGCCATTATGAAAGCCCGACAGTATCGACAAAACTATTAAAAAAGGGAAAGAAAAGTACAATTGTAAAATGTGACTGGACATATTCCGAACTAAACAAAATCATAACCCAAATTAATAACTTCCCCCCTAATGTAATTTTTGCATATTTGATCGGGACGCACGTTATTGATAAAGATGGAATAGAGCGTAATGTTTCACTATGGCCGTTTACATTCTACAACAACGAATACACCCCCCAAGATTGGCAATCAACAAATGAAATATTAAGCAACATTGGAAACCGCGTTAGTGGTTACGATCTAAAACCGCTTTATGGATGGGTTCGCATATCCTTTGATGAAATATACTACAAAGCAAAAAACGCTACTCCACCACCAAAACGCAAAAGGCGAAAATAATGGCTAAACTACACTCATACAAAAAATCCAATGTGCGAAACCCTGAAATACTATTTGCAGCGTTTGATACAGAAACTGAGGGATTAGGCGGTAGGCTTCTTAGTATACAATGCGGGGCGGAAAGTGAAAGACATTACCTAACCGGCCCTACAATGCTAGATGATTTTTTCAACTTCCTAGAATCATATCCCAAACCGTATATGCACTTTGCGCATTTTGCTCAGTATGACTGGCGATACATTTTAGACTACATGGAAAAAAACAAAATAAAATGCGAAATGTCAATGAGAACAGAACGCGACATTTACCAAATAAAGGTTTTTATCGGTGACAGTGAATGTATCATGCGAGACAGTTTCGCACTTTGGCCCGGCACTCTCGCAGACCTATCAAAATCGTTTTGCCCGCACCTTCCCAAGCTTGAAATTGATATTGCGAATTTTGACGAAAGCAACCCTAACCATATCGAATACGCAATGCGCGACATAGAAATACTTTTAACCGGATTGCCAAAATTAAACGACTTGATACAAGAAACCTTTAATGTGTCAATTAACGCCACAACAGCCAGCACGGCCTTAAAAAGCTGGCAACATACATTAGAAGCTAAAGAGGTCTATAACGGCGCTAAGGGCGGGGTAGTCGAGAATTTCACAAGGCAAGCATATTATGGCGGGATTGTATTTTTAACTACAACTCGTCTTTCTTACGATTGTGAAACTTATGACATAAACTCATCTTATCCTTATGTTATGTCGGAATATGATTTTCCAGACGGAATTGCATCATCCACTAAAAAATACGGTATTGACAAATTTGGAATATATAAATGCCGGGTTAAAAGTCCGCCAGATTTAGTTATTCCAATCATTCCTGCCAGAGATAAGCATGGCCGTATGCGTTGGCTTTCTGGTGAATTTGACACAGTTTGTACTAATGTTGAATTAATTTTTGCCGCCAAACATGGCTATGAAATAATTGAAGTTTATGAAGGAATAGTTTTTTCCTCCCGTGTCAAACCCTTTGCTAAATTTGTAGAAAAGTGCAAGTCAGTCAGAAAAGACTACAAAGACCTACCACAAGAAGCAATCGCCAAACTAATGCAAAACTCACTTTACGGCAAGTTTGGTTCAAGGCGTGAACGTGTAGAACTATTCCACCCTGAAACACAAACGGACTTCATAGGCGCATACCCCTTTAATGAATCAGAATATTGGTTCACGCGCACAATGCACAATGACGATATGTTGGTCAAGCCTGAATGGGCTGTATTCATAACCGCGTTTGCTCGAATCCGACTTTTAGAAACCGCTTACGCTGTCGGGGTGGAAAATGTACTTTATGGTGATACTGACAGCCTAACGGTATATGCTGGCAACTCAGACAAAATTGATTGTGGTGCAAATTATGGACAATTCAAACTTGAAAAGCGCTGGCAGTCATTCCGCGCTATTGCACCTAAGGTCTATGTCGGAATACTCGATAACAATCAGATAAAAGGTAAGGCCAAGGGAATGCCTAAAAATGCCATGACGGAAACGCACTGGAGGGCTTTGTATGATGATGGTGTAACCGTATGTGACTACGATTCGTTGCCGTCGTTGTACAGCCACATAAAACAATCCGGTGGTGAACTAAAGCGGGTTTCGAGGGTTTCTAGCAGTCTGGAAAAGTCGGTCAATTTTGACGTTAAAAATGGTAATGTACGCCCAAAAGTATTTGCAAAATAGTTGAATCTGATATAATACATAAATGGAAACCGGAAAAATCATCTATGTGAATTTTAAAGAACGGCGCAAAATTGCAAGCCGTCGCGTCGCCCGCCAGTCCATAACGGAGATTATTAAAAATGACACCTTCAATGCAAAATCAGGAACTCGCACCATCAACACTAGCCGAGTTGGTGGCACTTGCAGAATCCGACAATAATAGACTGGCGGTGCGATATGAGCCCGCCTTCCCTTTAGACCAACAAACGATCAATAAGTGCAAATCAGCAAATCACTGCAACGAAGCGACAGCCATCATACTTTGCCGTATGTCGTTCGGTAAATATCAGATGATGGCTTATAACCTTTATTTGTATAGATATGAAAAATGCGTATTTGAGTTTGTGGATAGCGATAACGATCAACTAAGTCAATTTTTAAATTTTATCGCGGCTCGAAACATAAACTACACCTTGGACGAAATTCTACACGACACCCCAAAAATGAATAATTTCGCAAAACACTATAACGGAAACGCACAGCAATATTCCGCGCACTTGCTTGAAACGTACAAAAACGCCGGTGGCGTATTATGACTATAAAAATTGTATTAGACAACATGACAGTTGATGCTGTCAGTACGTTAAATATAACAAATATGTTATATAATGGAAATGCTCTTTATATATGCGGTACGCTAACATCAGGGGGCAATGTATTATATACTATAGACTCAGCTTCTGGCGCAATTATCAACAAAATTGTTATTTCAGCATTAGCCCCGATTTATATGAAAGTTAATGGAAATTTCCTTTTTATAGTGTGCGGCGACACTATCGAAATTTATTCGATTACTGACACATATAACCCACAACACATAATTAGTATAGTAGCAGTCACAACAACAAAACAGGCCATTATGGACGATAATGGATTTTTATTCATTTTCGGTAATACATCACATTTAGTTGTTTATGACTTTTCTACATATCCATTATCATATCAGATATTAGATGATATAAATACAATCTACTCACCAACAGACGTATTTTTTTCTATATACGAAAACAGATTATATCTATACTCACCAAGGTCAACAACAATTACGAATATTCTTATCATTTATGACATATCAGCAAAAAATGCGATTTTGGAACTATCACATACCTATTCTCTTCAGGCCGCTACTACTATAATTGCAATAGGCGACTATATATTTTTTGGTTCTAATAGCGTTTACATTTATGACATTACTGGCGATTTACCTATATTTTTCGGTTCGTTGACAACAACAAACGGCCCGCTATTTAGCTCAATACTAAATTTTTCAACTTCTTTTTTATTTTTAACCGACTATAATAATAGTTATGTATATTCACTCGACATCCAAAATATGAACTTGTTGGCATTAAATTATTTGTATGATGATAGTGTAAATAATCTTTTTGGCCCAATGGCGGCAATAAATTATGATGGAACAAAATTTTCCGCAGGCACTTATGGGGGGCTATTTCCTATTTCATACAATTTTGACTTATATGGGGTTAAACCGACTAAACAACCTTTTCAGCGCATTATAAACCTTTCGCGCTATTTGACATTTAATGGACAACCTAACTAAGGATATTAAAAATGGATACGAGTTTTTCTAAAACAGGAAATTATTTAGTCCCAAGTTCGGGCAAAACTACCTCGTTAACAGTATCTGGTGTTTTTTCCGCAACCCCTACTGTTGTAAATTTTTCATCCGTATCTAAAGACAACATTACTGATTTTTCACCACAAGGCGCATTTATATCAAATTCGTTGGGAACTGGTGAACTGCAAATAACAATCACAAACAACGACTATGTAATTAGTGTGCCTGCTGGCGCTACTGTAGCGGTACAATTTCCCGCACCCGAAGGTCAAATTCATTCAATAACTGGTAATGGACAGGCAAGCATTGTTTATGTGGATTTTCCTGTAATCCCGTCGAGCAACACAACAAACGCAGTTCTAAGCCCCGGCGCAATAGTTTCACTGACTGCCGGAACTGTAACCGGTGCGACATTAGCTGCCGGAACTGTAGCCGGTGCGACACTCGCTGCTGGAACTGTAACCGGTGCAACACTCGCTGCTGGAACTGTAACCGGTGCAACACTCGCTGCTGGAACTGTAACCGGTGCAACACTCGCTGCTGGAACTGTAAGCGGTGCGACAGTCGCACCAAATACAACAACAGTTGCACAAGGGTTTATTGCAGCAACTGTCGCAACTGTCGCAATTGTTGTTCCGTTCAACAAAAATTTGCGAAAATTAATTATTACACTTTCCGACAACTCTACGCTTGCGGTTGCTGCTACTGATTTATTGACAGTGTTGTTGAATGCTGTAAATATTTACCAGCAAAACCTTTATATACCCGCTGGAGTTACTGCTGGTATTGGTGGCTCACAAATCGAAATTGATTTTGATCTAGTAGCACCAAACTCAGGTGCAGCGGGTACGTTAAACGTCACTTTAGCGGCTGCTCTCGCAACTGGTATAGTTGATGTAAATGCGTATTTTGATTAATGTCTCATAGAAAGGAATAAATCATGTTTCCAGATTTTTCACAGCTTGAGGTTTTGGGTCGGGAGTTGACGGAGTTTATGGTTTTGATGAAATCGTCTATCGAAACCATTAAAACCGAAATTGCAGCAATTAGAGAAGACGTTAATTTTCTGATTTTGGAACTTGAGGGGATGCGCGAAGAGACAAAGCAAAAAGCGATTATTGAAGAGGTCGCCGAAATTGTTGCTGAAGAGGTCGCCGAAGTTGCCGAAGTTGTTGCCGAAGTTGTTGCCGAAGAGGTTGCCGAAGAGGTTTCCGAAGAGGTTGCCGAAGAGGTTGCCGAAATAACGGAGATACCGGAAACTGAGGAAGTGACGCAAGAGGAAATAAGCGAGGAAGCCGCAATTATTCCGGCCATCGTTGAACATGATAAAAAAACCCGTTATTTTGTATAACGCTTCGATAAACTCAGCAACCGAGAAAGTGAATATATGAGTGCTATTTTAGAAACTTTGGAAATTGAGCCAGAAAATGAAATTCCCGAACAAATTGCACCTATCGCTTCGGAAGAGCAAGAAAAACCAAGACGGGGGCGCCCGCCAAATTCAACTCGAAAAGGCCCGCCATTGGGCGAAGAACACGAAATTCCCGAACAAATTGCACCTATCTCTTCGGAAGAGCAAGAAAAACCAAGACGGGGGCGCCCACCAAATTCAACTCGAAAAGACCTGCTATCGGCTGACGGTGTAACGCAAGAAACGATTGACGAAAAGCCAAAACGTACCTATACGAAAAAAGCAAAGCCGAATGGCTTTTCTGCCGAGGCCTTCAATCAATTGGCAAAACAGATTGAGGGAATACATATGCTGGCCGGACAATTAACCGGCATACCTGAGTTTGTGCTAGATGCTGGTGATTCGCAGGCATTGGCGCTGGCTGTCATTGGTGTGTGCGCTCAATACGACTTAGCGATTGATGGAAAAACGGGTGCAGCGCTGCAATTGCTCGGGACTGCTGCTATTATCTATATCCCGCGCTATTTCGCATTCCGCCAGCGCAACGCCAAAGACATTACGAATGTCTGATTATCCGATTATCAGTGTGGGAAAGCGTGCCGTTATTGCGGGGCAAACTGGAGCGGGAAAATCAATTCTTGCGCGGTGGTTGCTTAGTCGCTCCCCCGGCCATTGGATTATTTTGAACCCTAAATGGACAGCGGCGTTTGATGGTATGGAGGGATCAAATAAGATTCACGGTTTCGATTATTCAAAAATTGAAAAATCGTTAAAAACGAATCGTTTTACAATTGTAAACCCTACCCCGCACGAAACTAGCGCCGAAGCGATGGACAGTTTTATTTTGGATATTCACAACTCATATAAAAATGTCGGTTTATGTGTCGATGAACTTTATATGATACACACAAACGGCAGGCCGGGGCCGGGGTTAATCGGATGGCTAACGCGGGGTAGGGAGCTAAAGCAATCGTTCCTTGGATTGACGCAAAGACCTGCTTGGGTATCAAAATTCATTTTTTCCGAAGCGGACTATATCGGTTCAATGTTCCTGAATTTACCGGAAGACCGAAAACGCATGTTCGACTTTATCGGTAGAGACGAAGTGCGTCAGAAACTCCCCGCTTTGGTTTGGTTTTGGTATACGGTTTCCAAGGATAATCTGCGCCGTTTTGGGGCCGTGCCTATTGACAAACAAGAGGAAAAGGGGTAATGTCAAATTTAGCTTTGATACTTGAAAGCCCTAAAATTTTTACATCATTACGGAGAGTTGCAGATATGGGTGAAATCCGCATTAACGTTACAAATTTTCTTACTATCGGTTTGATGTCTTTTGTTGCCGTCTACGTTATCAATAAAGGGCTTGAGTATGCAGGCAAGCCACAATATAAGGCATAATCATTATGAAATTCGTAAACCTCGCAGATATGGCAAAAATTGCATTAATGGCATTCGTTGCCGTTTGGATAATTAATCACGGTTTGGAAAAAGCTGGCCTTGGCCGCTTTAAAGCTTGATTCAGCATCGCCCGGCCAATTGGCCGGGCGCGGATTGAAACAAACAGCAACCATCACTAAATTTAAAAGGAAATCGAAAAATGGCACAAGCACAGCAAATTAACCCCGCACAGCAAAACGCAATGGCTCGGGCCATGCTTTTGCAGACTGGTGTTCCAATGGTAAAACAGTTACAGCCTGTAGTTGGGGCATTGGGCGGCTCAATGCAAATCCCGCTGCAACGTATGGGTATCCTGACTGGTGTGACACTGGATGTTTCGTTACCCGTCACCGTCGCTACGGCAGCATTGGTGCAAAGTATGTTCGGCCCATACAATTTGCTCAATAAAATCAAATACACGGATTTTTCCGGCACCGATCGTGTTAATACCAGCGGCTATGCTTTGTGGGCTCTGGAATGTGCGCGTAAGGGCGACTTGTTGGGTAATGCCATTGCAGCATCGCAATTGAGCGGCATGGGTGTCCAGGATACCAATATTCTTAATTTCCCTACCGCTATCGGCGCTCAAAATATCAATTTTCAAATTTATGTGCCAATTGCTTATGATATGCACAATGATCTGCGCGGTGCAGTTTTGGCACAAACTACTCTCGGCGATCATTATATAACATTGCAAATTGCAAATAGTTTGCTGGCCGCTGCAAACGGTGACAATTATGTATCGCCCTATGCGGTCGGCACCACCGGCACCGGTGCGGGGGGTTCAGTCACTGTTATCGCATACCAGCACTATATTCAACCTCAGAGCAATGACCCTAATTTGCTGCCGTTGATCGACCTTTCGACAGTTTATGGCATTGATGGTAATTACATTGATACAAGCAACATTGCCGCAGGTATGCCGAGGTACCTCAATTATCCAAATAACCAAGCCGTGCTTTCCGCGCTTTATGTGTTTGATAACGGCGGTATCGGCACTTTGAACGGCACCGACATCACTAAAATTTCGCTCATTGCCAACAGCAATACAGTATTCCGTGAATATTCACCGCGTATCCTGCGTGGACAGATGCGGGATGCAATCGGTAGCGATCTCGCACCGGGCACTTATTACCTGGGGTCGCGTCGGCAACCAATTCTGACGCAATTGTTCGGTAATGTGCAGGCCAAGTTCGATATTGCAAGTGTTGCCGGTGCTGGCCCGGTTCAGTTTATTAGTCAATACGAATCGTTCTACCCAAGCGGCTCCCCACTTCCCGGCGTGATTGCATAAAAAAGGAACTGGCGGGGAAAACCCGCCAGATTGACAAAAATGGCAAATATTGACTTTAACGGACAAACTGCACACGAAATATATTTTCTGTTCGCCGTGTTGTTAATCATCGGGGCGTGGAAAGTCGGCATTGAGGGAGTTATCAACACATGAACTATTTTGCTCTGATTCTCGCAATTTTCCCGATTTACCTATTAATCAAAGGTAAGTTGCCGGATTACGCGGCTTTAGCATAAATGCCATACGGATTAATTGGTCTTTATGGCCTTTATCTTGTTTTTGTCGGTTTCAAAGGAAACGGCCAAAAATTAACCGAAGCCATAAAACAAGATGGCCCCGGATTTTTCCCTTGGTTGATTGCTTTGGCCGTTTTATGGTTTCTGTACAAAAACGAGAAAACGCATCAGTTCGGGGTAGCGTTTGCGTGGTTGATAGGAATTGGTTTTGTGCTGAAAAATTTCCAAACGCTAAAAACCGAAGCGACAAAAATTTCAGATTATTTTTCAACGAAAACGAAAGGTGCATAAAAAATGGGCGATATTATGAAAGACGCGACAGGGATTGCGATGGCTATCATAGGTGTTGCGATCATTTACACGCTGGTCAAGCCGGGTGCTCAAACAAGTGCTGTTATCGGCGCGGTTTCGAGCGGGTTCACCAAAGCACTGGGCACAGCAATGGGTGGTGGCGGAATGATCACCAATTCATTGGGTTGATGGATAAATGTCCACGGAACACGGAAAGAGCGAAAATGTTTAATATTCCATATTTTTTCCCGCGTCCAGATATTGGCACACAAATAAATAATCCGGGCATTGGCGGGCCCGGCGGCTTAGGGCACGGTATGCAACCACGTACAAATATCCGCCTTTCCGGTTTTTTCAATGGCCTTGCAAATTTTGAGGGAATTGTTAGAATTCCGGGCTCCCCTTTGATTAACAATAGCCTTGCTGGTCACATCAACGGCACTGTTATCAAAGGATTGCAAAAGGCGGCTAAATAATGATTGATTATTTTTCTGCGGGAACTGGTGGTGTTGTTCCAAATCCGAACGTAAATGTCATATCATTCCAAGCCCCCCCGATTCAGATGAACGGTGGCACATCACAATCTTTGGGCGGGTTAAATATTAATCTTTCAACTGGCGGAAGTGTTCAAGATGCAACAAACGCATCTTATAATTTTTTGAACGGGATTCAAGAAAATAATCAGGGGTTTGTTAATCAAACGGTAGCAAACGAAAACAACTTTTTTCAACCAATTGCCGTAAATACACAAAATGCATTAACCACTTCATTGACACAATCGCATGATCTAATGACACAAGCGCTCGCTATACAACAAAATGTTATTACACAATCTAGTAAAAAGAGCGGTTCATTCGTTTGTGGTGCTATGGTAGAACTTGGTATTATTGATAATAATGATTATCTTTTGCTTGTCAAGTATAAAAATACATATATGCGGGCAAGTGCAACAACCCGCCGGCTATTGGCAATTTACAGCATTAAGGCCCCGGCCATTGTCGAGACTTTAAAACAATCAAAGCTAAAAAAACAGCTTTTTGAAATGTTGTACCAAAAGTATTTAAAAGGAGTTATTGACAACATCAAGAAAGGCAACAATGAACTCGCATTATTGGAATATAAACGCATGATGCGCGAAGCGCAAAAAGTGGTAGGGATTGTATGAGTTCAGAACAAATCATTGAACAGACCAAAAAACACTGGCCTTGGGTATTGGGTGCGGTTGCTGGACTGTATATTATTTCAAAATATTACGGTGGTGCCTCAAGTGCGACAATTGCAAATCCTACCGCAAGTCAAGCCGCTGCAAGTCAAGCATACTATGCGGCAAAAAATCAAGCGGCGACCATTGCAGGACAAACTGCAAATCAAACGCTGGCTATCTCGAATGCAGGACAATCAGAGTATTTGCGAAGCCAGGCTCAAGTTGCGAATGCGGTTTTGAACGGTGCTGTAAATCTTGCAGTTGCGCAGTCAATAATTCCTATTGCTGCAATTAATAGCGCAACTCAACAAAATCAATTTGCACTTGCCAGTGCCTCTGATATTGTTAATGGCACTAATAGTGCTACAATGTCGCTTTTGGACGCTCAGGCCAAAACCGCAGCGGCTTCAGCAATTGCCGCTGCTCAATCTTCTGCGTCTGCTGCATCAACTGTAAACAATTTTGTAACAAACGAAACGCAAAAACAAATCGCATCAGGAAATAATACTTCGTCTTATGTCGGCACTGCTGCAAGTGTGGCGACAACTTTAGGGCCGATGCTGCTATGATAAATCATCGAAGTGCAGTCATTTTCGGCGGTGCTGCTATTGTTGTCAGCTTGTTGTGGATTGCCAAATCTCGGGGTCTTGCAACAATTCCGTCTTTTGCTTTGCCGGTACAAAATGTGCCTATGGCGTATCAACAGACAACCCCCGGCGTTTTAATACCAAATCAGAATTTTTCGCAGGCATTGCCGCAACAACAGAATTTTACTAATTTTAATGTAAATGTTGAAAGCCCCGCACTTAGCCTATTGTCAGATAAATACATGCCATTATTTGGTTTTGTCGGAATATCAAAAGGCGGTAATGACAGCATATCTGCACTAAAAGAATATATAGATGCTAGGTTGTCGGTTATTCGCAATCCGCCAATACAAGCCCAAGCGCCTAATATTGTGAGAATACCAGCAAAAAACATTATTCCATTACAGCTAAAAAGTAGTCCCATATTGAGCGACTATCATCGTTTTGGTTTTGGTTCAACGGCTGGAATTCTAGGCGGCTCAACAGGCGGGAATTTTTAAATGACTGCGGCGGAAATTGAGGCGGCGCTTGGATATATGACCCCTACGGGTGCATATAGCGCAACCCCGCCAGATTATAGCAATGTCGGCAATCCGTCTTTTCAAACGCTATTCAATAAAGGCATGCCGGGTAATGCCACGTCAAGCCCCGCATATAATATCCCCGGCTCCCCAATACCAACTACCCTGACAGGTCAACAACAAGTTGATGCAATGGTGGCGCAAGGTTCAGCCATGCCACAACACGCAGTCGCAGGACTTACTGATGCAAACGGAGTTCCACTATCAAATAGTATTTCAGATAAACTGATTGCTTTTGCTAAATCGTCTGGAATTGTTGTTTTCGGTGCAATTTTAATTATTGTCGCTATTGCTATACCGGTCAGACAAAATGTCAATTGATCTGAACACTATTGTTATTATTTCGGGCCTATTCATAAACCTGTTTGTTTTTGGGCGCTTTTTCACTAGGCTCGAACATAGACTCACAAAAACAGAAACTAACATTATGCACATAATGCGCAATTCTGGTATGTCTGTTAGGGAGGAATATTTTAGTGAATAAGCTAGAATTGGATATGGTAAAGCTATTTGCGGCAATTGCCGGGTTTTCAACATGGGCGGTTTTTGCATATTATGACCCGTCAACCCGTCCAGTGTTTTTAACGTTTATTGTGTATAATATGGGCATTTTGACACATGCTGCGTTTGGTGCTAAAGGTGGTGGCAATGATGTATAAATCTGTAGTTGCGTTTTTTATTCTTTTGTTTGTTTTCTTCGTTGTTACCGTTTTAGGCGGTTGTGCCGGATATAATCAGGCAGTGACTGCGGGCCTATCTTCGGCGGGCGTTTCGCTTCAAACGGCTGAGGATAATAATATTCGATTATGGAAGTTTAACGCCTGCGCAACGCCATTAAGTGCTGCGCTACGCAATCCGATGATTATACCCGGATTGCGTGCTTTGTGTTTACCGGGCGGGGTTGATACTTCGCTTGGGTCTTTGTTGCCAATGCCTGTTCAGGCTTTACAGCCAGTAGTGAAATGAAAGCTGACTTTTTGAATGATCTGGAAGTTCATCTTGTGTCTGATAACGGGCGCGGATTATGGTGTTTAGATCAGGACTTGGGCTTTTGTTCGGTAGTTGCTAATATGGTGATTACCGCCAAAAAGGGATTTATCACAGATTTTGCGAGTGTTCCTCGTTTGCCCCTCGTGTTCCTGCTGGTCGGGGATACAGGCGATAGGGCGGCTGTGATACACGACTATCTGTACTCTACTGCATTGTTGCCCCGATCGCTGTGTGACGCCGTGTTTCGCGAAGCGGCAATAGCAACCGGGGTTCCAATGTGGCGTGCAACAATGCTGTATGCTGGTGTGCGTGTATTTGGCGGAAAACACTATGGCCCTTCATATACTACCGATTGAACGTCATTCGCCAAATCACATAATTCAAGTCTGTCAATACATTCTGGACTCAATAGGTCGCTCAACTTAACCATTGTTCCACTTGCCAACAATATCCATATTTGACCTTGTTTGTCGGATATGATGTCTTGATGGTTTTCTGGTAAACGCTGTTTAATTGCATTTTTAACCAAAGCGCGCACATTAACGATTTTATGGTTTTTTGAGATTGTGGACATTTTAATGGTTCCCTTTCGAGTAAATTTTAATTTCGTGGTATGTAACAAAATCATACCATGCGGGGCATTGGTGCGGCTCCTCGATTCCTTCTATTACCTCACAATACGCAACGTCCTCTGTCCTATTGCAGTTATTACAATTCCAGCATTCTCCCTCACTGGCATAGCTTTTGTTCCATTGTTCATAAACTAGGTACATACCATTGCACATGCCTGACGCAAACCGATGAGGGAAGTCATAGGCTCGGCAGTTACATACGTATTCGCCCTTTCTAGCGGTTCGCATCGCGGGCGCTTTTTAGGGCGTCTTCCCATAAATCGGCAGTAGTTTTAAATCTGTCAATTGTGTGACTATCAACATAATTTGACAAAATCATATCAAGCTCTAATAGTATGAGTTGTTGCATGGCGTTACCAGCAATTACCATTTTTTGGACGGCTTTGTTTTTTTGTTCTTCAATGTCGTTTGTTTGGTTCATTTTATTTCCTTTCTATTAATGAGAAGTGCGGCGCGGCTGCGGTTGGGGTGGTTAGGCATTTTTCGCCTTTTCTTCCTCAAGATCGGCGATTGCCTGCTCAAATCGCTGCATCATCAACTCAGCATTTTTATCAGCGAGGACGGCTTTCTGGATATGGTGCGATTTTTTAGGGGTTATCGCCGAAATATTATTTGCCGATTGAACGGCGGAAACGCAGTTTTCACGGGCGGTTTGAACGGCTGCTGTAAGTTTTTCGATTTTGGTCATTTTAATCTCCTGATAGCCCCAATCCCGAGGCGCGGTATAAACGATGTGTCTACTTTATCATTCCACGAGGGATTTTTTGCTTGTAATTATTAAAACTACGTATTCTTGCACAATCTCTACATTCTCCATTTTTTGCGTATCTTTCCTTACACCCGCACTTTTTACACTCCCATGTTTTAGTTGGTTTCTGAGCTTTTGGCAGTTGTTGGTTATCTTGCATTGGTAAGCCAAAATTTGCTTTTACTGCTCTTTCATAATCTATACATACTGTTAGTCGCTTTGACATTTTCATCCCCTCACCTCCCACAAAAAGTTAACAAACCCTACATCCTGTTTACGTCCTAATATTATCATACTTTAGCGTTTTTTAAACTATTTTTCTCACATTTTTACAATATTTATT
>Ga0307375_10003405_pt1 | contig 15661 bp, 13 predicted proteins | sample TR1MG_FD_202531 | JGI IMG/M metagenome (GOLD analysis project Ga0307375, IMG submission 202531) | Soil microbial communities from Risofladan, Vaasa, Finland - TR-1 | ecosystem: Environmental > Terrestrial > Soil > Coastal area > Acid sulfate soil | place: Finland: Risofladan, Vaasa | collected... | reverse complement strand
CACAGGAAACAAATCCTCAATCTGCTTCCACTGCGTATCGCTCAGCATCATGCAAACAGCTAACCCAACCAGCAGTTCGCGGTGAAGTACCTAGCCTGAGTCAGAACCTATTTATGCAACCAGTTCTCCATCCGAACCAGAAATGAACATGTCTTCGTGAAAGAGCAGATCGGCTACGAAGGCGGTCTGAACAGTCCCATGACGTGGGAGCGGACCGTCGAAAAACTTCATTGGCTAAGCGAGGCATACGCCGATGAAAAGTTGCGAAACAGCCTTGTCCAGGCTGTTCAGCAACTCGGTTCACGGCCAATCTCCGATTTGACCGACCTGCTGGCACAGGTACAACGAACAGCGGTGTTTCCAACGAGTCACTCTGGCATCCAATGATCGCCCGGTGGCCGGGGCTGACGAAGGGTGCCAGATGCAGAAGGAAATCAAGAATCCCCAGATGGATCGGCGCGATGGATCTTTTGGCCGCTGCCTCATTGTTTGGAGCCTCGGCTCAAGACCAGGAAAAGGATTTTAAGGTGAAATATCCAGTTCTCTACCGCACGATAAAGGTCGACGGCCTCTCGATTTTCTATCGTGAGTCCGGGCCATCAGAAGCACCGACAATACTTCTGTTGCACGGACTTCCGTCCTCTTCCCGGATGTTCAATCCACTTTTCGCACGGCTTTCTGACCAGTATCACCTAGTGGCACCTGACTACCCTGGCTTCGGTCACAGCGACTGGCCCGATCCAAAAAAGTTTGTGTACACGTTCGATCATTACGGGGAGGTCATGAACCACTTCACCGAAGCGCTCGGTATTACCCGCTACACGCTTTACATGCAGGACTACGGGGGACCGGTTGGCTTCCGCATGGCCCTGGCACACCCGGATCGAGTGCAGGCGCTCATCGTGCAGGATGCGGTTGCTCATAACGAAGGGCTCGGGGCGAACTGGGCCACACGCCGGGCGTTCTGGGCGGACCGGTCTGCTCATGAGGAAGATCTGCGTAAAAACCTGCTGTCACTCGCAACCACCAAGACGCGCCACATCGGGGACGATCCAAACATTGATCTCTACGATCCGGATCTTTGGACAGATGAATTCACGTTTCTAAATTCACCGGGACAAGCGCAGATTCAAAGCGATCTTTTCTATGATTACCGCACGAACGTAGATGCTTACCCCAAGTGGCAGGCTTGGATGCAGAAGACGCAGCCACGACTGTTGGTTCTCTGGGGCAAGCATGACCTTTCATTCGATCTCGGCGAGCCCGAACGCTACCGCAAAGATGTACCGAGCGCGGAGGTTCATGTGCTGGATGCGGGACACTTCGCGCTCGATACCAAGGCCGATGAGATTACTGCGATAGTGCGGGTATTCATGAGCAAGCAGAAGTAGAAACTCTCATTTCAAGCGGGGGGACATGTATGTCCAACAAGACCGCAGTCATTACGGGCGCATCGCAAGGAATAGGTGCGGGGCTGGTGGAGGCGTTTCAGGGTGCGGGTTACAACGTCGTCGCCACTTCTCGAAATATAACTCAAGTGTTGAGCTCATCTTCCAACTTGGTCCTTGTTGATGGCGACATCGGAAAGAAGGAAACGGCTTGTAGAGTCGTCGACGCAGCAATCAAGAACTTTGGAACAATCGATGTTCTGGTAACCAACGCGGGAATCTTCTTCACCAAGCCCTTTACGGAGTTCACGACAGAAGACTTTAATGCGCTCGTGTCTACCAATCTCCTGGGGTTTCTCTACATTACTCAGCTCGCTGTTAAGCAGATGCTGAAGCAGAATTCAGGAAATGTTGTGAGCATCTCCGCAGCATTAGTCGATCAGCCCATCGCCGGTGTGAAGGCTTCGGTTCCCATGATCACAAAGGGCGGATTGAACGCCATCGTTCGAAGCCTCGCCATTGAGTATGCGGCAAAAGGTATCCGGTTCAACGCGGTGGCGCCGGGAGTAGTGAATACACCGATGCACGAGAACGACCCGAAGAACGTTCTCAGGTCGTTACAGCCGATGGGGAAGATGTCGGAGGTCAAGGACGTGGTTGACGCTGTTCTCTACCTTGCACACGCAGACCAGGTAAGCGGTGAAATTCTACACGTGGACGGCGCCTCGCACGCAGGTCGTTGGTAAGAACCATATGGATGATCTTGGACGAGAGAGCGTCTAGCCGACCGCCGGACCGGCAGATCATAAAGGCCGCCGGATCTTCCGCGACCCTTGATTGCCCCTATTCGCACCGACTGCGTGCCTTCTGCGCATTCATTCTATCGGCCAATCGGATCGCGGCTGCGATCGTGACGATTCGCCAATCGGGATCAGCATCTAAGTGCTGAATATCGATCCCAGCTAATTCCTCGAGCCAGTCCTGCGCTGAGAGCATCGCCTCCCCAAGTCCGTACAACTCTGCTACAGATCCGAAGAATGCTCTCAGCTCACGTTCCGCCGACATCACCCATTTTGTGCAGGGCCAAAGGTATTGGTCGGTATGGCCTCCGGAGAGTTGTGGCAGTTCAATCATCAAGCGCTCATTTCGCTAAAGCCGCATCTGATCCCTATGCCACGCTGCTCATCGTTGCGGTCTCTACTATCGTTTCAACGGCAACAGCTATCTTAAGTGTTAACAGAATGTTAAAAAGCCGATCTGTGGTTCACTTCGGAGCAGCGCATAATTGCGATTAAGCCATAGGAAATATGTGGATGCTATTAGACAAACGTATCGGGCATACCAAAGTATTGATTGGACATGGCCTCCCCGAAGGTGGCATCCTAGAGACAACGCTGGGGCTCCATGTGGGGACGACATGAAACGGGCTACCATTCCTATTCCTTTTGCCGGCGCTCATCTCTCCGAAATACGCCATGTCTGCGCATTTTTCAACAATGATGAGGAAGAGTACCGGGTGCTGCTTCCGTTTATTGAGGATGGATTCAAGTGCGGCGATAAGGCGGTTCACGTCGTTAATCCCGACCACCGAGAAGGCCATCTGCAGAGACTCGTCACGAGAGGCATTGATACAACGACCGCAATAAAAAGAGGGCAATTGGAACTTCGAACCAACGTCGAAACCTACCTCCAGGACGGCCGTTTTGATCAGGACAGGATGCTTGCCGTATTCGAACAACTGGCCAGCGGCAACGCAGGGGAAGACTTCTCGCTTAGTCGCATTGTCTGCCGAATGGACTGGGCAGTTGAAGCTGGATCGCATGTGGATGACGTAGTGGAGTTCGAATCTCGGGTGAACGACGTTTGGAGTCACCACGACGATGCAGTCATCTGCACATATCAGCTCTCGAAGTTTGGCGGAGAAACGGTGATTGACATCATGCGGACGCATCCCATGGTTATCATCGGCGGCATTCTCCACCATAATCCGTTCTTTGTTCCTCCCGAGCAATTCCTGCGTGAAGTTCGGCAGCGCCGTGCACGAAGGACCGCTTCGACTTCTCCGGCGGTCTGACATGGATCGGCCCACCGAAGCTCCCGGTACGGAGATTCAGAACCTTCAGCGTTGCATCAACGATCTGGCCAGCGTTCTTGCTCTTACCGCGATGTGGACCGGCGCGGGTCCGCTTCAGATCATCAATACATTGCTCGATGCGCTTTTGGGCATGCTTAATCTCGACGTTCTCTATGCGAGATTGAACGAACCCGCATCCATTGACTCCACAGAGATGGTGCGCATGGCTTCGTCTATGAATCCGGAGTTGCCACAAGCTATCGGCGCAGTGATTCGCGGATGGATCGACGAAGACCCAGAACAGCAAGTTCCTGTATTGCGGAAGCAACTCGGAGCAATAGATTTATCGATCGTACGATTGCCAATCGGGCTACAGGGTGATATCGGCGTAATTGTGGCTGGTTCGCGGCGTCCGAACTTTCCAGAGAAAACCGAGAGACTCGTGCTAAGCGTTGCCGCGAATGAGGCTTTCATTGGTCTGCAAGAGGCACGACTACTGGGCGAAGAAAAACGTGTTGCAAAGGAACTCGATCATCGAGTTGAGGAACGAACGAGAGAGCTTGCAGTAAGCAACGAAGAACTCAGGAAGGAAATCGCCGAACGTAAGAAGATCGAGAAACGGCTGCGGCGCAGTGAGGCTTTCCTGGCCGAAGGTCAGCATCTTGCTCGTATGGGAAACTTCTCCTGGCGAGTCGTCACAGACGAGATTGTATGGTCAGAGCCGTTGTATCGAATTTTCGAATTTGAGCCGAAGCCGACTATCACGATGGAACAGATTGCCAGCCGAGTCCATCCGGACGACATCTTCATGCTGCAAGACATGATCGAGCGGGCACGAGCCGGCGTCAGCGACTTGGAATACGAACATCGGTTGCTCATGCCGAACGGTTCGGTGAAATGCCTGCATCTCGTCGCTCACGGAAACCGCGATGCCGAAGGGCAACTTGAGTACATCGGAGCAGTCCAGGATGTGACACGTCGGCGAGTTGTGGAAGAAGCACTCGCCAAAGCCAGGGCAGAGCTCTCACACATCACGAGGGTCACAAGCCTGGGAGTCCTGACAGCATCGATCGCCCATGAGATTAACCAGCCATTGTCGGGTATTGTTACCAACGCAAGCACTTGTTTGCGCATGCTGGCGGCCACTCCACCGAATCTCGAAGGAGCCCGCGAAACCGCGCGGCGTACCATTCGCGATGGTGATCGAGCGTCGGATGTGGTTTCGCGCTTGCGAGCACTTTTTACCAACAAGGACGCCGCGGACGAACCCGTGAACCTGAACGACGTCGCGCGAGAGGTACTTGCGCTACTTTCAAGCGAGCTTCAGGGCAACCGAGTTTCTTTGCAACTGGAACTTGCCGATGACATCCCCGTCGTCCACGGCGATCGTGTCCAACTTCAACAAGTCATTCTCAACCTGGTTAGAAACGCATCCGACTCCATGAGCTTGATCGAAGGTCGCGCCAGACACCTGCTGATTAGAACCAAGTGTGACATTGCGGATGGTGTCTGCTTTGAGGTGCAAGACACGGGAGTCGGGTTCGATTCTCAAGCGGCAGCGCGACTTTTCGAAGCGTTTTACACCACCAAACCTGACGGCATGGGAATCGGGCTATCGGTGAGTCGCTCGATCATAGAGAGACATCGAGGGCGATTGTGGGCAACGCCGAACGATAGCTGGGGAGCCACATTCGCGTTCTCGATTCCCGTTTGGAGCGTCTAATACGCCTCCCTCACGCGATTGAACAGACCAATACCAAAGCACAATAGACGATGCTCCTTCCCTAGCGCATGCTTTTGGCATGGGTCCGGTATTTCAAGCTGCTGCCAAGGGATGCGACAGGACACAAGGAATCTGCGATGGTTAACTGTCCAGCCGTAGCAGTTGTGGATGATGACGAGTCGGTGCGTGAGTCACTACCAGATCTAATTAGAGAATTTGGGTTCACGGCGAAGTCGTTCTCGTCTGCGGGCGAGTTTCTTTCATCAGGTTGCATCGAGCAAGTCCGATGTCTCATTCTCGACATCGCAATGCCCGGAATGACAGGAATTGATCTTCATCAAGAATTGAAGCGTCGCGGTCACAACATCCCGATCATCTTCATTACCGCGCATCGTGACAAGGGCATTCGCCCACGAGTTCTTGAGCAGGGTGCAGTGGATTGCCTGTTCAAACCTTTCAGCGATTCTGCTCTACTTAAGGCACTCAAGAATGCGCTTCATGGAGACTGACGACCCGGAATGCTTGGCTGCTGGGAGTTATACAATGAGTACAGCACGCATATTCGGCCATGAATCGAGGTTTCCCGTGGCAGTGCTTTCATCAACATCTACTCCTGTCGTGTTCGTTGTCGACGATGACATTTCCGTGCGTGAGTCTTTGGAGTTATTGATTCGCTCTGAAGGCTGGCAGGTGGAGACCTTCGCTTCTGCGCAACAGTTTCTCAGTCGGCCCGCCGCGGTTGTTCCCAGCTGCCTTGTGCTTGACGTATCGCTTCCAGGTCTCAACGGACTTGACTTGCAAGAACGCATCGCAATTGAACGTATGAATATGCCAATCATCTTCATTACAGGCCATGGCGATATCCCGATGAGTGTGCAAGCGATGAAGGCAGGAGCTATTGAGTTCTTAACGAAACCTTTCAACGATGTCGTCCTCTTAAATGCGATTAGAGCCGCGTTGCAAAAGAGTCAAGCTGCCCTCGGAGTAGAACAGGAGATGAAGTCACTACGGGAATGCTATGCCTCGCTTACACCTCGCGAGCGCGAAGTTATGGCCCTTGTGGTCTCTGGCTTGTTGAACAAGCAGGTTGGCTTTGAGCTTGGCATCAGCGAGATCACCGTAAAGGCACACCGCGGCAAAGTCATGCAAAAAATGAAGGCCGAATCGCTGGCCGACCTGGTGAGAATCGCCGCAAGACTTCGATTGACGCGTCCATCATAACGGCCAAACCAAAAGTTTTCGGAGCCCGTGGACCTTCTGTACGACTCGGTACAAATGTAAAGTACCGAGAAACAAGCGATCCGGCCTCAAAGCACCGAGTTGGGGACCAGGGGGTCGGAGGGTCAAATCCTCTCTCCCCGACCAATTTTCGAAATTCGCTTACTCTCCCCCGAAAACTCAGTTCAAAAATGTTAGTGCCGCATGCGAGGACTATTGCGTGCGCAGCGTCGATAGGGCTGCGAGTAAGAATCTTGGAGGCCCTTCGCGCGTCTTCAACATCCCCACCTTAACTCGACAAAAGAGGCGAGCCAGGGTGGGCACCCGCGAGTATGGTTGGTGGGTTAAAGCTGGAGACATCGGGCAGTGTGGCCATCCCCGCCGGTTGAGTCTTTCTGAGCGAGGTGATAACCTTCCGCTGCCAGGGCACGTTCCCCTGCTTGTGTCGGAACCAGGCCAGAGCAGTTGGCAACCGTCATTCAGGCGCAACGGAAAAACAATTATATTCATGCTACTTCGCGAACATTGAGGCCGCCAACTGATCCACTTCTGCCAACTGCTGGCAGAAATGGGGCGCCCTCAGGTTAGGAGTGCAGATGTGGTCCACCAGCCGAACATTATTGTGATCTATGCCAAACCCAACTCATTGGCACCATGACGCGCATGCGGAGCCAATACGTCGAAGTGAGGCAGGATACGGGCCTCTATACTCGAGTCGAACGAAGTATGGAATCTTGGGACGACGGGATGGACAGCTAGGGCCACACAATGCACACCACTCACCTACGAATTCTGTTGCGCTCCCTTCTCAGAAACTGGACATTCTCTCTGGCTGCTGTAATTACTGTCGCTCTTGGAGTTGGGGCATCAACTGCAATCTATAGCGTAGTCGACGCAGCCATCATCCGCCCCCTGCCCTTTCCGCACAGCTCGCGGATCGTGGCACTACGGTCCACGAAGATAAATAGTAACGGAGCCACTACACCCAGTACTGAATATGTGGCGAACAAAACTTTTGATCGGTGGGCAGCGCGAAATCATAGTTTCGAGTACATGGCGGGATGGCAAAGGTACGAGGTAGCACTCGATACCACAAGCGGTCCAACGCATATACAGGCCGGAGCCGTCACGCCACAATTCTTTCGCCTTTTTGGAGCTCACCTGGTCGCTGGCCGCGGTTTTTTCGAGAACGAAAATCAACCCGGCGAAGATCAAGTAGTAGTTCTCAGCTACGCATTATGGCGTGACCGGTTTAGCGGTAGTCCGAAAGTCATTGGAACGACCATTCCTATCGACGGTGTTCCTTACATAATTGTCGGGGTTGTCGGGCCTGAGTTTCGTCCCGTTCTACCAAACTTTCCTCTGAGACCATTCCTGTATGTGCCAATGTCGCATACCTTTCAAGGTCTGAAATCCAAGTTCACTGTGTTTGACGCTGCAGGCCTTCTCCGCCCGGGCGTCAGCGTGAAGCAGGCCCGAGCAGACATGAACGTCGTAGCAAGTGTGCTCGCACAAGAGACGCCTCGCTTTAATGCTCATGGTGGAGTGGACCTCGTCCTGCTTAGGGATGAGGTGTCCCAGCAGGCAGGGCCAATGACGCTGCTGTTGGCTTGTACCGTTGGATGCGTGCTCCTTATCTGCTGCGCCAATTTCGCGAACTTGCTGCTGGCACGTTCTCTCACCCGATCTCGGGAGATCGCGATACGTTCCGTGCTTGGGGCTAGCAGAGCGCGTCTCCTTATTCACTCCATGGGTGAGAGCGCAGTACTTGTTTGCACTGGCGCGCTGGTTGCCATTGTTCCGGCGTGGTACGGCCTCCATTTTATAGTTGCGAACTTGCCCCCAGGTACTATTCCGCGACTACAGGGGTTCGGAGTAGAAACTCACATCTTCGGGACTGGACTGTTAGGAGCCGTATTGGCCGGCACAGCAATGGGAACTCTGCCGGCAGTCAGAAACATTAGACTCACGCAGCATTCGCTTGGAGACGCAGTGAAAGAATCATCGACTATCACAGGGGGACCACGAGGAAAGAGGCTAAGATATTTCCTCGTCGTAGCTCAGGTTGCGATTGCCGCCGTTCTCCTATCGACTGCCGGAAATCTACTTCAGTCATTCATGATGCTTCGTCGAGTCAATGTGGGATTCAATTACGGCCGAGTCCTTACTGCAGAGATTAATCTGCCCCAGGAGAAGTACAACGACTCAACAAAGCGTACTCAGTTCATTGAGAGGTTGATTGAAAATCTTCAGCATCGGCCAGGAGTATCCGATATAGCCATCACAAACTCGCTCCCGCTAGGAAATGGATCACGAGTCGGGATTAGTGGAGTCCAGGGAACGGGTGTTGAGACGAATGAATCCATAAACTTCATAACGACAACTACGAACTACTTCAGAATTATGGGTATACCGTTAAAGTGGGGCCGTTTGTTGACGGCTGCGGATACGAGAAGTGGTGCCGTTGTAGTGGATGAAGCCTTTGTACATGCATTCTGGCCGAACGAGCAAAAGCCGGAGGAGGTACTTGGGCGAGTGCTCAAATAGAATGCCGACACGTGGCAAATTGTTGGCATCGTCGGTGACACAAGGCTTGATGGACCGAAATCCATGAGCAGTCCGACGCTATATGTTCCTTACACGCAGAATCTGTTCGGGAATCTTGCAATTCTGGTAAGAACCCAGGCGACGCGTGTGACAGTGACTAGTGGTCTGCGTTCGGCTGTCTGGGAGATTGACCCGTCCCTGCCCGTTGATGATGTCATGTCGATGGAACAACTGAGGGACGAGGGATTCGCTTCTCCCAGGTTCAATGCCATCGTTGCTGGATTATTAGCGGCCCTTGCCCTGGTTCTTTCCGCCATCGGAATCTACGGAGTATTGAGCTACACGGTGCAGCAAGAGAATCGCAATACAGGTATAAGGATGGCGCTGGGCGCGAGCAGGTCAGCAGTGGTTCGCCTTGTGATCCGTCAAGCTATGCAGATGGTAGCCACAGGGTTGATTGTCGGCGCTCTCCTTTCGGTGGCGACTCTACGCCTGATTTCAAGTTTGTTTTTCAAAGTGGGCCCGTTCAATGCAACCACCTTTCTAACGTGTACGTTGGTTTTGGCATTCACAGGTTTAATTGCAGCGTGGATTCCGGCTCAAGCTGCTGCTGGCATAGATCCGAACGAGGCAATCCGCGAGTTGTAGGTCAGCCAGGCTTTATGTAGAGAGGCATGGAGGCGGTATGAGGTTGAATTCCGCGCGTTGCGTGGGATTCGTCCGAAAACATGAGAGGGTAACTATATCTCCATAGTCGAACTGCGGAATGTCGACGCCTGTAGTGCACCCCGCCAGAACGGGCAGAATTGATTGTGAGGATCAAGGCCTCCGCCAGGAGGCAAGATGAGATGACAATTCTCCGACTATTTGAACGGGGCCCTTTTTCTGTGACTCTTCAAGGTTAGTCCCCGGCAGTTCTGTCCTATTTAAGCCACACTGTCTTTGTATTCACGAATTCGCGGATGCCATAAGCTCCCAATTCCCGGCCGTATCCAGATTGCTTCACTCCGCCAAAGGGAAGCCGTGGATCCGAGGTGACCATTCCGTTCATAAACACCATGCCGGCTTCAATCTCATCGATGAATTGTGCCTGTTCCCGGGGATCGTTTGTCCACGCGCTGCACCCCAGGCCGAAGGGTGAATCGTTGGCAAGATGGATCGCTTCGTCCGCGTCTCTCACAACGAACAACATTGCGACGGGGCCAAACAGCTCTTCATAGTAGGCCGGCGATCCAATCGTGATGTCAGTAATGACTGTTGGCTTAAAGAAATTGCCTGGGCCGGGAATCTTCCTGCCGCCGGTCAGCACGCGGGCGCCACCCTTCACAAGCTCCGCAACCTGGTGGTCGAGATCCGCGACGATCGATGTAGTGGCGAGAGGGCCGATGTCGGTGTTTTCCGACATTGGATCTCCGATACGAAGAGCTTCCATTCCAGCGACAAAACGCTTCGTGAATTGTTCGGCGACAGATTGAGCCACGATGAAACGTTTAGCTGCAATACAGGATTGACCGTTGTTGATGACACGGGCAAGCACCGCAGCCCGAGCGGCTTCGTCGATGTCAGCACTCGGCATAATAATGAAGGGATCGGAGCCGCCGAGCTCCAGAACCGTCTTCTTTATACATCTCCCCGCTTCACTTGCAACCGTGCTGCCAGCTGGGCCTGAACCCGTGAGAGTCGCGGCGGCTACACGAGGATCTTCGAGGATTCGCTGTACCTTTTCCACGCCGACGAGCAACGTCTGGAAGACTCCGCGAGCGAAACCTGCCTCGTGGAAGATTCGCTCGATTGCAAGAGCACACTGCGGAACGTTGGAGGCGTGCTTCAGAAGCCCGACGTTGCCGGCCATAAGCGCCGGAGCCGCGAAACGGAAGACCTGCCAGAAGGGAAAATTCCAGGGCATAACAGCCAGCACCGCTCCAATGGGCTGGTAGTGAATGAAACTCCTCGTGGCGTTGGTGACCACCTCTTCGTCGGCAAGAAAGCGCTCTGCGTTCTCGACGTAATAGCGGCAGGCCGAGGCGCACTTCAGGGCTTCCGCGCGTGCGGACTTCACCGTCTTACCCATTTCCGAAGTCATGAGACGGGCAAAACTCTCCGTGTCCTTCTCCAGGATCTCGGCGGCTCGCGCCATGCAGCGCGACCGCTCAGCAAAGGAAGTGCGCCGATGTAGGCGATATGCATCGGCGGCGGCCTGGAGCTTCTGCTCAATCTGCTCGTCGGAAAGTGGGTCAAACCGCTTTAATACTTCGTTCGTGGCGGGATTTGTGCTGGCTATGCTCATGGCTTTCTTCGTCCTGTAGGAAATGGCTCCATTGGGAATTCTGAAGTATCCTCTTACTGCATTTCAAGCGGCGGCATTCGCCGGTGCCAGTCAGTTGCCTTCTCGTAGGCTGAGGCGACACGCAGCACCGTTGATTCGGCGAAAGGACGGCCCGCGATCTGCAATCCAATTGGCAGTCCATTCGTGCCGAATCCGCACGGTATGGAGATCGAAGGCATGCCCGTGAGGTCATAGGGAATGGCGAACCGCAAGAATGCATCGACGACGTCCTCGCGCATATCACCAGACTGTACCCACTCCTCTCCGATCTTCGGAGGGAAGGCCGGCAACATGGGAGAAACGATGACATCAACCGTTTCCAGAACGCGGGCGAAATCCTCTTTCAACGTCGAACGGAAGCGCTGGCTCTTCACGTAGTCAGTCCCAATCAGGTAGCGACCGGCTTCCAAATTGACTCTCACGTCGTCTTCGTATTCATCTGCTTTCTCGGCTAGCCACTTTTCGTGGTACGAGGTGGCTTCCACGAGGTTGATCTGCGCCTCGGCAGCAGAACATGGCTCGAGATTGGCGATATGCACGTCTGTGAGCTTTGCGCCGAGTTGCTCGAGCAGACTTATTGCGGTTCTGACTGCGGATGCGATCTCCCGATTGACGTGCTCAAAGAAATAATTGGCAGGAACGCCAATCTTCATTTCACGGACGGTGCCGCGCATCTCGTCGCGATAGTCGGGCACGGTCCGGTCGCTGGAGGAGGCATCCAGAGAATCATGACCTGCAATGGCCTTCAACATGATGGCGGCATCCTCAGAACACCTGGTGATGACGCCTACATGGTCCAACGACCAGGCGAGAGGAATTGCACCGTAGCGGCTCACTCGACCATACGTGGGTTTTAAACCTACAGTGCCGCAGATGGCAGATGGAATACGGATTGATCCTCCCGTGTCTGAACCAAGCGACGCAAAGCCCTGGACGGTAGCGACGGCAACACCGGAACCTCCGCTTGAACCGCCTGGTATCAGAGTAGGATTCCACGGATTGCGCGCAGGGCCGTAGTGGGCATTGTCGTTTGTCACTCCGTAAGCGAATTCGTGCATGTTAGTTTTGCCGACGATGACTGCCCCCGCCTCGCGCAGGCGGTGCACGGCGGTTGCGTCAAAATCAGGAATCCAGTTGGCAAGCACCTCGGACCCCGCAGTGGTGCGCACGCCCCTGGTGGCGAAGAGATCCTTGATGGACAAAGGGACGCCATGAAGCGGGCCGCGATATTTTCCCGCTTGGATCTCTCTGTCAGCCTGGCGGGCCTCCCTTCGCGCTGATTCCGCAGTCACGGTAATGAATGCGTTGAGTTTCGGATTTAACCGCTCTATGCGCTGCAAACAGGACTCGGTGACTTCCAGCGATGAAAGTTTGCGTGCCCGGAGCAACGGTCCAAGCTGCGCGATGGTGAGGGCGTCAATCGAACTCGCTGGCGCAGGCATGTTATAAGGCCCGGAAAATTGTGGCGGGCTCGGTCCCGCGCAGGTCAAGACTTCGCAGACCCTTCGAACTCTCGAGAATGATGCCAACGAGATCAGCAACTGGTGCGGCCCATTTGTCCGGAAGCATACTCCCTGTCATCGGCTCCATACTCTTGAGCGTGGCTACCCACGAGGTCTGCTGAGCAGCGGCGACAGGCGCATACACAGTCGCACCCACTGCCGCAAATGTCGCGGTCGCGATCCAGTCACGCCGCGAGATGGCGCCGCGTTGCATCGACATTGCGATTTGCGACTTCTGTTTCATACGAAGAGACATTGCCTACACTGAGATCGCTGCGTCCCTGGTCACTTTTGCAATGGCTTTTTCAATGACCGTAAAGCCTTCGTCGAGTTGTTCGTCGGTTGTTACCAGCGGAAGCAGGAGACGAATGACGTTCCCGTAGGTTCCGGCGGAGATGAGGATGACGCCTTCCTCATAGCAGTGACGAAGAATGGCTTCCGTTTCCTCTTTTGCCGGCTCGCGAGTTGCCCGATTCCTGACAAGTTCAATGGCCCGCATGGCTCCGACACCGCGGACATCGCCAACCAGCGGGAAACGCTCCTGCCAGGAGAGGAACCGGCGTTCCATGGCGAGGCCGATCTCTCGCGCGCGGCTAAGCAATGCGCCTTCGTCGATCGCTTTAAAAACGCCGAGAGCCACCTCGCAGGCGACAGGATTGCCACCGTAAGTTCCGCCAAGACCGCCGACCACGGATGCGTCCATCACTTCCGCACGGCCAGTTACGGATGCAAGCGGAAGACCCGCGGCTATGGACTTACCAGCGATCAGAAGGTCCGGCACCAAGCCAAACTGTTCAGAGGCAAACAGCGTTCCCGTCCGGCCGTAGCCGGTTTGCACTTCGTCCGCAATCAGTAGAATGTCGTGCTCCCGGCAGATCGACGATAGCCTTTCGAAGAATTCGATTGGCGGAACTACAAATCCGCCTTCGCCAAGGATCGGTTCAATCAGTACCGCCGCCACCGATTCCACGGAGACAAGGGAATTGAATGCGTCTTCCAGTTGACGAGCCGAGTGCATGGGACATTCGGACGGGCTCGCCGAGTTCGGACAGCGATAACAATAAGGATAGGGAATGCGATAAATCTCGGGAGCAAACGGGCCAAAGCCAACTTTGTATGGGTGCGTCTTGCTCGTCAGACTCATGGCTAGAAGAGTCCGACCATGGAAAGCATGCTCAAAGCAGATGATGGCGGGCCGGCCTGTATAGGCGCGAGCTATCTTGACGGCATTCTCAACCGCCTCGGCCCCGGAATTGAGGAGAAGCGTCTTCTTCGGAAATTCACCAGGCGTTCTATTATTCAATTCTTCCGCGAGACGAACGTAAGCTTCATATGGCGTGACATGAAAGCAGGCATGAGTGAAACGGCTCAACTGACTCTGCGCGGGTTGCAACACCTCGGGTGCAGAGTGGCCAACATTCATGCAGCCAATGCCACCCGCGAAATCCAACAATTGGTTCCCGTCGACGTCTTCGATGACGGCCCCTTGTGCTCGAGAGATAAAAACCGGCACTGCATGAAATGGCCCCCTGGGAACGCTGGCCTGCCGGCGCTTCATCCACGACTGCGATTTGGGACCCGGAATCGGAGTTTTAAGAACAATACTCTTCATGATCTACCCATGGAGATGAGGCGGGTACGGGGTTGACCGTATCCGCACTCAGGTTGAGTACTCTAGAACATGACCTTCAGCGCCAGTTGCAGGTTCCGCGCAGGAAACGCAGCCGTTGACTTACCGAAATTCAAGGTCTGAGAAAGGTTTGCATTGGGAAGATAGAGATTCACACGGTTAAACAGGTTAAATGCTTCTGCCCGGAATTCAAGTTTTGTCTCGTGAGGCAGGGTGAAGGTCTTAAACAACGAAGCATCCACGTTCGCATATCCCGGGCCACGGAACGTATTCCTGCCCAGGGTGCCATCTTTGCCGAGCGAGGTGCCGGCATTTGGGTTTGGAAAATCGGCTGGAGTGAAGATCCCGTTGATGTAATCCGAACGGCTCAACCCGGTTAAGGTATTGCCGAAGGCCGGGATGTTGGGCCGGTCGTAGCCGACGCCATCGCCGTTATAGTCGCAAGTGACGACGTTTGTGCAAATCACGGAGAACGGACGCCCGGATTGCAACGTCACAATTCCATTGAACTGCCATCCACCGACTGCGCTTCGCAGGAAGGGATTGGAAAAATGATTGGGCAGTATCCATGTGCCGTAGGCGGACAACTTGTGACGAACGTCAAAATCCGAGGGGCCGTAGTCCAATCTCAGATTCTGCTCATCCATCGTGCCCGTATACAGCGGAGTGCCGACATTTGAGAAATCACCCAAACCTGGATCACTGACATAGTCCAGAGCCTTACTCCAAGTGTAGTTGACGGCAAAGCTATAGCCGTTTCTCATCTGCCGTTGCAGTTGGACATTCAAGCCGTTGTAGTTGGAGCCAGGACCATTCTTGACGTAGGTGGTTCCGCCAAAGTTAGGATTGAACCGAACGGCACCAACAGCCAGGCTTGTACGGTCGCCGGTGAAGCGGTTAATGTCGTCGCGAATGTAGAGATCGCGACCTCCTGTACCAACGTAATCCATCGTGAAGGCATACTGTCCAAAGAGGCGGTGCTGCACGCCGAAGAACCACTGCTCGGTATATGCGGTCTTCAGATTCTGCTGGACCCCTGAAACACTGATGCGAACCCCAGGAATGCCACCGGCAGGAGAGAGACCTGTTTCGAAGCCCGGGCTCGCAACGGCGGGAATGCCATAAGAGATCGTCCCTCCGTAGTAGAGCGGGAACACGAACGGGAACGCGGTGTCAGGGGGATCGAATCTCGATGCATTTGTGTACAGGTTCGAGTAGGGCGGCTGGTACGCGATGGAAAAGCCGCCGTGGAT
>Ga0307375_10003404_pt1 | contig 15661 bp, 11 predicted proteins | sample TR1MG_FD_202531 | JGI IMG/M metagenome (GOLD analysis project Ga0307375, IMG submission 202531) | Soil microbial communities from Risofladan, Vaasa, Finland - TR-1 | ecosystem: Environmental > Terrestrial > Soil > Coastal area > Acid sulfate soil | place: Finland: Risofladan, Vaasa | collected... | reverse complement strand
CGCCGGTGACGTTGGAGGCCGGGATGGCCGTGGCGGTCACCGGCGGTGCGGCGGGCGGAGTGGTGACCGGGGCCTTGGTGGCGGCCACGGGCCGGGCGTCGGCCTGGTCGCCGCCGCACGCCGCCAGCGCGAAGGGCACGACGACGAGCGCGGTCCACGAGAGCCGGCGGATACGGGTGCTGCGGGCGATGATGTACATGGTGTCCTCCTCGATGGGGCGCCGGAGCGCCGTTGCGTTGGTGCGACGCCCATTGAGAAGGCAAGACGGCGGCCACGAATACGGCCGCCGTCGGAACCGCTGCAAGTCGTGGATTCCCAGAGACTTTGGACGGGTGGCCGGGAGTGGGGACCCGGGTCCTCGTGTCCGTCCGGACACATGGACGCGGAACGAGCGTGTCCCGGAGGACACGAACACTGGCCACTCCAAGCTGATCACTGAAAGCTCAGAGCCGCCAGTGGTCAGCTTAGAGTCGACAGTGACTGCCAATCGGCAGCCTTCAACCGCCGCGGTTGATGTTCAGCCGCCGCATGATCTTCAGCAGACTGGCATGATCGGCCAGCCCCAGCGACTCCGCCGTCCGCGTGATCTGCCAGTCGTGCTTCTCCAGCGCGCCGAGCACGATCTTCCGCTCGGCGTCGGCCCGCAACCCCTGGAACGACTGATCGCCGCCGTCGCTCGCCGTCGCCGCTCCGCCGCGGACCGCCGGCGGCAGATCCTCCACGCGAATCACCTCGCCGTCGGCCGCCACCACGCTGCGCTCGATCACGTTGCGCAGCTCGCGCACGTTGTTGCGCTTGTAGTCGTAGCGCACCAGCGCCTCGCGGGCCTCGGGCGCCAACCGCCGGGGCAGCACGCCGAACCGCCGGCAGGTCTCGTCCACGAATCGCTCGGCCAGCACCGGCACGTCCTCGGGCCGCTCACGCAGCGGGGGCACGCGCAGCACGTGCACGTTGAGCCGGAACAGCAGATCCTCGCGGAACGCGCCCTCCTTTACCAGTGCGTCGAGATCGCGATGCGTGGCCGCCACCACGCGCGCATTCACCGCGATGTCCTTGTTGCTCCCCACGCGGGTCACGGTGCGCTGTTCCAGGGCGCGCAGCAGCTTGGGCTGCACGGCCGCCGGGAGTTCGCCTATCTCGTCAAGGAACAGCGTACCGCCCTCGGCGGACTCGAACGCGCCCTTGCGCGTGCCCACCGCGCCGGTGAACGCGCCGCGCTCGTGCCCGAACAGTTCGCTCTCCACCAGATGCTCGGGCAGCGCCGCCGAGTTGATCACCACGAATGGCCCCGCCGGGTTGGCGCCCAGACGGTGAAGTTCGCGCGCCACCAGCTCCTTGCCGGTGCCGCTCTCGCCCAGAATGAGCACGGAGCTGGGAATGGGCGCCACGCGGGCAATGGCATCGCGCAGCCGGTCCATGGCGGCGCTGCGTCCGGCAAGGCTCGATTCCCCCAACCGCTGCTGCAGCGCGAATACCTCGCGGCGCAGCCGGTGTCGCTCGATGGCGTTGGCCACTTCCTGGGCCACGCGTTCCATGGGCTCGGCTTTGTCTATGAACCCCGCCGCGCCGAGCCGCACCGCCTCGATGCAGCGGTCGAAGTTGCCGGTGCCGGTGTAGACGATGACCGGTGTCTCCACGCCGTGGTGCTTGAGCGCGCGCAACACCTCGAAGCCGTCCATGCCCGGCATCTCGAGATCGAGAATCAGGCAGTCAATGGCCTCGCGGCGCAGCTTCTCCACGGCCAGGGCGCCGTTGGTGGTCACCGACACGTCGTGCCCGGCCAGACGCTTGAGATCGTAGGCGTACTGCTCGGCCAGCGGGGCGACGTCGTCAACGACCAGGATGGTGCTCATCGAGTACTCACGCGGCGGGAATGTCCACGGTGAATGTACTGCCCTGGCCGGGCGCCGTCTCCACTTTGATGGAGCCGCCGAGGTCGGTGAGCAGGCGGCGCACCACGGAGAGCCCGAGACCCGTGCCGGTGGGCTTGGTGGTATAGAAGTCGTCGAATGCCCGGTCGAGCTGCTGGCGGGTCATGCCGCGCCCCGTGTCGGACACCACGAACCGCACCCGCCGCTCCAGTTCCCTGCCCACGGGCTCGGCGGCGATCGTGACATCGCCGGGCTTGCCGTCCAGCGCGTCCACCGCGTTCGATACCAGATTCTCGAGTATGCGCCGGAGCACCACGGCGTCGGCCCGCACCTTGGGCAGCCCGTCGGCCACTCGCGTCTGCACGCGCACCCCCTCGGCGCTCACGCCGCCCGCCACCTGCCGCGCCACCGGCCCCGGCTCGCACGACGACCGGTCGAGCGACGGCGAGAGGCGGGCGTAGTTGCGCGCCAACTCCTCCAGGTACTGCACGCTGGACTCCAGCGTGCCCTGTCGTTCCACGTAAACCGACGCGAGCTGGCCAGGTTGCTGCTCGGCGGTCTGCGTGAGATGACGCAGCACGTTGCGGATGGGGGCCAGCCCGTTCTTGATGTCGTGGTTGATCTGTCGCGCCAGTTCGCCGGTGGCAGCCAGCCGTTCCGTTTCGCGCAGACGCGTCGCGCCGGTGCGCAGCCGTGCCGTCATCGCGTCGAGCAATCGCTCCAGCGCGCCGATCTCGTCGTCGCGGCCCGTGTTGAACTTCTGATCGAGCCGGTCGAGGTCCACCCTGACCGTCTTGCTCGCGAGGTCGGCAATCGGTTTCGACATGCGGCCGGTGACCACCAACCCGGCCAGCATTGCCGCGATCAGCGTGCTGCCCAGCGTGATGAGCAGCCAGCGATTGACGCCCTCGCGCAACGCGCGGGTGGGCCCGAGGTCCTGCGTCAGCACCAGGCTGGCCGTGCTGTCGGCGCCGCCCTGATCGTCAAAGTACGGAACCGCGATCGTGCTCACGACGTCGGTCGGTGCGGTTGCGGCGCCGGTGACGAGCGCGGCGGCGATCTGCGGATCGCGCGACAGTTGCGCCACGGCGATGGAATCGAACGCCCGTCCGCCCACGAGCGTGAACCGTCGCGTGCCCACGGCGAACGAGTCGATGCTGGCCAGCGCGCGCACCGTGCCGTCGGGCGTACGCGCCGAGACGATTGCCCAGCCGCCGGACGCCGCGGCGAGCGCCGCGGGCAGCGCCGGATCGAGGCGGTCGAAGTCGTTGCGGAACTGGCCCGAACTGAGAATGCGGCCGGCGCTGTCCTGCACCTGCAGAATGGCCAGTCCGCCCAGCTGCATGGTGTTGCGTGCCCAGTCGAGCAGCCACCGATGCTCGGCTGAATTCCCATCCACGAGCGCGATGCGGAACCGGTTGTCGGCGGCGAGGTCGGCGGCCAACGATCGGAGTCGCGCATGGTCGGCCGCGGCGGCCTGGGCGAGTGCGGCGTTCACGGCGGAGGTGACGCTTGCCACGCGCCGGGCCGCGTCGGCGTCGAGCCGCGACGTCATCTCGCGACGCACGCCGTAGCCGAACACGAGCAGCGGCACGAGGGCGATCACGCCGAAGGCGAACGTGAGTCGCGTACGGAACGTCACGGGGCGGGCCTCCGCGTGAACCGGAGCTGTCCGTCGTGGGCGATGTAGAACGCGACGCCGCTGCCGCGGCGCACGAGCACGTGGGCACGCGAGTCCACGAGGGGGATGGCGGCGTAGCCCGGCGGCACCGGTCCCGGCTCGCCGCAGGTGAACGGTGGCTCGCGGTAGAACGCCGAGATCGCGCCGGCGATGGTTCCGGCGGACAGCGCCCCTTCTATAGAAGAAGACGAGATGGCCCGGATGCGCAGCGATGCACGCGCGAGTTCCGGCGGGATCCACGCCGGGCGGCTACCCGATGCCGCAAGCGCCACCACGCGTTCAGCGAGCTGTCGGGCAACGGGATCGCCGGCGGCGTAGCCGAGCACGGCCGCCGTGTTTCGCGCGGCGGTGGCCGGTGTGGTGCAACTGCTGTCGCCGGCCCACGGGAAGGGCGGTTCGGCGCCGCGGGCGTCGGCCTGCACCGCATCGCGAGCCAGCGCGTCACGTTCGCCGGCGGTGAGCGCCACTGGTGTCGAATCGGCGGCCGGAGCGAGCAGCGCGTACGTGCGATCCCAGGGAAGCGCCCGGCTGGTGTAGTCGTCGCGACGCGCGGCGTAGGCCAGCACGTCGGGGTCACGCGTTATCACCACGTCGGGCCGCCGTCCGTCGGCGCCGGGAAGCCCGCGGTCGAGCACGTCGCGCAGGTCAGTGCCGGCCGGCAGCGTGTCGAACACCACGGGTGGCGGCGTGGTGGCCGGCATCGGCGATCCGGCGCAGTCCGTCGAGGCGGGCAGGCCGTCGCGGAGCGGCGGCCCGATGACGTGCACGGTGTCCACGGGCGCGGCCGCCGAATCGGCCACGTAGCACGATGCGACGGGGGACATGCCCGGCGTCCCCGCCGTGCCGGCCGGCGTTCCGCCGGGCGCGCTGGCGCACGCGCCGAGCGCCGCCAGCGTGGCGATGGCGGCCATGGCGCCGAGCGTTCGCCGCGAGGCGGGCGTGGTGCGGGGGCGAGGCATCGTCTCGAAGCTACGTGTTGGCGGGCCGTCCATCCAGCGGTTCGTGGCGGGCAGGCTGGAACCGAATTGCCATTGGACCGGCTTAGATTGGTGAACGAGTTCACGTCCCGAACCACGGAGATGCGCCGAGCCATGCAACCGCGATACGACTACGCCAAGACCAGCCCCGGTTTCTATCACGCGATGATCGGGCTGGAGAAGTACCTGCACGAGTGCGGGCTGGAGGAGCCGCTCATCCATCTGGTCAAGCTCCGGGCGTCGCAGCTCAACGGCTGCGCCTACTGCATTGACATGCACTGGAAGGACCTGCGGGCCATCGGCGACACCGAGCAGCGATTGTACGGGTTGGATGCGTGGCGCGAGAGCCCGTATTACACCGACCGCGAGCGCGCGGCGCTGATGTGGACCGAGGCCGTGACCTTCGTAGCCGGCGGGCAGGTGGACGACATGGTGTACGAGGCGGTGAAGCCGCATTTCACCGAGAAGGAGCTGGCCGATCTCACCTGCGCGGTGGTCACGATCAATGCGTGGAACCGGCTGGCGATCTCGGCGCGCACGGAGCCGGGCAAGTACCAGTCCAAGCTGACGCCGGCCACGTAACCCGGACCGGGAGTCCGAACCATGACCAGACAGCTGATCTCGTCGGGCACCAGCTGGGAGAAGCTCTACGGCTACAGCCGCGCCGTGCGGCTGGGGAACGCCGTGTACGTGGCCGGCACCACCGCCGTGGACGAGTCGGGGGCCGTGGTCGGGGAGGATGACCCCCACGAGCAGGCCCGGTTCATCTATGCGAAAATTGGAAAGGCCCTCGCCGAAGCGGGGGCCTCTCTCAGGGATGTGGTCCGCGTGCGGACTTTCGTGACCGACATCTCGTGGTGGACCGAGGTGGCGCGGGCGCAGGGCGAGGTGTTCGCCGACATTCGCCCCGCGGCCACGCTGGTGCAGGTGAGCGCGTTGGTGGATCCGAAGCTGCTCGTGGAGATCGAAGTAGACGCCGTTGTTGCGTAGTTGTTCTGTCCGACTGTCCGACTGTCTGACTGTCAGACAGTCTGACAGTCGGACAGTCAAGAAGCGTTATCTGCGCACCACCGGCAGCTCCACGAAGCTCGCCTCTCCGGGCGCATGATACACCGTCATCGTGGCCTTCTTGTAGTCACTCGGCTTGGCCCAGAAGATGTTGGGCACGAAGGTCTGCGGATTGCGGTCGTACAGCGGGAACCAGCTCGACTGGATCTGCACCATGATCCGGTGGCCGGGCAGGAACACGTGGTTGGCCGTGGGGAGTTCGAACTTGTAGAGCAGCGGCGTGTTGGGCGTGATCGGCTCGGGGTTCGAGTAGCTGGTGCGGTAGCGGCCGCGGAAGATGTCCATGGACACCGCCAGTTCGTAGCCGCCCATGGCCGGGTCGCTGCCCATCTCGGGCGGGTAGACGTCGATGAGCTTCACCACCCAGTCGGCGTCGGTGCCCGTGGTGGCCGCGATGAGATTGGCGATCGGCTGTCCGCTGATCTGCATGGGCGCCGAGAGCACGTCCGACTCGTACGTCAGCACGTCGGGGCGGCCCGACGCTTCACGCTGGTCGTCCACCAGCCACTGCGGCCAGGTGAGCGGCAGCACGTAGCCCGTGGGCTGCGACGGACGCGAGCGGTAGGGCACCGGCTTGGCCGGGTCCGACACGTACGAGTCCGTGCCGTTGCCGCCGGCCGTTGGCGCCGTGAAGCCGACCTTCATATCAGATTCCAGATAGAGCGGCGTCGGGGTGGGCGTGCAGCCCGAGGCGCATCCCGACGGCCAGCTCTGGAGCCGCTCCCACTTGTTGGCGCCGGTGAGGTAGGCGTTCACCGGGGCCACCGGCTCGGCGGGCGTGCTGTCCTTGAGGTACTTGGCCAGGAAGGGGCCGAGGATCTGCGACTGGAAGTCGTAGGACGTGTTGGTGGGGTACTTGAGCGCGCCCAGCGAGCTGCCGTCGTCGATCTCCTGCCCGTGGTGCCAGGGGCCCATGGTCAGGTACACCATGTCGTTGTGGACGTCCAGCGGCTTGATGGCCTTGTACACCGCGATCGCGCCGTAGATGTCTTCCTGGTCCCAGAGCGACGAGACGAGCATGGTCGGCACCTTGAGCGGCTGCTTGGCGAGGATCTTGTCCATGGCCTGCTGCTGCCACCACGCGTCATAGTTGGGGTGGGCCAGAATCTGATTCCAGAAGCCCACCTGCTGCATGCCGCGCGAGGCGCCGAGCGCGCCCGCCGAGCCCTTGCTCATGTAGAGGTCGTAGTCGTCGAAGTAGTCCGTCCACCAGTGCACCGAGTTGTCGCGGGTGGCTTCCTGCTCGAGGATGTACGGCATGTTCTGTTCACGGAACGCGCCGTTGTGGAACCAGTCGTCGCCCATCCAGCCATCCACCATCGGGTTCATGGGCACGCTGACCTTGAGCGCCGGGTGGGGATTGACGAGTCCCATGAGCGGTTCGAACCCGTCATATGAAATGCCCAGCTCGCCCACGCGGCCGTTCGACATCGGCAGGTTCTTCACCAGCCAGTCGATCGTGTCGTAGGTGTCGGTGCTCTCGTCCACCTTGGTGTCGTTGAGCGGGCCCACGAGCGGGCGGTTCATGACGTACTCGCCCTCGGAGCCGTACTTGCCGCGGATGTCCTGCACCACGCGGATGTAGCCGCCGGGGATGATGACGTCCTGCGCGTTGTCGTAGCCGTTGAGTTCCGGCGCCAGGTGCGCGCTGTGGGCGTACGTGGTGGTGGCGCTGGCGTCGTAGGGCGTGCGGGTGAGCAGGATCGGCGCGTTATGGGCGCCTTTGGGGATGAGGATCACCGTGTGGAGCTTCACGCCGTCGCGCATGGGGATCATGACGTCGCGGCGGACGTAGTTCCAGGCGGTGTCCGGCGTGGTGAAGTGGGCCGGGGTCTCGTTGGTGAGTCTGGGTTTCTGGGCGGACGCGGACGCGGTGGCGGCCAGCGACGCGCCGAGCATGGCGAGCGCGAGGCGGAGTGAGGCGGGACGACGCATGACGACGGGCTCCGGAAGGACTGGCGGGTGGGAGCGGGGGGTGAGACGGACGCTAGAACGTACGACATAAAGGAGCGCGGGGTCCAGAAGGGTATCGCACGCTCGATGGACCGGATGCGGGGCGAATGCGTTTGGGACCCGGCGACGCGACGCGGGGTCCCGGTGACCGTACGCGGGGTCCCGGCGGCGTTACGCGGAGTCCGGGGAGCGCGACGTTCATTGCCGGCGGCCTTTCGCCGGCTCCGGGCGCCGCGGCGCGCATTCCGATGGGCGGAACGGAGACTCCGTGTGCCGCGACGTCGATTGCTTGCGGTTTTCCGTGGGCTCCGCGCGCTGGGACGCGCGGTCCGGCCGGCGAACCGGGGACTCCCGTGGCCGCGACGTTCATTGCCGGCGCCGCGACGCGGAGTCCGGGGGGCGCGACGTTGATTGCCGGCTCTCTTCCGCCGGCTCCGGCTGGCGCGACGCGCAGTCCGACGGACGAACCGCGGACTCCCGGCGCCGCGACGTTGATTGCTGGCCGTTGTCCGTCAACTCCCAGCGCCGCGCCGCGCAGTCCGGCCGGCGAACCGCGGGCTCCCGGTGCCGCGACGTTCATTGTCGGGGGCGAAACGCCGAGTCCGAATGTCGCGACGCGCACCGCTTGCGCCGCGACGCCGAATCCGAACGATGCTCCGCCGAGTCCGAATGAATCTTCGCGGCGCCCGAACGAATTTCGCCGGACTTGACGCGCTCCGCGGTCTACCGCCCGAACAGACCGACCAGTTCCGCCTTGCCGAGCGTGTGGAAGTGGAGGTTGAAGCCGACCATGGCCGGCGATCCGCCGTCGGGGATGTCGAGGTGATCCACGTCGAGGGCGAAGACCTTGAAGTGGTAGTGGTGCGTGCCGTGTCCCGGGGGCGGGCAGGGGCCGCCGTAGCCGGCGGTGCCGAAGTCCGTCTTGCCCTGCGCGGCGCCCTTGGGCATGAGCTTCGTGGCCGGATCACCGGCGCCCTGCGGGAGCGCGGTGACGTCGGCGGGGATGTTGTACACCACCCAGTGCCACCAGCCGCTGCCCGTGGGCGCGTCGGGGTCGTGGCAGGTGACGGCGTAGCTCTTGGTGCCGGCTGGTGCGCCGGACCAGGAGAGGGCGGGGGAGACGTTCTCGCCCGTGCAGCTCATGCCCTTGAAGACGTGCTTCATGGGGATGGTCTTGCCGTCGTGGATGTCGGGGCTGGTGAGTTTGAGCATGGCGGGGCCCTGTGCTGAGTCGGTGAAAATGGTGCTGAGGCGTGCATCGAATGATACGGCGTTTTCGTGAGCCGTAAATGCTGTGAAGATGTCGGTAAGATCCTGGCGTCCGAGGCGTTCACCTGAACTCATGCGCCCGATGCACGAATCGCTCCCCTCCCACCTTCAACTCCCTGAACTTCCGCCCCACGATATTCACCGCTCCCGAATCCTTCTCCAGCCGCCCCTGCACGATCACGAACGGCGAGCGCTTCACCACTTCTTCATTTGCCTCGACCAGGGATTTGTGAACCACCACGTTCACGAACCCCCACTCGTCCTCTAACAACAAGAAGATGGTCCCCCCAGCCGTACTCGGCCGCTGCCTCACGGTCACGAGCCCGCCGATCGTCACGGTCCGTCCGCTCTGGATGCCGGCCAGGTCCTTGCTCGACACCGCGCCCCCCGCCTCGAGCCTGGCCCGCGCCACCTGCATCGGATGCCCATCCAGGCTCAACCCCACGGCGTAGTAATCCAGCAACACCTGCCGGTCGCGATCCACCGGCGGCGGACTGTGCAACTCCCGTGACGCCGGGGCGAAGGGGAGCAAATCCCCAACCGCCCGCAACCCATCCCACGCCGCATGCCGCCGGTCGCTCGCCCACACCCCGAACGCCCCCGCCCGCGCGAACGCCAACACATCCGCCCGGCTCAGCCGCGCCCGTCGCACCACATCAGCGATCGAGATGAACGGCCCGGTCATCCGCGCGTCCTTGAGCGCGTCGATCACCCGCGTCCCCACACCCCGCACGTGCCGCCAACCAATCCGCAACGCCGGCCGAGCGGCGTCCGCCGTCTCCTCCACGCCGCACTCCCAGTCGCCATCGCGCAGGCACGGCGGCAACAAGGGCACTCCATGCCGTTTGGCATCGTGAATGAGCGTGGACACGGGATAGAACCCCATGGGCCACGAGTTCAACAATCCGTAAAAGAACTCGGTGGGGTAGTGCGCCTTGAGCCACGCCGTGGCATACGCGATGAGCGCGAAGCTCCACGCATGGCTCTCGGGAAATCCGTAGTTGGCAAAGCTCACCAGGTCGGCGCAGATCCGATCCGCGATCTCCCCCGCGATGCCGCGATCCACCATCGCTACGCGCAGCCTGGTGAGCGCGCCCATCAGCCGCTCCTTCTTGCGGATGTTCCCCATGGTCCGCCGCAGCTCGTCGGCCTGGCCGCCGGTGTACCCGCCCAGCGCCATGGCAATGGCCATGGCCTGCTCCTGGAAGATCGGAATGCCCTGCGTGCGCTTGAGAATGGGTTCGAGCGCCGGATGCAGATAGGTCACCGGCTCGCGACCCAGCCGCCGCTCGGTATACGGATTCACGAACTTCGCCTGGATGGGACCGGGCCGTATCAACGCCACCTGCACCACGATGTCGTACAGCCGGTCGGGCTTGGTCTTCAAAATGGACCCGATCTGCGCCCGGCTCTCGATCTGGAAGGTGCCGATGGTCTCGCCGCTCTGAATGAGCGCGTAGGTCTTGGCGTCATGGTACGGCAGGGTGTACATGGCCGGACGCTCGCCCACTCGCCGCTCGATCACATCGAACGCCCGCCTCACGGCCGACAATCCGCCCAATCCTAAAAAGTCGAACTTGGGCACGCCCACGGCATCCAGATCGTCCTTGTCGAACTGCACGATGGTCCGCCCCATCGCGGTCTGCTCGATGGGCAGATAGCTCCCCAACGGCTGCGCCGACAGCACGAACCCGCCCACGTGCGTGGACCGCATCCGCGGCACTCCATCAAAGGCCGCGATCCCCCTCAACAACGCCTGCCCACGCGCGTCGCTCACGTCCAACCCATGCTCGGCGCCCAACCCCTCGCGAATGGTCTCCGCCGCCTCCGCGGGCTCGGCGTGGTGCAGCCGCTTGGAAATGGACACCGCGAGTTCCGGCGGATACCCGAACGCCCGCATCGCGTCCTGCACGGCGTTGGGCGCGCGATAGGTCTGCACGGTGCACGCGATGGCGGCCTTCTCCCGAGCATAATTCGCATACATGTAGTCGAGCACCTCCTCGCGCCGGTCGTGCTCGAAGTCCACATCGATGTCCGGCGCCTCGGCCTTTCCATCCACGCGCACTTCAGAGAGAAAGCGCTCGAACAACAGCCCGTGCTCCACGGGATCCACGGCCGTGATGCCCAGACAGAACGCGATCACCGAATTGGCGGCGCTCCCGCGCCCCTGGCAGAGAATGCCGCGCTCCCGCGCGAACCGCACGGCGTCCCACATCACCAGAAAAAACCCGGCGAAGCCGAGCCGGTTGATCACCGCCAACTCGTGCTCGATCTGCGTGGCCTGCCTGGGCGACACCACGCCGCCCCACCGCTCGCGCGCCCCCACATATGCCTGCTCGCGCAGAACGCTGATGTCGCTCTGCCCAACCGGCACGGCGAACGTCGGCATGGGCGGACGCATCCACGCGAAGTCCACGGGTTCGCACTCGGCGGCAATGCGCGCGCTCTCGCACAGCCCCTCGGTGCGTCCGCGCCACCGCCGCTCCATCTCGCGCGGCGCCAGCAGACGCCAGTCGCCATTGGGATGCAGCACGCCGCGCGCCGCCGCTTCATCAATAGTCAACTCGGCGCGCAGCGCGGTGAGCATGTCGTGCACCAGCCGCCCCGCCTCGTCCACGTACCGCGGATCGTGCGTCACCACCCAGGGCACGCGCTCGCGCTCGGCCAACGACACCAACGCGCCGGCCAGCGCCGCCTCGGCGCCCCCGGTGTGGTGCAACTGCACCTCCACCGCCAACCGGTGGCCGAACAGTTCGTACCAATCGCCCAGCAGACGACGCGCGCCGTCGTCGTCGCCCGCCCGGATGCGCGACGCGAGCGGACCCGACCCGGGCCCGGTGAGCGCGTGCACGCCCTCGGCGTGCTGCGCCACCTGCGCCCACGTCACGCCGGGCCGCCCGCGCCGGTGGCGCTGCGCGGTCTTGTCCCAGCTGGTCCAGCTGCCCACGCGTGCCGCCGTCACGAGCGCGGCGACGTTGCGATACCCCTGCGCGTCGCGGGCCAGGAACGCGGCGGGCATGCCGTCCACGTTGATCTCGGCGCCGGCGATCAGCTCCAGCGGCGGATCGCACGCCCGCGCGGCAAGCTGCGCGCGGACGATGCCGCCGAGATCAGCGTGATCAGTAATGGCGATCTTGCGATAGCCGAGTGCGTGCGCGCGGGAGACGAGAGCTTCAGGGGTCGCGGAACCATCACCGAATGAGAACGCGGTGTGCCCGCGAAGTTCGACGTACGGCACCGGTCAGTCCCACCAGCCATGCAGGTACCAGGGGGTCGGACAGTCGGACAGTCTGACAGTCTGACAGTCACGGCGTTCGTAGTTTGCTGTCCGACTGTCCGACTGTCCGACTGTCTGACTCCTCCCCCCCACCGCATCCCGATACAACCACACCAGCGTCCCATCCTCCCGCACGCATCGGAAATACTCGCGCGCATACGGACCCCCTTCTTCCCACTGACCGCCGGAGACACGCTCCGGGCCGGCGACGTTCACGATCGCGTACGACGTGGCGCCGTCGCGATACTGCACCGGTACCTGATGGTCGCGGCGCTCTTCGGTACGCACCACCACCTGCCGCGGCGGCGTCACGAGCTGCAGGGTGAGACGCGGCGTGGGTCTCGCCCCGCCCTCCCGCTGGGCCCTGGCCACGCCGCGCTCGCCGCTCGTGGCCGCCACCGCGGGATCCTCCCGCGTCCACTCCGTGCGCGCGTCCACCAGCGGATGCGCCGAGTTCACCGGCGCGAGCACCACATCGCCCTGATCGTCCATCAGCTGCGACACGGCGCGCTCCACCTGCGGCGCGCTGGCGAACCCCTTGTCGAACAGATCGCCCTGCACGCCGTCGTTGCCGATCACCGACTCCACGCGCAGCGTCACGCCGGTAACGGCGTCGGGCAGCGTGATGCGGTCGAGCGCCGCGCGAATGAGCCGCATCCACGCCTTCTGGCTGCCGGTGGGCCGCGCCGAGCGTATGCGGTGCGCGAACTCCGTGCGGTCGGCGAGCGAGAAGGCGAGCGCCACCTCGCGCGCCCGCTGTCCGCCGGCGGCGAGTTTGTCGCACACGGTGCCGGCCAGCGCGTTCACCACGAACGTCAATCGCTCGGCGTCGCGCAGCGCGTAGTCCACCCACTCCACCGACGCGACGGGGAGGGCCCGGACCGGCGACGCGAACAGCAGCCGCGGATCGTCGGCGCGGGCCAGCTTCCACAGCCGCACGCCCTCGGCGCCCATTCGCGTTTCTATATGGGAAGCGTCGAGCGCGGCCAGCGCGCCGCAGGTCTCCACGCCAATGCCGTCGAGGATGTGGTCGAGCAGGGTGGAAGGTTCGAGCACGTCGATGGGAAACGGCGCGATGAATGCGCGGTCGTGGCCCGGTTTCACGACGGTGAACGGCACGCGCCGCTGCGTGGCCGCCAACTCGGCGGCGATCGCGGTGAGGGCGGCGCCGGCATGCGCGTTGGAGTAGCCGTACCGGTGCGCCACGTCCACCAGCCGCACGGCCAGCGTGCCCGCGTCGAGACCGCGCGCGTCGGCCCACACGCGGCCGGCGGCGCCGACGCTCACGCGCGGGGTGTGTTGCAGCAGAGCGGTGACGAGATCAGCGGGAAGCGCCGCGCCGGTCGGCCAGCTCGGGCTCCAGAGACAGACGTAACTCATGATGCGTGACCGGAAGAACGAATTCAGCGTGCGCCTTCCACCCGAGCGCCACCGCGTCCATGCGCACGCGGGCGTGCGTGATGTCGGCGGGGTCGCCGAACGGCGTGCGGTTGTAGCGGTAGTCGGCGGGGGTGATGCGCGAGGTGAGCTTGAGCGCCGACATCGCGGCGTGCGGGGTGAGCGCCACGAGCGCGCTCCCGCCGTCGCGCGTGGCGCGGGTGAGACGGACGGTCTCCTGTCCCCTGGGCTCGGCGCCGGCCAGCACGACGAGCGCGAAGCCGCCCGAGCGCAGCAGCTCCTCGGCGGAGCGCAGCGCGTTCAGCCGGCTGGAGGGACGGACGAGCAGGGGGCCCTCGTCCCAGAACGCGCCGGCCACCGTGCCGACGCTGTCTATCCAGGCGGCGCGTTCGCCGGCGGCGAGCACCCCGTGGCAGGCGGCGCGGAGAATGGCCGTGGCGCCGCCCTGCGGGGCCCATACGGAGAGCCGGCCGCGCGGCAGCCCGCCGCTGGGCAGCGCGCGGTCGAGTTCGGCGATGCCCGTGGCCAGTTGGGTGGCGGCTCGCCGAGTGATGGGCGAGGCATCGGGGAATCGCTCCTCGAGGAGCGCACGGAGGGCGAGAAGGTCCTGAGCAGCGGCGCCTGACATACCCGAATAAAAGCCGAAACTCGGGGTGGGGGGAAGGGGGAGCTTACAGCTTACGGCTCGCAGCTATCAGCCGAGGCCAACAGCCTTGAAACAGTGGGGAACAACGGTGAATCGCAGGCATAAAGCCATGATTTGAAAGCCGTTAGCTGATAGCAAAAGCACTGGGACCCATCCCGAATCGCGTCGAGATGGGTCCCAGCGCAGTCACTGGCCACTGACAGCTGACAACTCTCAGCTCCCAGCCTGCTGTTTGCCGTTCCCGCCGTTTCTCAGTGCACCGTCATTTCCGCGCTGTTCCCGTAGTTCTCCCCCAGGAAATGCTCGGCGAAGAACTCCATCATCATCGTCTGCGCGTACGGGGCCATGTCGCCGTAGCCGTGCGGCTTGGGCGGATAGACCATGAGTGAGAACCGCTTGTCGGCTTTGATGAGCGCATTGACCAGCCGCATGGTGTTGGCCGGATGGACGTTGTTGTCCATGAGTCCGGTCTCGAGGAGCAGCGCGCCCTTGAGGTTCGCCGCCAACTCCACCGTGGTCGGTATGTGGATCTGGTACTGCGTGCTGGTGTCGGCGGGCGCGCCGGCGGGCTGCATCGCGTCGCCGGATGCGCCGCGTCCCCCGCGCCCGCCCCGGCTGCCGCGTTCCCGCGCGCTGTCGGCCGCCGACCGGATGCGCAGGCCGTGGTACTGCTCGCTCCAGTTCTGGTTGTAGACGTTGTTGTCGTGGTTGCCCGATTCGCTCACGCCGACCTTGAAGAAATCGTTATACGGCGGGAGCAGCATGGCGGCCGCCGTCTGGAAGCCGCCGCCCGAGTGGCCGTAGATCCCCACCCGGTTGAGGTCGATGTAGCCGTGCTCGGCGCCCAGCTCCTGGATCACGTATTTCTTGTCGGCCAGTCCGTAGTCGCGGAGGTTGAGGTAGCCGAAGGTGTCGTAGGCGCGCGACCGTTCGGGGCTGCCGCCGCGGTTGCCGAAGGTGACGACGATGAAGCCGAGCTGCGCCAGCCGCTGCTGCTGCGCCGCCGGCGAGAAGTTGAAGACCACCGATTCGGTCTGCGGCCCCGGATAGGTGTACGTGATGATCGGGTACGACCTGGTGGAATCGAAGTCGAACGGTTTCCACATCTCGCCCCAGATGTCGGTGATCCCATCGGCGGCCTTCACGCGGAAGGGTTCGGGGGGCTTCCAGCCCAGCGCCGCGAGCCCCGACACGTCCATCGTCTCGAGGTCCATGGCCACCTTGCCCGTCTCGTCGCGGATCACGGCGTGGGGGGCGAGGTTGATCCGCGAGTAGTTGTCCACGTCGTACTTGAAGCTGGGCGAGAGATCGGAGGTGTGGGTGGCATCGCCGGCATCGACCAGCGTGAGTCCCGTGCCGTTGAGATTCACCCGGTACAGGTGGTGGTAGTAGGGATCCTCGCCGGGCTCGCGGCCCATGCCGGTGACCCAGGCGACGTTGTGGATGGAGTCCACCTCGACGAGGTTGTCGGCGCGCCACGGGCCCGAGGTGAGCGCATTCTTGAGCTTGCCGTCGTGCGAA
>Ga0307375_10003403_pt1 | contig 15663 bp, 22 predicted proteins | sample TR1MG_FD_202531 | JGI IMG/M metagenome (GOLD analysis project Ga0307375, IMG submission 202531) | Soil microbial communities from Risofladan, Vaasa, Finland - TR-1 | ecosystem: Environmental > Terrestrial > Soil > Coastal area > Acid sulfate soil | place: Finland: Risofladan, Vaasa | collected... | reverse complement strand
TCGTGCTCGACAACCGCGAGAAGCCGAACGTGGCCATCGAGACCGAGGAGCCCGTCTGGCGCACCACGCCGAACGAAAACGGCTTCTACAAGATCCACATGTGCGACGGAACACAGAAGATGGCCCTCGTCATCGCCAACCCGCAGGACTTCGAGTCGCCCGTCTACGCCGGCAAGCGCACCGACATGACGTTGGGCAGAGACGAGTACTGGGCAACTCATCGCGAGACCGATGGCAACGTCCTCTCCCCGCCGGTCCCCAAGCGGCAGACGACATACCAGTTCCTCGTCTACTTCGACAACGGGACGATGGTGACCACCACGAAGCCGCCGGTCGGCGAGTGGGTACCCGCGGAGAGCGTGGACGGCAAGTTCGCGAAGCTCGTCAACGGCGACGACTTCCCCGTGGGCACGGGCTACGGCGCGTTCATCTGCTGGGAAGGCGGCAAACTCGAGGGCACGAAGCCCATCGACATCGCGAGCATCAGCACCGGCTCGGACGGTGTGCGGCGCATGAAGACCTCCTACGGTCGCATGCTCGTCACCGATCCGAACAGCCCGATCTCCAACCTGGTCGCGCCGCGGGGCGGCAACCTGACCTACATCCCGAAGAACTACCAGTTCCTCAAGGGCACGATGGGCAACGTGGAGGACCTGCTGCTGGGCGCCAGCGACAACCTGGCCTACTGCCGGGAGCTCCAGAAGGTCGGCGCCTACGAACACAAGGTGGCACAGGCCGGCGCAGGGCTCTTTTCCATCGACGGCGAGGCGTCGCTGGACAAAGTCGCCGCTCTCCGGGAGCTCATCGTCATCGGCGGCCTCGGGCAAGATGACGCCGAAGGGCTCATCAAGAAGGCCGAAAACCGCGGCTCGTGTCCGTTTTACCTGGTAAATCCCGAGCAGCTTTCGGCGTTTGCCAAGGTCGCCCAGGGTGGGCCTCCGATGGCGGCCGGGCCGCCTCCGGGAATGGACCCCTCGATGGGCGGCGGCATGCCGCCGGGTGCCGAAGGAATGCCTCCCGAGATGGGCGGCGGAATGCCGCCGGAGATGATGGGCGGGATGCCGCCGGAGATGATGGGCGGGATGCCGCCGGAGATGATGGCGCCCCCGGAGCCGCCACCGCCGAATCCGGTTGAGCTGGCCGTCGACGACATCGGCGCACAGGTCATGGAGCAGTCGGCCCAGGTTGCCGAACAGCTGGCATCGGAGCAGCGTGAGCTCTCCAACAAGATGAACATCCTCCAGTCCGTAAAGGACCGGGCAATGCAGATTGCCTCCGAGATGAGCGGCATGCCCCCGGAGGGCGCGCCCGCAGGACCGGAGCAGATGCCGCCCCCGATGGCCCCCGAGGGAGCCGCCGAGATGGGCGCGCCGCCCTCCGATCCGTCGATGGGCGGAATGCCGCCGGGCGCAGACCCGTCGATGGGCGGGATGCCGCCGGGCGCAGACCCGTCGATGGGCGGGATGCCGCCGGGCGCCGCCGGTGCGCCGATGCCTCCGGGGATGGACCCGGCAGCGGGCGGCATGCCTCCGGGTGGAGTCGAGGAAGCGCAGTCCGCCGAGATGATGGCCGCCCAGGGCGGTCCCATGATGGAAGAGGCCGCGATGCTCGAGGACCCGGAGGCCTTCGAGGCCACGGCGATCGGCGCGATGGCCACCGATTCGGACCTCCGCGAAGCCGTCGCGAGCTACATCCCCAACCTGGAAAAGGCTGTCGACAACCTGGGGCGCATCCTCCTCACCCTCTGGATGAAGGAAGGAGAGCTCCGGGCCGAGATCGGGGAACAGGACTTCACCGATCTGGAAAAGAGGCTTCAGACCGTGTTCGCGAACCTCGGAGCGCTGGTGCTGAAGATCAACCAAACTGCGATGGCCGCACAGGAAGGGAGCAGCGATCTCCAAGAGTCCTGATCACCGGTTCCAGGAAATCCTGGAAGCGGTTCGACAAAAGAAGGCACCGGCCGGCAGGCCGGAAAAGGCCCTCTACGCCCTGCTGTCAGGAAGCAAAAAGGTAACTGTTCCCGATGAGATCCTCCGAGCGTATGCGATCTACTCCAGCTTGTACAAGCGGGAGGTCCTCGAAGCCTGCTTGCTCGCCGGATGCACGGCCGAAGAAATCAATGGAGTGCTTCGCGTGCCGACTGAGGTCAGCGACGCGTACTCCTACTTCTTCTTCGACGCCGATGCGTTCGAAGACGAGCTCGACATCATCAGCTACGCCCACGAGTACAAGGGCAGTGACTTCGGTGCCGAACTGAAGACATACGGCGTAGATCTGGGCAAAGAGTGCCTGAAAGTCCGACTGGGCCGCGGTACCTACAACGTCCACTCCATTTACGTACAGGACAACATTCGCTCCACGGCCTACATGATGGCGCAGCTCGTGCGCATCAACCGCGGGGACTCGTCACTGGCAAATGCAGCCCTGCGGTGGGCTCAGGTTGGCCTTCGTGCTTCCGAGAAAGATGAAAGCGACACCGATACCGGTGTCGAGCAGCTCCGCATCGCCCTCGAGTCCAAGGACGAAACGACCAACGAGGAAAAGAGCGGTATCGAACGAGGAAAGATCCTTCACTGAGGTAGGGACGACAAATGCGCGTGTACCGGCCGGAAGATTTCAAGAAGATGGCTCGAGCTGTGGTCGACCGCAGTTTCACCTCTTCGACGCCGCTCAACGATGAGATCGTGAAGTCGGCGCTCGACAACGAGCTCAACCCCGACCAGATCAAGAACCTCGTTCAGCTGGCCAACACGATGGCGCACCTGACGTTGTTCGACAAGAAGGACGGGGACGACAAGCTCGTCGAGTTCGACCCCGCTGACCCGTCCACCGTCCTGAAGGACGTGTACAAGGACGAGGAGCCGGAGGTGGTCGAGAGCGTCAGCGACTCTCCCGAGCGCACGACCGATATGTTCGGCGGACTCACCGAGATCGCCGACAAGGTGAAGGGCATGCTCGGGCAGGACGTCGCAGGCCCCGCCGAGGAAGTGGTTGAGGAAACCGCTGCTCCGGCAGAGCCGATGTCGCCGAAGAAGCGGAGCATGATCATCATCAAGATCCGCAAGGTCGCCGAAGACCTGAACGATCGGAAGCTCCAGAGTGCCTACGAGTACAAGGAAGAGCTCGACAAGCTGGCCTCGGAGTTCGCGAAGCTGTACGGCCCCGACTACGACGCCTTCGAGAAGGACGCCGTCTCTCTCCGCGGCGCCGTGGCCACGCCGATCCTCGCTGACATCCGTCAGTGTCTGCGGCTGCCGGGCACGGTCGACACGTCGCACGCCAAGCTCGCCCGAGTCGTGGACGGCAACACGCCCGAGATGCGCAGCCTCGACACGCTGCTGAAACTCGCCGAAGAGTACAGCGGCTGCTCCGCGGCCTGCACCTACGTGCAGCAGAGGTACGGGAGCGTTCTGTGAAGAACGAGTACTTCGATTCACCCGAAGCGTACTTCGAGAAGAACGCAGGGTGGAATGACGTCGCTGGGCTGGCGTGGCAGGGGCTCAAGAGCCCCAAGTTCCTCGTCCCCGCCGCACTGGGCGCAGGCGCCTTGGCGGCCGCCGGCACCGTGGGTATCACAGGAGCTATGGAGGGAAGCCGCCCCGCCGAAACTCTGAGCTACCGCGTTGACCGCGGGCTGCACAGCCTCTACGACCGGGTCAAGGCTGACGAGGCAGCAGGGTCTTCCTTCGCTTCCACGCTCGGAAGTGAAACCGCCAAGGGGCTGCTCGGGCTGACACAGGACATGGCTAGCAAGGGCCTCGCTACCATGAAGGACCGCATGGGAGCCAGTCCGGCCCGTCGCGGCATCTTCAATGCGCTGAAACGCGAAGACCAGACTCTGGCCCAGGCGGACAACAAGACGCTGCTCGAGGCCTACCACACGATGGCCAACGTGGCGCCGACCCTGTCGCAGGACAAGAACGCTGTCCGGTCATTTCTGACCACAGCCGTGACCGCGGGCATGGGCGGGCTGGACTTCCAGACAATCAAGGGAATCGCCGAAGCAGAGGCCGCGGTAAACCAGGCCAAAAACCCGGGAGTTAGATACTCATGAACATCAATCTGTCCAAGCTGATCGGGCCGGAAGCCGCGCACCGCCTGACGCATCTCGGGCTCGACAAGGTCGCCGCGGCGCGTCTCCGGAGCGAAGGGTACAAGGTCGGGGAGTCCCTCGATCTTCGCAGCGCCATTCAGGTCCTCGGAACGAAGCTCTACGAGAAGAACGCCGAGTACAAGATCATCCTCGACGGCATCGCTGCGTACCGCAATCTGCGCCGGAGCTAGGTATGACCCCCGTGCACCCGAAAGCGCTGGAGCTGATCCGCGGGATCTCCGCGGTGCAGAAGCTGGAGAAGGTCGCGGCGCAGTACCCCGACGACGCCGAGGTGCAAGAGAAAGTAGCAGCCGTTCGCGCGCGTATCACCGATGAGATCTTCGGGCACCTCAAGGAATCCAGTTTCGGAAGTGCCATCAAGAGCAGCCTCGGAAACGTCGGCAAGGGCCTCGGGTGGGGCCTCGGCATCGGAGGTGGCGTCGCTGCCCCGCTCGCGCTGGGAGGCGCGGCCCTGGCGCGCTACGGACGCAGCCAGTCCGAACAGACGGCCGAGAACGTCGGAGAGATCGTTCGCAACAAGCTCCTCACCGGAGCATTGGGTCTCGCGGGCATCGGCCTGGGTACCTACGGCGTCTCGAAGCTGCTCGGTGGCGCGGCCGGAAGCCCGATCGACAACTACATCAGTCAGCCGCGGACGCCCGCCGCGTCGCAAGCTCCCCCGATTTCAAAGTGGGGTTCCGCGGAGAACGAAGAAGACCGCGTCAACGAGGCCATCGAAAAGCTGGCCGCTGTCGGTGTGGTCGACGCGCTCCTCGATTCACTCCCCGCGAGTCTCGACGAGGGAGCACAGAAGCTCGCTGCCGAAGTCCGCGCCATGAACCGGCACTACGGGGTGTACGTGCTCAGCGAGTTGTGCCGATGATGGGCTACCTCCCGAAGCTCATCCAGCTGGACGCGCTGTCCCGGTATGGCGAGCCAACGCTTCAGATCGTTCGCCCGCACGAGTTCAACAAACTCGCGCATGTCAAGGCTGCGAGCGAAGCGATGGACTACGTCAAGTCCGTTGACCCGCAACCGGGAAAAACGATCATCCTCGTCCTGGCAATGACGGCGGGAGAGTTCTACGGTCCGAACCGAAACGGCGACGCATGGCCTGAGCGTCCTCTGCTCGCAGGAAAGACGCCCATCACAGAAGACCAGGTACTACCGAAGCACTACAAGACGTTCGAGCAGCACGCCAACGTCTACCGACACCATATCAACAAGGACCCGGCCAAGAAGATCGGCGACGTACTCAAGTCGTTTTACAACTGGCCGATGCACCGCGTGGAACTCCTGCTCGCGCTCGACAACGAGAAGGCCTCCGACGTCGTCGTCCGGATCGAAAACGGAGAGTTCCCTGCTGTCTCCATGGGCTGCAAAGTCAAGTACGACGTCTGCTCAATCTGCGGAAACAAGGCGCCCAATCGAGACGCCTACTGCGACCACGCGAAGTTTCAGCTGGGCGACACGCTCCCCAACGGGCAAGTCATCTTCGTGTGGAATCCGAGCCCGCGCTTCTTCGATCTGTCAGCAGTTCGGCGCCCCGCAGACCGCCTCGGTTTCATGATCAAAAAGGTCGCTGAGTTTCTGCCCGACTTCCAGAGCTCGGCGGCGCTCGGCGAGTACGTCGAGGAGGCCACGCGCAAGGTGGCCAACCTGCGAAAGCTCTCGATCATCAACAAGGTGCTGCGCGGACAGGTGGGAGGGGCCAAGACCGACGACGGACAACTGCGAATGCTCCGCCAGCTTGGCGACCAGGTCGCGCGCCCCGCTGCCGAAGGTATGCCTCCACTCGACGACGAGACCATCCGAAGCCTCATCCGGTTCCGACCGGCCGAAGTGCTCTCGACGTTGTCGTCAATGGGCATTCTCATGACCACTCCTGAGTTCATCAAGTTCTTCGTCTGGAAGATTGACCCCCGTGCAACGATCCCGGAAGGCGTGCTGGATCGAGCCGTAGAGGTCCAGGGTTCTGTCTTCCAGATGCTGGCAGAGAATCCCAGCATCCTCGACACTCTGGAAGAGACGGGCTTCATGGACACGTGCGCGCCCAGCCCGCTGCTCGCTGAAAAAATGAAACCGCTGTCCGAAAAGCGGTCGCAGCACGAGGACGACCTCTACCGCCGCGCTTGCACGTACTCCGGCCTCGGGCTTCACACACCGAGCTTCTACAACAACGTTCCGCTGGGGCGTAGCAAGTACGCAAACCTCGTTGGCTGCGCTGCGCTGATGGCCGGGGCCTACACTCTGAATCCGCCCGGCAACGACGCACGCGCGTTCGATGTGAGCAACGCCATGATCAAGATGGCGATGGATTTGTCTCATCGCCCGCGGACACCCGCGGGGGATATTCGTACCGGCTCGGGAGAAGAAGGCCTCGAACTGACCTTCGAGGAAGCAGCAAACCGAGTCGGCGGAGCGCTTTACCTGTGAAACGAACTTGTGTAGGTGGTTGAAACGTCCTAATATTCCTCGTAGTGAATCGGGGTCAAAAAGGAGAACGACGACATGGAGCTCAAGAACATTCTCGCGGACCTCCAGGGCATCGGCAACGACGGCATGTCCAAGTCCGCCAGCGACGAAGCTCCCCAGGCCGGAAACTCGAAGACCTCCTCGGCACGCGACCAGCTCGTGGGCGCGCTGAACGAGGTACTCCAGCCAGCGACGGACGAGCGGACCAAGGTCGCCGCCGACGCGCAGCCCGCACAGGACGGCCTCGACAAGATGGCCTCGGCGATCGCGGGCAGCGAAGGTGAGCTCATCATCAAGGAGGCCAACATCTACGGCGCAGCCGTGGCCGATGGCTTCATGGCGAGGATCGGCCAGTACGAGGGCGCCACCGCCGGGATGCAGCCGACCACCAAGATCGCCAGCGCCGACGGCGTGCCGACCGAGGAGGAGTTCAACAAGTTCGCCTCGGAGAATCCCGACCTGGTGAAGCAGGCGATGGAGCTCGGCTACCATCACGGCCGCGGCCAGATCGAGGAGCTCAAGAAGCACGCCTTCGCCCAGGGCTACCAGGACTGCTCCACCGAGATCGAGGAGCTGTCCAAGACCGCCGCGGGCCGCGAGAAGCTGGCCCAGGTCGCCGGCGAGCTCGAGAAGCAGGCCGCGGCCGAGCAGTCGGGCAACGTCTTCCAGAAGCTGGCCCAGACGGCCGGCGGCCGCGAGAAGCTGTCCGCCGCGCAGCAGGGCTACCGCGAGACGGCGGCCGAAATCGAGAAGACAGCGAGCGACTGCTTCTCGCGCGGCTACCGGGACACCGTGGAAATCCTGCGGGCGATGTAACGATGAGCGACGCTGCCCAGATATATTCCGAGCTGTTCAAGGCCGCCGCTGAATCGATGGTGGTCAAGGACGTCGTGAAGCTCGCCGGATGGAAGGCACCGCTGCTCGCAGCGGGGCTCGCCGGCGGCGGCGGATACGGCCTCGGATATCTGGGCGAGCAGTCCGCTCGTGAAGAGGCCGAGGAGAAGAACAAGTCGACGCGGAACCTTTCGTTCGGCGCCGGCCTCGCCTCGGGACTCATCGCTCCGCAGCTGCTCAAGGGCCTCGGTGGAAGCGTGTTCGGCGCGACCCCCGGGCGGGAGTTCATGTCGATATGACGACCAAGGGAACCATCGGCGACATTGCCGAAGCCATCGTGAACGAGGTCAAGGCGGAGAGCCTGACGAAGCTCGCCCAGACTCAGTTCGTGAAGGAGGCGTCCCAGACGCCGAACCCGAAGACCGCCATTGGAAAGCTCCTGCACAAGGTCGCCGGCGACCTTCGGAGATCTCCAAAGGGCACCGACGTGGTGTCCGTCGGCGACGTTCGGGAATTTCTGCGCGAGGTCGGCCATGCAGGCTGAGCTCCGAAAGATCGCCAAGCTGGTTCGCGAGCAGCCGCCCCAGACGGAAGACCGCACCACCAAACGGGTGAAGTGCGCCCAGGTCGTTCAGGCCGCCCTCGGCCTCGCCCTCCTGGGTCGGAAAATCGGAAGGTAGAGATGCTGACCAACGACAAGATCGCAAGTGTGCTGGAAGCCGCGGCCAACTACCTCGACGAGGTCGAGGGCGAGAAACAGGCCGCGATCAACGCCGAGCGAGACAAGCTCATCACAGCCATCGGTGAGAAGTACGCCGCCGCGACAGGCGAGGACATCCCCGACTCGGTCCTCCTGAAGCTGTCGAGCACCGACAACGAGCTGCTCGGGACCCTCGAAAAGCTGGCGGAGTCCAAGGAGTCCGACTCGCTCGGCGAGGTCGCGGACATCAACGACTACAGCGCCCCGATGACCGTCAAAGAAGCAGCCGAGATCGCAGATGATCGCTTTCTCAACTGGCTCTCGAGCTAGGGAGACGAACACATGTCGAACCTGAACTCCATTTTCGATACGCTGCGTGGTTGGCCGAACGGCGCTTCGCTGGACTACAACTTCGAACCGCTGACCGGCTCAACCCTCGTCGAAGGCACCGTCGTCACCGGTGCGAACCGGAACCTCCCCGAGGCGTCGGTTCTCCGCATCATCGACGACAGCCTGATCACCGCGCCGACTCTGACCTTGGCCGACCGGGGCAAGTCCTACGAGATCGCCACCGCCGGTGGCGTCTGGTCGGTCTTCGATGCGGGAGACATCGTGACCTGGACCGGCACCGCCTGGGAACTCGCCGTCGCGCAGTCCGGTGGCGATCCGCCGGACGGCACCCGCGCCGTGGTCGTCGAGGCCAGCGCCGCCGGTTCCTTCGCCGGGCTCGAGAAGAAGGTCGTGGTCTGCACCAGCGGCGCCTGGGCCGTGCTCGACCTGGACGACGCCGTCGTCCTGCGGATGGTCGACGACACGCTCGTCACCGCTCCGACGCTGGCTGCGTCAAAGCGCGGGCAGGCCTACATGGTCGCCGGCGTCGGCGGCGTTTGGTCAGTCTTCGGCATCGGCGACATCGTCGAGTGGGACGGCGCCGCGTGGAACCTCGTGCTCGCTGCCGTCGCCGCGGAGCCGCCAGACGGCACCCGCGTCGTGGTCGTCGAGGCCAGCGCAGCTGGCTCCTTCACCGGCGGCGAGGAAGAGGTCTGGACCTACGCCACGGCGGGAAGCGCCTGGTCGACCACCACCACTCCGGCCGCGGACAACCGCATCCTGGTCGACGGAGGCATCGCCGGCATCAGCGTCTACGACGGCAAGTACTACACGTACAACGGCACCGCGTGGCTGTTCAACCCGGCCGAGCAGCTCGCCGCCTCGACGCCGGTCGAGGGTGTCCGCATCAAGATCGTCGACGACCCGGTGTACGCGACCCGGTGGTACGACTACACCGCCGCGGGCACCTGGGGAAAGTCTTCGAAGCAGAAGGACGCAGACGCCTACGCCGCGTTGCTCACGTCGCCGGACGGCCCCGAGGCCCTGCTGGCACCGAAGCCGGACGCCTGGGTGATCATCCAGGGCAACGACCAGTGGGACGCCCAGTTCGTGGGCAACATGGCAGCCCTCAAGCTGAACAGCGGCACCGTGGTCAAGGTCCAGCACGACGACGCCGACACGCTGGTGGCCGGAACAAAGCTCCAGGCCAACTCCGGCGTGCTGGAGGCCTACACCGACAAGTGGCCCGTGGGTCAGGTCATCTACACCAACGGCGTGGCCGGAAGCACCGGCTTCATCCACGTCGCCGCCTACTAGGAGGGACACGATGTCCAACCTGAACTCCAAGTTCGATGTCCTCGCCGGGCTGTCGCCGCACGGCAAGAGCGCGCTCGAAGCGAACTTCAAGCAGAAGGCCGCCGAGTCGCCGATCCTGGTCGAGGGCTCGATCGGCAAGATCGAAAACGAGGCGGGCGTGCCCGTCCTCACAGCGCTCACCTCGGGCAACGTCACCGACGCACCCGACTTCCCGTGGCTCGTGCTCCAGGGCATGGACCAGTCCGACGCGGCCTTCGTCGACAAGATGACCGCCCTGTCGCTCAAGTCCGGCGTCATCTGGCGCGTCGAGACAGCGGTGTCTCTCGCCATCGGAGACCGCGTGTACGCCAACGCAGGCGTGGTCGACAAGGTGACCGGCGCCGAGCAGGACATCGGCCAGGTCATCGGCGTCAACTCGGCAGCCGGCTACGTCGACATCGCGTCGGCCTGGTAGGAGGAAAAAAGCATGTCCAACCTCAACTCGAAGTTCGATGTTCTGCGCGGCTGGCCGAACGGCTCCGCGCTCACGTATGAGTTCAAGGAAAAGAACGCCATCTCGGATCTCGTCGAGGGAACCGTGGTGGCCGTCGAAGACGAGGCAGGCGTCCCCGTCGTCGACCGGCACCAGTCCGCCCTGATCGACCATCCCTGGATGGTACTCCAGGGCACCGACCAGTACGACGGTGACTTCACCGGCATGACCACCTGCGTGCGCTTGCGCACCGGTGTGGTCTTCAAGGTGGCCACCGCCCTGACGCCCTCCGTGGCCGTGCCGCTGTGGTCCGATGCCAGCGGCGTGTTCACGATCACCGATCCCGGCAGCGGAATCCCGCCGCTCGGCAAGGTACTCAGTTTCGATCCCGTCGACGGTGTGATGACCGTCGAGTCGTAGGATTCCATTCAATACGGAGGAGAACCGGCGAAAGCCACTCTCACAAGGGAGATGACAAGATGAGATCAGAAACCACGCAGGTCGACGCACGGTTCATCAACTCGAACTTCGTGCGCAAGCTCGAGAGCGGTCAGGAGAAGCAGGCCATGGAGGAGGGCTCGGCCTTCATCCGGAGCAAGCTGCGCCAGACCGCCTTCTCGCGCGAGATCCTCCCGCCCATCGTCCTCGCAGACGACGAGCTGGATCGCGACGAGAACACGGATCTGCCGAAGAAGATCGTGGAGAAGGAGCCCGACTCCGTCGCGACCTTCGTCACCTTCAAGGGCACCGGCGACCGGACCTGGTTCTCGGGTCCCCGCTACGCGGTGTACTTCGGCAAGATCGAGAGCCAGCGGTTCACGAAGTCGAAGTTCGAGCTGATGACGTACCAGAACGACATCCGCAAGATCCTCTCGGACAACTCCGTGAAGGACATGGCGGACGTCGAGGACGGCAAGTTCTACGAGACGTGCGTCGCGGCCGTGACCGGCAAGCCGGCCCAGGACCTCTCGATCGCGGGGCCGCTCAGCGGCACCAACATCAAGGCGGCCCTCAAGGCACACATCGCGCGCAAGAAGCCGATCGGCAAGCTGCTGATGACCAAGGAGCTGTACTACGACGTGCTCGACCTGCCGGCCACCTCGATCGGTGATCCGATCGCGTCGCGGCACTACGACGACGGCGTCGAGGAAGAGGAGAAGCTCTTCGGCATCCCCGTCGTGACGACCATCAAGAACGACATCGTGCAGAACGACGAGTTCTGGGTCTTCTCGCCCGAGAACTACCTGGGCAACTTCTACCTGCTCCAGGACGCCACCCTGTTCATCAAGCAGGAAGCGGACATCATCGAGTTCTGGAGCTACAGCTCCCCGGGAATCGGCATCGGCGCGACCGACGCCATCACCCGCGTGACCCTGACCTAGCAACAGCAGGAGCTGGTCATGAAGGTGCTCTTCAACGAGACGGCGTTGACCGTCAGTCTGGCCTCGGGCCGCGTACTCCTGTACCCGAAGGGGTACATCGAGCCGAAGTCCAAGGCCAAGCTCGACCGGAAAAACGTCGACGACGCCGTTGCCGGTCTCCCCGACGTGCAGAGGTTCGTGTCCTTCTCGAAGGTCTCGTGCCTCACGCTCGAAGAGGCGGCAGCGCGGGAAGCGGCCGAGGCCAAGGGTGCTCCGGCACCCGCGGCCACCCCCGCCCCCACTCCCGCTCCGGAGCCCGAGCCCGAGCCCGAGCCCGAGCCCGAGCCCGAGCCCGAGCCTGTGCCCGGGCCGGAGCCTGTGCCCGAGCCGGAGCCGGAGCCGGAGCCGGAGCCGGAGCCGGAGCCGGAGCCGGAGCCGGAACCGGTGCCGGAAAAGAAGTCGAAGAAGAAGTCGCGCAGGCGCAGCTGACGCGCGGTGGCGGGTGGTGACGGTGTGCACACGATGGACGACCGACAGGCCAGTCCGGCGTACCTGCTAACCGGCACGCGTCCGTCTCTCCCCGCGCAAACCACATCACCAGGCGAGGTGTCGTATGGCCGTGACTGACGGTCAAGTGCGCCGTTTTCTCCGTGACTTCGCGGGGAATAACGTGTTGCTCGACGAGGTGGAGTTCGAAGACGAGGACGTCCGTGACGCCACCTTCTTCGCCATCTCGGAGTTCAACGCCATCACGCCAGTCACCTCGTTCACCGAAGACAACTTCCCCAACGACTGGGTGCTCCTCATGGGCATCTGTGCTCACCTGTTCCGGAGCGAGTCGTTCCTTCAGCTGCGCAACCAGGCCACCTATCAAGACGGCGACATCCAGGTCGGCATCGATGACAAGTTCGCCCTCTACGACCAGTTGGCCGATAAGCTGACATCTGTGTGGAAACAGACCGCCGCCGACATCAACAAGCAGCTCAACATGGAAGCGGCCTACGGCAGCCTTTCTTCCGGGTACCGATACGTCTACCCGGGATTCCGATCGAAATACGGGGGCGGCTGATGGACAGCGACACCAGCACCCTCCTGAAGGTCGCCTATCTGAAGGGGATTCACCAGGCCGAACAGGAAGAGGGCGTTGTCCTGGAAAAGAACGCACTCCTGGGGCGTCTCGGCTGGGGCGCCGCCAAGGGAATCGGAAAGGGTCTCGGCTGGGGCCTCAACAAGACCGTGGGCGCCGCCGGTCGCGGCATCGGGCGTCGCGCTGCGAACCTCGGAAGGCGCGCCGGCAGGGCCATCACACAGAAAGTCGCACCCGAAGCGGCTGGTGGGTGGGGCATGGTACCGTGGCGCGCCGGGCAGGAAGCCGGACGCTTCGGAAAGGCGATGTTTAGCTCAAAGCACCCGGGCGAGGGCGGCTCCAAGCTCTTCCACGCACTAACTGGCGGAGGGCGCAAGCTCCCGGCCGAGATGCTGCGCTACGGCACGTTCTCCGGAACCATCGGCGGTCTCACCGGTGACCCGAACACGTCCTGGGACTGGGGCGGCGCCGGACGCGGTTTCCTGGGAGGCGCAGCCGGCGGCGCAGGGTGGCACTTCGGCGGGAAAGTCATGAAGGGCGTGTTGGGCGCCGGTCTCAAATCGAAGCCATTCATGGGCCAGGGCGCCCTCGGTGGCTTCGGCACCCGAGCACGCTCGATCATGGGCGTCGGCCAGAAGGGTGGCAAGACCATCTACGATAAGGGCGCCGGCAAGTCCTTCGGTGAGCTCTGGAAGAAACCTCATGGCGTCAGCGGCGGAAAGCACATCGTGGACCCGAGCATGACGGGCCTTCAAGGACTTGGCGCCTCCGCGAAGGACATCGGCATCAAGACCCTGACCGGCGTCCCGCTCGTCGCCGGGATGCTCGGGGGTTCCATTCTCGCCGAAGAAGGAACGCAGCAGGCCATGGACGCCGCACGCAGCGCGCCCGAACAGCAGCCGTGGCTCACACCGGGATACGGCGCGCTGTCCCCGGAAGCCAACGCCGGCCGAGCCGGATACGGCGCGAATTATGGAGCGAGGTACATGCGATGAAAACCCTCCAGGACAACATGCGTGGTCTCGCCCGGATCCTGCGCGTGAAACGTGCTGCCGAGAAAGCGACCCCCGGGCCGATTCCAAATCCGACCGCGTCGCGGGCGCAAGGTGATCTGGGATCCTTGGACGAACCCAAGACGAAGAACACGCTGCCGAATCCGATGGCCTCCCTGCGCCGCACGAGTTCGCTTTCGACGCCCATGGTGTGAACAAGAGGAGTATCTGATGAGCCGTACCCTGGTCCGTCTGAGCATCCCGGAGCGCCTACGCGACGAGATGATGCTCAAGACCGGAAGTGCCAATTCCTTCGACGTTCCCCACACCCGTGCCGGTGTGCAGTTTCTCTCCACCTGGGAAGAGATGGGAACGCCGCGGCGTGACGCGCTGATGAAGTTCGCCTACGCGCGCAACGTCGACATCGTCGCCGCGCACCGTGCTCTCTCCGACGCCGAGACGTCGGCAATCAACGGAGAGTGAAGGCGTTCATCACAGCTGTCCTTCCCGTGTCAAAGACCCGGGTGGACCTCCAGTGGGACCTCGAAGAGGTCACAGAGAGCGGTGCGTTCACGTTCGAGCTGGAGCGCTCCGGCTCTCCGGCGGGTCCGTGGACCACGGTAGAGACGTTCGTCGACGTTTACCTGGGAGCGGACGATCTCGCGGATGAAAGCGCGAATGTGCTTTCCCTTTCTCGTGATATCTATTATCGCATTCGCGTGGTCCCTCCGAGTGGCGCGGCCAACGAGTTCTACTCGGCGGTAGTGAACCTCGACAACCAAGCCGAAACCGAAGTATGCGGACCCGACCCGGCAATCGGCTACAAGGTTATCGATCCGGCACAGTTCGAAACCGACCCCGAAACGAACCTGACCAAGCGGCCGCTCCGCGGACGGTCCGACGTCCGGCGCCGACTGCTTCGGCGAAAGATTCTGCGCGCCGAATACATCATGCTCAAAAAGCTCAACGGCATTGAGTTCTACTTGCTGAAGCGCCGTCACTTTGGCACCCGATGCACGGAGTGCTACGACCCAACCACGCGCGAAAGCACGCGGTCACACTGCGACGTCTGCTACGGCACGAGCTGGACCGGCGGCTATTTCAACCCCGTTCTCCTGCTCGGACGCCGTCTGGTGAGCCAAATCCAGTCAGACATCTCGCCTCAAACCAAGGACGACATCAACCAGACGCGCATCCAGTTCCTGGACTACCCACGGCTCGACGAGGGCGACATCCTGGTTGAGCGCGCACATAATAAGAGGTTCCTCGTCAAGTCGAGGTACTTCACGTCGCTGAAAACCATCACGGTGCACCAAACTGTGAGTGTCAGCGAACTCCAGCGACAGGCAAAGGAGTTCGACGTCAGCGTCACGCTGCCGTAAGGAGAGCAATCATGAACCCGCTGCTCAAGTTCGCGTATGACCACGGCTACCGAGAGGCCATCAAGGAAGCGCAGCTTCCCCAGGACAAGATGCAGACAGCCCAGACGCTGGGCGGCATCGGTGCCGGAACCGCGGGCGCCCTCGGCGGTGGTTTACTGGGTAAATACCTCGGACAACAGGCGGGCAAGGCCTACGGCGACGACATCGACCCGGAGAAGGCCAAGCTCATCGGTACCCTCGCCGGCGGCGCGCTGGGCGGCGGACTCATGGGGTACGCCGGCTCGCAGGTGCCAAAGATGTTCGGCAAGGGCGCCCCGGCCCCGGCGGAGCAGCCCGTGGCCCAGGAGAGCGCACTCGGCGTCGCGCCGGGCGCCGGCTACTACGACCCGTACGAAGAGGAGCTGTACAACCAGATGCAGTACGGTGACCAGAGCGGCATGGGCATGTTGCCGGAGTGGTACGGGTACTAGCTGATGCTCCCTGCTCCGATCACTCCGATGCCCAAGCTGCGGATGTCCACACCGTTGACCATCCTCGGTGTATTCGTCGAAGTAGTTCGTGAGCGCTTCCGGGCCGAGTCCCAGGTTGAGCCAGCATCTCCCTGGATCTGGCAGGACAAC
>Ga0307375_10003400_pt1 | contig 15665 bp, 27 predicted proteins | sample TR1MG_FD_202531 | JGI IMG/M metagenome (GOLD analysis project Ga0307375, IMG submission 202531) | Soil microbial communities from Risofladan, Vaasa, Finland - TR-1 | ecosystem: Environmental > Terrestrial > Soil > Coastal area > Acid sulfate soil | place: Finland: Risofladan, Vaasa | collected... | reverse complement strand
TACTTGGTGTAATCTGCTTGGCGCTGATACTGACAGCACTGCCCTTCATGGCGGCTTGCGGTGCGGAAGAACCGGCACCGGTAACACCAGTTCCGGTAACACCGGCTCCACCAGTCACGCCAGCTCCAGCCCCAGTGGTTGTACCTGCACCGGCTGGAGACACTGGAGACGGAATGTTCACTGTGCTGGACCCGCGTGGCTACGAGCCGGAGAGAGAGTTTCAGGGAATCAGTCCCCGTCTTGATACCCTGTCAGGCAAGAAGGTAGGTGTTGTAAACCTGCATGGGGGAAATGAAGAGGTAATGCTGACAATAGCACCCTCCATAAAGGCACTTGTACCCGACTGCAACGTTGTATACTATAGTGCCGAAGGCAGGTGGAGTGGTTTACCCGACGTGGATTGGGAGTTTATCAAGACGTGTGACGCTATCATATTCGGACATGACTATTGAGGCAATGCAAGCCTTAATATGGGCATGACATTGGTCGAATGTGAAAAGCTAGGTATCCCGGGTGTGCTGGAAAGCTGGGATACACCCGACATGACACGTATTGCAAAGGGTTCATTCCGTATGAACGGAGTGCCTGAATGCCGCCAGGTGTACACCACTACCGACCCCGCTGTAACAGACATCAGCGAGTACGCACAGGACTTTATCGACGCCCTGACCACACCCCGAACCGAGACAGAATCGGCATCAGGAATCTATACGCCGCCAACACCGTCAAGGATAGTGATGACAGGTACTTACGATGAAGTCCAGGATTACTTTATGGGCGACCTCAGTCGCTTTCCAACCGACAGCAGTGCAGCGCCTATTGGCTGGATGACCGATGGGCTTCCTGTCGTTCCGCCTACCGAGGAAAGAGTTGCTGCAATGCTTACCGGAACCAGCCATTCACCCGATGAGATGGTGAAAAGCAGCAGCCCAAAGGGTTGGGAGGTTACGGTAGAGAAGGTGGCTATCAACGCGGTGATGGCAGGCTGCCGGCCCGAGTACTTGCCGGTGGTGCTGGCGATAACATTCATGGATCCTCCCGTAAATTACCCCGGCGATTCCTCTGTAGGAGCATTGTACCTTGTGAGCGGGCCTATCGCCAAGGAGATTGGCATGAATTCATTCTTCTGTGCCCTGTCCCCAGTAGGCAATCCCGCCAACGCGAGTATAACGCGGGCTGCCGCGCTGGTCGGCATTAACGGTTTCGGCGTGGAAGTAGGCCTCACCTGCCCCAACCGCACCGGCAATCCCATATGGAGTCTTACCTTTGCCGAGGCTACCGACAGGAGCCCTTGGCCAGGCCTGAACGTAGAGAGTGGCTATGGCGCTAATGAGAGTGTCCTCCTGGGGGGCTCGAGTGCGGTGTTCATCGTTCCATTAAACAGCGGCGAAATAGCGAGCCCGGACAACCTTGATGAAGTCCTGGTTGGCACCCCTGAAAAGGCCGCAATATCCCTTAGAAGTGCCAGAAAGACGGGTAACGGCTTCCTCATGTTTACTCCAAGCACCGCCAAGGTCTGGAAGGAAGACTACGGCTTTGAGACCATCAGGGAGCTTCAGGAGTGGTTGTGGGAACATACTACCTGGTCAAAGAGGGACTGGGCAAACAATTACTGGCTCTGGCGTGACCCATTGTTTATGGAGAAGATGCAGGCAAGGGAACGAGGTACAATGCAGTTTAACCCGGACCACCTTGACCTCCCCGACGATGGGCAGGTACCCGTATTTTTGGATGGTCCTGAGCAGATCACGATTATCGTATCCGGTGGAGATGGACAGGGATGGGGCTTTGGCGGTTGGAGGATGAAGAATACGTCAATAGATGACTGGCGCTAAGCAACCGCCACTACAGTCAAGCAGAGGGGTGAGGGCAGACACCCCTCCGGCCTTTTTCTTCAATGCCCCCAGGCCGGGACTATAAACCCTGGCCTGGGGGAAAGGGCAAACTACCAAGGAGCCACTTAAGGGGGGTGATATAGAGATATATTGAATGACAGCAATGACACTATGTATTGGCAAAACAAAACTCAAAAAAGGAGAATAAATTGAAAAAGCTAACATTACTTGGTTTCATCTGCCTGGCGGTGATGCTGGCAGCGATGCCGTTCATGGCAGCTTGTGCCGAGCCGGCACCACCGGCACCACCCGCAGCACCAACAGTAATCACACCAACACCGGCAGTAGTCACACCGTCGCCAGGACTACCGCCAACTCCAACGGTACCGGTTGTGCCGACGACACCTGCCGGGCCAGCCAAACCAGTTACGCCAGCTCCCGCACCAGTGGTGATAGCAGCGCCGGCTGGAGAACCAGTTTATACTGTGATGGACCCGCGTGGTGCTGTAGTGCCAATACCTTATATTGGACTGGCTCCACGCCTTGACACCGTAGTGGGCAAGAAAATCGGTGTCGTCAACATGATGGGCGGCAATGAAGCGGTGATGGACTCACTACCAGCTGATATAATGGCGGCTTACCCTGGCTGCACCGCCGAGCTACTCTACATGAAAGACTCCAAGAGTAGTGAGGCGTGGGAGTTCGTTGAGTCCTGCGATGCCATTATACTCGGGCACAACTATTGAGGAGGCAAAGCCAATAGTACGGGCGCAGTTTGTGCCACGATTGAAAAGATGAGTATTCCTTGTACACTGGAAAGCTTTAACCTCCCCGACCTTATCACCCTGGCAATGATTTCAGCCCGGAACTCGGGGTGCCCGAATATACGCCAAGTTGCTTGCCCTGCGGATACATTCCTAACGGATTTGAGTCCCTGGATACCTGACTTTATCGATGCCCTGACCAGACCTCTCACCGCGGAAGAGGCAGCCGATGGCACCTATGCACCACCGGTGCCGCCAAGAATCGCCATGACAGGGACTTACGATGAGATGATGGCTTACTTTGAGGGCGACCTTGTGGCTCAATATTCCGGAGGACCCTACGCATGGATGACCGACGGTGGACCTGTAGTACCGCCTACCGAGGAAAGAGTTGCTAGGATGCTCACGGGAACTAGCCACTCGCCCGACGAGGTGATAGAGTTCAGCAAGGGTAAATATACGGCTACGATAGAGAGGATAGCCGTTAATGCGGTGATGGCAGGGTGCAAGCCTGAATATATGCCAGTGGTACTGTCCATCGCTGAGACGGGTGCTTGTGTGGGCTATGGTGGTGATATGGCGAAGGGGCATATGTACGTTGTCAGCGGACCTATCGGCAAGGAGATAGGCATGAACCAAGGATTTGCTCTCCTTACTTCAGGCAATCCTGCTAATGTGTCCCTAAAACGGGTTTGCTCGCTGATGGGTATAAATCTAGGAAAATGCGAATTTGGTATCAATATGCTGGAGCGCACAGGCCCTCACTCTTGGGGTACAATCTTTGCTGAGAACCCGAATACCCCCTGGGATACCTTGAATGTGAACTTCGGCTATGATGCCGATGAGAGCGTCCTTGTGTATTGGAGTTCGGACGTTCTGTTAGTTCCGTTCAAGAATATATACATATCAGAGAGTATGAGAACTCTTGAGGATGTCCAATGTAGTAGCCCAGAGGCTCTCGTAGAAACTCTTAAGCTGACTAGCCAAGGTGCCATAGCACTCTTTTGCCCGGACACTGCCTTCCACTGGGCGAGCAAATATGATTGTGCCAAGACAATGCAGACCCTTAAGGACTACCTGTGGGACAATGTTACTCAGCGTGCTGACGATTGGTACTCAAGTTACCTGATGGTGACCCATCCTGAGTTTATGAGGAAGTACGAGGCCAAAGAACGAGGTACAAGGCAGCTAAACCCGGACCATCTTAACCTTCCTGATGATGCACAAGTACCAAAATTAGACAGCCCTGATTCCATTGTCATTGTAGTAGCTGGAGGCACCGGGGACTGCCAGACGTGGGGACCCACCTTTGGGCCACCCAATACTTACTCCATAGACAAGTGGCGCTAAGCAACCGCCACTACAGATAAACAGAGGGGTGGGATTAGTGAGGTGGTCCCCGAAATCTGGACAAAAAAAGGGGGCCGGGGGATTTGAACCCCCGACCCCTTAGTCATATACTGCTAGTAATATACTAGAAGTCAAATAGTGCTGGCTGAGCTGCCTCTCCCCAAGGTTGACATTTCTTTACATTCCATCTAGAATGATTTTAATGAGTGAAAGAGACGACCTGCTGCAAAAATACGCCTCCAATTTGCCGGACAGTAGCTCCCGCAACCAGTATGTGAGCTACGCTAGGCAGTTCTTGGACTCGGCTGATGCCCTGGATAAGGAGAGCATCAACAAATACCTGGCAAAGCTGAAGAGACAGAAAAAGTCAGCGGGCACAATCAATTTTGCCTTCAGGGTGATCAGGACCCTGTTTAATGTCAATAAACTAGACTGGGCTTGGCGCCGCGGGGAAGCTCCGCTAATAGGGCAGCGGGACGAGTACAAGCCGGCCCTTGACCCCGAGCTGATCAGGATAATGGTTGAGGCGGCCAGGACCGGCAAACTGGAGGGTGCCCCAGCCTGCTTTCTGGCGCTCTCTAGTGTTTATGGCCTGCGCCGGGAGGAAATGTGCGACCTGCAGCCCGGGGACATGGATCTCAAGGCAGACACCATTTTTGTCAGCACGGTTAAGTTCGGTCGGGAGAGGTACCACCTGATACCGGAGGAGATAAAGCCTTACCTGCAGAGCCATGACTTTAGCCAAAGGTACAGCCTTACCCAGATGTCGCAGATGTTCTGGGTGGTGGTAAACCGCTCGGGGCTGGAGGCACTGAGACCCCAGAGGCTGGGTTGGCACGCAATCCGGCACACAGTCTCGACGCTTTTGGATGACTCCGGGCTGTCACCCTATGCCGTGCACGATTTTATGAGGTGGAAGGGCGTGGAGAGGGGATTTGCCATGGGCGCCCGCTATCACGCCAGCCACTTTGTCGGTCTGGAAGGGACCCGGGTGGTAACCGAGGAGGCGGAATCCGACAAGGAGATATTCGAGCATCACCCGCTGCTGGAGTTTTGGAGAGGGACAGGTGACATTTAAGAAAGCAAGTGTTGCTCATGCAAATGAGAAAGAATTCCCTGCCTTTAGGCATGGGGAGAACGTCAAGTCTTACTATCAAGACAACCATACCAAGATATTCAATAAAGACTGCCGATCTATGTCTGAGTTGCCAGATGAGAGCGTGCAGATGGTAGTAACTTCCCCGCCATAGCAGAGATAGAGGAGAAGTATTGCGAGATTGCAGCAAATAGGTGCCGGCAATTGCTTTTATAGAAAGGAGGTGCTAGATGAGCTACAAAGACACTGAGAGAGAGAGGCGGAATCCGGTGGAGAGGATCGCCTGCCCGATGTGTGGCTGGTGGAGAACCGTCAATTACGGGGTAAGCCAGAGGACGGGGGAGCCTAGGGAGGTGCGCTTTGACAAGATTGACGTTGAGCGCGCTCCTATCTGGCGGCTGGACCGCTTGACCGGCAAGGGCCAGGGCAGCAAAGAGGCGACAATAGAGCTGGTGGACAGCAAGACGCTGGCTGAGTTGCCAGGTGAGCTGAAGGAGCAGATAAGGTGCCAGTGCCATAAAATTTTGGAGGTTTTGGGATGAGATTTTTTTGTTTTAGCTACTTTAGCATATATTCTAAAACACTCTCTGAAGAATGTACTTGACAAATGAGAGAAAGATGTTATAAAATAAAATGTAAGCCAAAAATTGAGTTGAACGTTAATAATTGAATAAGTCCCAGAGCTATCAAGAGTTGCGGTTAGGGTACTGGCCCGGTGAGCCGCACGGCAGCCTTTGAGTCTTTCTTAAAGGTGCCAAAGCCAGCCCCCCAAGGGGAACGATAGGTCACAGCAGAGACTGTGGAAAAGGAAGGCGGTAACCTCCGCCCGGAGGTTTTTTATTTGCCGGTGGCCGCTTCTTCGATAGCTCAAAGCTAGAAAGGAGGTGGCCTATTTTTTTTTGGCGCTGTCGGCACCAAGCCGGCTTTATCAAATAAAGGAAGGAGGGGCTATGAGCTACAAAGTGGAGATCCAGGTTAGCGGCGAGACAACCTGGACAGGCAATGCTCTCCGCTTTGCGACAAAACAGGAAGCCGAGACTTATGCCAAAGACTTGGCTAGGCGATGGTTTCTTGTCAAAGAATGGCGCATCGCGGAGTCGAATGAGGTAGTGAACTACTGCCTCAACAATGATGGCAGCCTAGAGCCTGTGCTGGCGCTAGCCGGTTAGAGGCTGAGAATAACAGAAAGGAGGAGCCAATGCAACTGCTAACTAAGGAACTAAGGAAGCAATTCCCAAAGCTCTACGAAACTGAGGAAGTCCCGGCTGAGGAGAAAAAGGTTATAGCAAAGTTCTTCACGCCCTGGACAAACTGGACTTGGTACGCCACAGAGTTTGACGGCGAGGATCGCTTCTTCGGTCTAGTAGATGGCAACGAGAAGGAATGGGGGTACTTCTCACTGAGGGAACTCGAGTCAATTACCGGTCCAGCGGGGTTGAAGATAGAACGTGATCTCTACTTTAGGCAGCGACAGATAAAGGACATTCCCGGACTAGCTAGCTAGCCAATTCAGGCCGAGGGCGGGAGCCGGTCCCGCTCTCCCCTGAGCGGGTAAGCTCAAATAAACGAAAGGAGGTAAGTCAGTGGAAGAACTAAAAGATGTCAGGTTCATGTCAGCACAGGAAAAGAGCCGGGTCCTCAAGCAGTGGGAGACATTTTTGAAGTATGGGTGCCAGCGCAAGCACTTCACCAAGCCGTTATATCACCACTTAATCATGCATTGTAGCTTCATAGCTCACTATGATATAAACGGCTTCTATGAAACCTACTTTGAAAATGGAGAGGATACCCAGCACTTCCTCAGCCAGTTTGACAACCGTAATGGCGTACCTAAGTCGATAGAATATGGCATGCTTCTTTGGTATCTTGACAGCGACTATAACGACATAAACTCGGAGATGTGCCGAATTGCAGCCAAGTATATTGATAGCTTAGTTGAAGTCGCAGGGGCAAGCCAAGAGCAAGCCGACATAGCTAAGGCAAGGGTACTCCTAGCCAAGCATGGCATACCGCTAAACACTTAACCTCTGAGGGATAGGCTCAAGCCTAGCTTGAGCCTTGACCTGAGCGGGTAAGCTCAAATAAACGAAGGGAGAGTTAGAACAATGAGCGCATTTGTAGTAGACAAGGCACACATCAACGCAATGATTGACGCTGGATTGAGTGTCAAATCCCGGCCAATGCACTGGTATCCTGAGGGGAAAGAGGGGTCGAGCAGCTTAACACAACTCAATGCCTCAGAGGTGGGCCAGATGCTACTTGATGAGTGTGTCAAGAGCGTCTGCTACCGGTATAAAGACTCTGAAATGACAGACTTGCCGGGCCGGACGGATGCGGAATATCTTTTACCATTCCAATATAAACGATTTGCTAATCCGCCGACTCCGGTTGAGGTTCTAAAGCTCATTAGTTGCTATGAATATCAGAGCTGCGAGCATCCGGAATGGAAGACTAGCGAGGCATGGCATTTCTGCCAAGCGCTGAGGCAAAGCACTATCGGCCGGCTTCCGGGCTATGATGCTGCACCCTGGGAGTGGGAGACGTGGCCAGAAGAAACCCTTGTGCGGCTAATATAGACCTTTACCCCTTCACCGGCTGCCGGTCAGCTCATGGCCGGCAGAAGTGAGCGGGTAAGCTCAAATAAAAGAAAGGGAGGCAAAACGATGGACATCAGAAAAGGCAAGCTGATCCAGTTCCGCGGGTCCTGGGGAAGTGGTCTGGGATTCCTGGAGGTTGAGGACTCGGAAACCGGTGTGTGCGAGAGTGTCCCCTGTGACAATGGCGCCACCGTCCGGGCCCTCGAGGCCGCTTTCGGCGACGTCATCACCCCGGCACACACCGCCAGCGGCGACGGCTACAAGGGCCGGGAAGTCTACTGGTCACTTGACGAGTTCGGGCTTGTCCTCGAGGCGTTTACCCCGGTCGAGGACGCCTCGCCGGAGTTGGTGAACTGCTACCTAGAAAATAATTGAAAGGGAGGTTAATAGAATGCCAAAGGTAGGAATAGTCAATTTTGATGTTCAAGGTAACCTGCACACGAACATGGTCACCGTTACCAAAGAGGAGCTGGGGGTCAACTGCTGGCTCCCGGCTCGCTTCCTCGGCGGGGAATGTGACCGCTACTACATCTGCCAGTACGCCGAGAAGGCAAACTGCCAGTCCGGCCCGTCCAGGATCGCCAGGGAGAAGGCTGAGCATGAGGAGCTTGAGGAAGGCGAGGAATTGCGCCAGAACCTTATCTGTGCGCTCTGTGGTGAGCCGATTGTGCCAAGGGAACCGGGGGAAACGCCCTATTTCGGAGACACCGGTACTTCATACGAGGGCCAGCCGATATGCGACACCTGCTACGATGAGGACACCTGCGAGCCAGCGGCCACAATCTACTACGGCAAGGATAACGAAGACCTACACCTCATAGGCTCATGCCGCAATGAGACCGAGGGCGACTTCCGTGTCAAGTGGCACTCAACAGACCCCTGGCGGGGCTACTTCGAGTGCGAATCGAGCGAGTATGTGGAGGTCTTCACCGACGCTATACTCTCCGGCCACGAGTCCGAAGAGATGCTCAAGAAGATGTACGACAGGGTGCTAGAGAGATTCGACGAGGAAGATATCAGCTTCGCCCGGGTATTCTGCCGCAGCTCCAATGTCTTTATGACCAGCCTGGAGATTTGGGTTAAGAGAGACTTCGTGCAACTCCTGAAGGCTCACGCTATCATTGCCGAAGCCAAGGACGGGGTGGACTACGACAATCCGCTCTACTCCACCGGCATCCTCTTTCCCAGGGAGAATCTTGAGAAGTTCAAGAAGCTTCTGGGGGAGAAATACGAAATCACGACCGACAAAGACCTTGCTAACCTGGCGGCTGAGAAGGGGGATGGCCTGTTAGCGGAGTTGGTCGAGGCGGCGAAAGCAGGGTGATAAAGGAGATTTTATGACAACAGAGCGGCAACTAAAACCCTTATACCTTCACTGGGATGGTCTGGATAAGCAATCAAGGCAAGAGGTCCTACTCCCGGCATGTCTCAATGAGAGACTTCAACATGACTCTTGGCTGGAAATGGACGAGTGGATACGCATCATCATCCAAGACAACCTCTCGGCTCGTTCAAAGGGTACCGTGACAATAGGGGAATAACCGGTAGATAACACAGAAATACTGTTAGAAAGGAGGTGATATTGTGCCTAATAGAGTGGTTATCAAATGCCAGTGTGGTAATACAATTCACTGTGTAGCCTTCACAAACCATTGCCTGAAGTGTGGCCGAGACTATAACTTCTCTGGCCAGATCCTTGCTCAGCGCTCTCAATGGGGTGAGGAAACCGGCGAAACGGCCGCGGACATCATCAGGGAAACAAGCTACCATGAAGAATAAAATGAACGGTATCTCTATACTGTTAGAACGGAGGTTAAAAGTATGCACATCAAAATCCCGTACAAGTACACAGAAGAAGTCATACCAAAGTGCTGCCGTAAGCCGCGGCGAGTCGGCTTTCATGGGGAAATGACGCTCACTATCCACGAAGTCTTAGGAGAAGAAGCGCCTATCGCCATCCGTGAGCATACTAGTCACTGGGCCGATAGCGGCAGCTACGAACCCACCATCATAGAGTATCGCTGGTGGGGCAAGAAGCTTTGGGTCTTAGACAGGTTCAATCGTTACTCTCATGGCCCATATGAGATACAAACGGCTGACCAATTCAAAACCAACTCTTATCCCATGGAAAAAGGCTTTGACCGTACTTGGTATAACACTCGACAACAAACTCGATGTAGCCTTATGTCTTGGGCACGTGGTATTCTATTTATTGACGGCATGAGGTGGAAACACTCGGGTGAGCCTCGCTACGTTATAATGACTTTCGGCCTTGGTCACAACCATGGTAACCCGGGTACATCCTTATCCTCAGACAATCACTATAACTCGAACATCAGCAAGCACAGGTATTTTCCTATCGACCAGCACGATCTTGCTTTAACTACCGCTATCGCCATCGCAGAGCGCCGGGGCGACGATCAAGCGGTCCCCTTCATTAAGGATTCCCATGAAACTTTTGACATCCTCATCCCTGAGGCCGTGCGGCTCAACCCTGGTGAAGAGCATGGTGATGGCGACTCCTTTATCAATAAGATGGAAGGTATGATAGAGGCTGCGCCTGACGCCCTCGTCGCAGGATTGATGGTCATACATGAAGGAATGAAGGTTCTCGCTGTTAGCGGAGATAGTCGAGGCGGCAAAAGGAGCTAAATGAAAACTAAAAGAAGAGGGATACGCCGGTACCGGTGCTGGCTGTGCGGCCAGGATCTCCAGATAACTACGCCGCCTTACCAGCGGGGGCGCCATAATGTCTGCCGCTGCGAGGAGCAGGGTATACCGGGCGGCGGCTGGCTGCATCCCCCCAAGGACTGGACCGAGGAGCAGATAGAGGAGGCCAGGCAGGAATATGCCCGGACGCACAAAGACTAGAGGGTGCCTTCCTCGATGGGGATGGTTCGGGCGTAGAGAAGCACCTCACCGACCTCCTTTGTGTTGTAGGCCTTGAGGAGCTCGATAACCCGCTTCCCGATGCATTCGTCGGCGGTATCCTTGAACTCGACGTCGAGCTGGACGTTCCTCTCGATGTCGAAACCGTCATCCGGTCGTCTCCACTTGCCCCGGACCTTCCATTCCGTCTTGCCCTGGAGGAAATCGAAGTGATGAGCTTTAGGCTGGACAATTATGATGGAGAGGAGCTCCCGGTCCTCGGCGTCGCAGGCCTTCTGAACCGCCTCATCGTAGATGAGAGCATTCAGCTCATCCTGTATGGCCTGAACCGGCATCTTCAACGGGTCTGGAGCGACTTTGCAAGGGCAAACTACCATAGTATAATGATAACATAGTTAGTAAATAGGGTCAATCGGAGGTGATGACATGGCTTTGGATAGTCCGGAATTGATGGAGTTTCTAGGAGTGCTGGCTGCCAGGTATGAGGCCGACAGCATCTTAATTCGACCCACACCAGCTAGGGTCTGGGAATACGACAGGACTGGGCAACTGCTACGAGGAGACATTTCCGCGCTTGATGTTAGTAAAGAGGGCAGGCGGATATACTGCGTTCCCCAAAAACCGGCAGAGGGGGGTTTCTGGGCCTGTATCCTCTATGATGAGGCGGACAATGTTCTCCGTGAATGGGCTGAGCAGTTTCCAGGTTAGAAAGGAGAGACATGAGTACCTGCTGCACCAAGTACTTGGACCTTGGTAAAAAATACATGGATAACGCTAAGGCAAGAACTGACAGGTCTCCCTGGGACAGCTTCATCTATGGGGTGGCGCTCACCATGACGCGGAAGTCAAGCGACCATGCCGAAGTGCTCAAGGATCTCAAGCAGGCCTTCCCTGACGTGGAAGAGACACGGAAGTCCTGTGTCCCACCGGGGGTGCCATATGTACCCGCGGCAGAAAAGACCTATCACCGCGATCACGTCGTCGAGGCTATGTGTGAGAATGCTCGGGAATTCCCGCTCGAGGAGAAGGTGGACCACAAGGTTAAGACTGTTCAGCCGAGCTGGGGGCATCTGGAGTATTCCATGGACGAATGCGAACGTGAGGGAATAAGGGAGCATTACCTTTTCAGGAGACAGAAAGGGCCGGATATGCTCCTGCTTGAGTCTGGCTGCCAGGTTCCAGTCATGGACCGCTGGATGATACGCCGCATGCTCAAGCCAACGCCTGAGCAGGAGGACAACTTCGGAGAGGATGTGCTAAGGATACAGAGAAGCCCCTCCCAGTATAAGCTTCTGAGGGATGGGGTCATCGAGGAGGCAAATGAGTGCCAGGTTCCTGTGGGCGAGCATCACGTCTCCTGTTGGTTTGAGATGCTTTTCGGAGATGACCGCAAAGCTGCTGAAATCTATCTGAATGAGATCATCGAGACAATAAAGGAGGAGGCTTAATATGGTAAACGATAAAGCATTAGAGGTAGTGGCCGCAATACCAGAGGAGATGGAGAGCTACGCCCAAATAAGGAGGCTGGTCCACAGCGGGGAGTTCGTCAAGGCACTGGAGAGCATCAAGCAGTCATCGATAAACCAGTCGACAAAACAGCACCTTCAGAGGATTCTTGAAACCAACGACCGATACGTCATAGACAGGACATTCCTGGAGCTTGATTCCAGGATAGCCCAGGCACTATGCTGGGCCTGCTGGAGGGACTAAAGATGGCTGAATTTTGCGACTATTTGGAAAAGATCTCGGTGAAGTGCCTCCCCTGCGTGGAGAACAAGATGGCAGCCTGCCACATCAAGCTCGACCTCCAGGAATATTACCCGAAATACTTTCAGAGCTATGACACCATTTTCATTATCCGCCACGACACCCGGCTCAGTGTCGAAACCGACATCGAGGTCAAGTACAAGACTGATTACCCCTATGGTGCATTCGCAGGCAGGGGACCCGAGTTCGCTGGCGAGTATGCCAGCAAGGAAAAGGAGTTAAGGGACTACCTTGAGCCGAAGCTACCCGCCGGCGTTAAGATGCTCCCCAGTCACCAACACTACAGCCCCGATAAGTACGACCCGACCATCGTTGCCATACACATACATGCTCACAAGCTGGTGGAGGACTTGGATGGGGCCAAGGTGCTGGTAGAAAAGTTGGCGGAAACAATGAGGCCCCGGGAAATTGAGGCAGCAATCACACAGGGAAGGTGAATTGATATGCCAGCCATAGTTAGGCTTACTAAAAAGGAACTGAGTGACCTGATAGAGAGAACGGAAGCCGCAGGCTGCGATGTTGCCTGCCTTAGAGGTCTTCTGGCCGAGGTTGAAGAGGAAGAGAGGCGTCGGCAACCAGCGAGGCGGGTAGGTCGAAGGGAGCCACAGCCGAGGGCCATGGTAGAAGAGATGACAGCTGAGGACCATATTGAAGCGCTGCGCCAACAGTCGACCATTGAGCATGGCACGGACCTCGAGTGCATGATTTGCCACGATAAATTTGACCACCTGATTAGCGGCACCTGCGAGGGCTGCTTTAGCGAATGGATGCTAGGCACTAAAAGGAGTTAAGGGGGACTACTCCGTCAGCTAAAGCAGACAGTCCCCTTACCAAGGGGAAGGGGTGATCAACCTCACCCTCGGTGTCCCCCTCTCCTTCAAAGGTAGAATGCCATTCAAAACCCCGGGGAAACGCCTAGATTTTGATTCTAGAGCGTGCATTGTGTTAAGCGACAAGCATTTTACTTGGTTTTGGCTGGTCGCCGGCGTATTTGCGGAGTCCCCAGTATGGAGGAGAAGTGCAAACCATCTGCACACACTCATCCGGCAGCTCATTCTTGCGAAAGTCCTGGCAGTAAAGAGTGTTATGGTTATCCTGGTAAGAGGGATTCATAGCTTAAACACCATCTGCTGGCACCTATTTGCAGCGATTTCACAATACTTCTCCTCTATCTCTATGCCGATACACCGGCGGCCGAGGAGTTGGCAAGCTAGGGCAGTGGTGCCGCTGCCGAGGAAGGGGTCTAGGACTATGCTGGGTACTTTATCGGCATTGCAAGAGCAGGTGGGTCGCCAGCCCTCTTGGAACCACAACTAAATTGACCCTCCCGAAAGAGAGGCCTTTTCCAGGTTACTTCTTCCAGGGCCAGCGAAGTCCCAGTGCGCGGGGTAGCGGGGGCCCACTCTCCGGCGGCATGGGAAGCACTTTATTGACTGCCATCCCTCTTTTAAGCGTCGCTAGGGGCGGCACTGACCCCTTGCCGAATATTGTCTCGTGAAATGATAAGCGTTCTGATTCTGTTCTGGGCATTGGATTACCTCCCTCTACTTGTTTCTTTAGGAAGATTGCTACTTCACCTTCATTGCGAGCCATTACAATTTGGGGGTAAGGTTGAGTGGGGTCTGCTTTTGATAAGCGATAACGGTAGCCTCTCGCATAGTCATCCTTGTCTACAACATCTTTGGGGGACAATCGGTGAACCTCATACCCAAGCTGCTTAGCTACTCTAAGCGGCTCACGTTCAATTGCTACCTTTAATAACCTCTCATCTCCCGGATTACTCTTGGCTAAATCAGGATAGTCCTTCAACACCTCTGGCGGGACTGGCTTGCCTTGATTTACCGCAACAGCAACAGCTTCCTTATGAGGAGAGAATCCACCAGTGAGTGTTGTGCTCTTTTTTGGTTTCCCATAGGCAGTTTCATATTCCACCCTAGTCATCTGCCAGGGTTCTGCCATCACCGATCCCCTCAGCATAGGCTCTGCTAGACCCCTCAATACCAGGTAGCCTCCGCAATAATCCGGGGTTATTATTTTACTGCCTTTGGGTAAATGAACTCTGCCGACTGCCTCCTCACTTTCACCTTCGGAGAGGTACCATAGGCAATCTTTTCTACGATGGTTTACCCATACTGCGTCAGACGCTGAATAATGGTCGAGGTTTTGTAGGAGTTCATCTGAAATATCGGGGTACTCGTTCCCCAATTCCTCCCGCTCAAACCTGATAATGTCCGCAACGGTTGTCCCTGGGTCTTGCGAATAACCACTTTCAGCACGCCACGCTGTTCCCACAAACTCAGGTAGTTCTGCTACAGACTCATACATTGATAAAGGCTCTTTCGTTACCAATCCCCTCTGCTTAGTTCTCTCACCCAGGAGAGGGCTGGCTTGTCTTCAGGTGGAAGCCAGATAGCGCACCAGCCCCGTGGTGATATCTCTCCCTCAACAACCTCACAGGCATCAGGTGCTTGCCAGAAACGACACTTCCGGCACTTATAATCCCAGAAGACTGGCGGTGGGGAGAATGGTATGTAGGCCACTTGAGGTTTGGAGAATTTTCCATGCTCAGCCACGTGCCGATTTATGTCATCAATCCAAGGCTGCAGGACGCCCGGTGAAATGGTGGCGTTGCTTGCCGCCAAACTTATTGATTTAACCAAAAGATTAGGCAGTGAGGTATTCATCGCATCTTTTTTACCTCCTTTCTACGCTACTTCAAAGGACATCCTCTCTATCTCTGCAATATTCCTCAATATCTCATAGCGGCTAGGTCAAACCCAGCTATAGTGAGTCAAATCCATCTCACACCTTTCCATCCACTACCCCCATAAAAAAACGGGGCAAAGCTTGCCCCGTTGGGTTTCCCCTTTTTACCTATTATACTACATCCCTTTTGTTACTCCAAATGCCTTTTACACGCCATCTTTTCCTTTACTGATTAGATCATCCCGCCCAAGTCGCCAAATTTTCCTTTGAGGGCCCGGGTGGCGGTATACCATAGCTTCAAGCTCGTCTCCTGGATCACGGTTCGTCCGTCCGGGAGGTCAATGCGAATTGCGAGGCTGGGTACACCTGATGGTTTCATTCCGCCTTCCAGCACTGCCACAATAAAAGGCCCGGTCACATGGATTACCTTGTCTTCTTTACCCTTGAGATCCTCGAAGGCGCCCTCACCTTCAAGGATGACTCGAAGCATTGTCATTATCCTTCACCTCCCATAATGCCCAGAATAGAGCATCAATGTAGTTTAATCCCTTTTTCATATTATCTAACCAGAGTTCGAACAACCATCCACGAGCATCATCTATACTAATTTTCCGCTTTATACCAATATTAATTACAGCTTTAAATTCAGCATAACGGAATA
>Ga0307375_10003397_pt1 | contig 15676 bp, 14 predicted proteins | sample TR1MG_FD_202531 | JGI IMG/M metagenome (GOLD analysis project Ga0307375, IMG submission 202531) | Soil microbial communities from Risofladan, Vaasa, Finland - TR-1 | ecosystem: Environmental > Terrestrial > Soil > Coastal area > Acid sulfate soil | place: Finland: Risofladan, Vaasa | collected... | reverse complement strand
GGCGATATCGAGTTCCGAAATCTCAGCTTCGCTTATTCCCCGGAATCCGGCGCGACGCTCGACAAGCCCTCGCAAGCGGATTCCGGACAAGACACGACCCAAGCCATACTCACGAACGTCAACCTGCGAATCCCCGCCGGCACTAGTCTCGCTATTGTTGGTCCCACTGGTTCCGGAAAATCAACGCTCGTCAGTCTCATCCCGCGGATCTATGACGCAGAGCCTGGAATGGTGCTGATCGATGGACGTCCGATTCGCGAGTACCCATTGGCCGTGCTGCGCCGCAATATCGGCTTCGTTCCGCAGGAGACATTCCTTTTCTCCGAGTCGATCCGCGAAAACATTGCCTTTGGCGCCGAGAACGCCACCGACGAGGACGTTCGTCGCGCTGCTGAAATTGCCCGCATCTCCGGTGACATTGAGTCGTTCCCCGAGGGCTATAAAACCGCCGTCGGCGAACGCGGCCTCACTCTCTCTGGAGGCCAGAAGCAGCGCACCGCCATTGCCCGCGCCGTCATTCGTAACCCGCGCATCCTCGTCCTCGACGACGCGCTCGCCTCCGTTGACACCCAGACCGAGGATCACATCCTCAACCACTTGCGCGAAGTCATGCAGGGCCGCACCACCATCTTCATCTCGCACCGCGTCTCCACCGTGCGCAACGCCGACCGCATCGCCGTCCTCCACCACGGTGAAATCGTCGAGTACGGTACCCACGAAGAACTGATCGCCCTCAACGGCTATTACACCGGCCTCCACAACAAACAGTTGCTCGAAGAAGAACTCGAAACCGTCTGACCGTCACGGTATTTTCGTATGCCGTTTTGTTCTTTTGATTCCTCTCCTATCGTTTTCTCTCTTTGTAGTGAATAATCCCTCTCGTGCGTCGCATCGTAATTGACGAGCTTCTCGACTCCGACTCCGGTACTGCGCGGGAGATTGCCGACTCGCTCGAAGACCTGCGGCGCATCAACCGCTGGTTCGGCGGAATTTCCACCACCGAAGCCATCCTGCGCCGCGCATTATGCCACGCTGGCCTGTCGCAATGCTCCGTCCTCGACGTTGCTGCCGGCTCCGGCGACGTTATCTGCGGAGCCATCAAACGCGTCGCTCCTGCCTCGCAGATAACGCTCCTCGACGCACACGCTTCTCATCTTCCTCCCCGCTCCAACACCGTCGTCGGAGACGCCCTTCATCTTCCCTTCGCCGATGGCGCGTTTGATTTCGTCTCCTGCTCACTCTTCGCCCATCATCTTGAGCCGGAACAACTGGCACAATTCGGCCGCGAAGCTCTCCGCGTGGCGCGTCACGCTCTGCTCATCAACGATCTCGTCCGCCATCCCATGCACCTGGCGCTGGTCTACGCCAGCCTCCCCCTGCATCGGCGACTTTCTCGCTACGACTCCGTCGCCTCTCTCCGCCGTTCCTACACGCCCGCGGAGATGCGCTCCATCCTCTCCCCTATCGGCTCCCGGTTGGAGATCAATCGTTTCTACTTGTTTCGGATGGGTATAGTTCTCTGGAAGTAACGCGCCGAGGGTGCCCCATGCAAGCCTCTCTTGCCTGAGTAAGGTTCTTGCAGTTGTTTTTGTATTTGCCTTTGCTTTTAGCTCAGTAGCTTAGCGGCTCAGCAGCTCAGCAGCTTATCTCACAATCAGCACTTCCCGGATATTTTCCTTTCCCAGGAAGAACTTGATCGACGAGTAGTTGTGGAAGAGATTCTCGATGTGGCGATTATTGAAGACTCTTTGCAGATGCAGTTGCGAAACCGGTTGCAGTTCCAGGGTTTGATCGTCGCGAATGTGGTAGCGGCAATACGGTGCTTCGGGGCCTGCGTCGCGTGTGTGGAAGAAGCCCATCAGCATTCCCTTCGGCTTCGTCACCAGCCGTATGCGTTCTATCACCGGCTTCACCAGCGGTTCCGGCAGGTAGTCGCAGATGTCCCACAGCAGCACCGCGTCAAACGTCTCTGGCGGTTGCAGCAGGTTTTCCTGCATGAACCGCTCCACGTCGATCGCCATCGTGCCTTCCTGCTCGCCGGGAACCACGAATGCCGGGCTCATTCCTTCCGAGAGCACGTCTTCGTTATAGGCCCGGTGTCCCAGACCCGTGATGTATTGGATATTCGCCGGAGAAGTCGGTCCCAGATCGAGGACCGCCTGCCCTTCCGGCTTTGCGATTGCGCGAACGAACTCGTGGTACCCCGTCGAGCGCCGGTCGATGCGCTGATCGGATCCGCGACGGGGCTCCGCTACGTTCTCGCTGGTTCCGCCGAAGATATTTCGAAAGAAGCCCACGGTTGCGCCCCGATGCCGGCATCAATTTCATACTGGCAGTCTGGCTGCTGTCCGCGCCTCTCCAGCGCAAACAGCAGCCTCTTATGACTCCCTTTACTTCCTGTCGAGTAGCGAGGATTGCGAGCCGCCGCCAAATCCGGTGGTCCCTCCTCCTGTGGAAGATCCCGAAGTCGAACTTGTGCTTGAAGCCGTCCCGGACGATGGTGTCGATGCAGCCGCCCCGGCCGCCGGTTTTGTTTCAGGCTTTACGTCGGGCTTCTGGATGTCGATCGCGCCCTTGAAGAATGCGCCGTCTTCGATCATGATGCGCTGCGTGAAAATGTCGCCGTTTAACACCGCCGACTTCTTCAGTTCCACCTTTTCTTTCGCTTGGATGTTGCCGTCTACTTTCCCGTGCACCACCACATCCTTCGCATGGACGTTCGCTCTTACGCGGCCGTTTGGGCCCACGATGAGGCTATGTCCCCGCAGCTCGATGTTTCCTTCCACCTCGCCATCGAGGTAAAGATCTTCGCTGCCGGACAGTTCACCTTTTATGACCACTGACTTGCCGATATGCGCTACGTCGGCTCGGAAGTTTTCCATTCTCGGTGTCTCCACTGGGCGAGTTTCCCTAACAGGGGGTGCAGCCGGAGTTACTGTCGTCTGCGCTGGAACAGGCGACGCATAGGGTTTCTCTTCTTCTTTGCGCGATTTCCACATCGGAAACGCTCCCTTGCGTTCATGAAATTACGACCATCTCCCGGCCCGTCCAAAACCCGCCGAACCGCTCGGCATCGCTTGCAACTTGCCTCGGAAGAATAGCTTACACCGACTATAGCGAAGCCACGCTTGAGCGGCAACTCGCTTTTTTCTTTTCCCGGCTCCGCAATCCGGAACCCGAGACGCTATTCACTTTTGGTTCTCCGTCGCTCTCCCCCAGCAATTGCCCCAGCAACGGGTTTCCACTTCCGCCCGTCTAACTATGCACGTTTCCGCGCAGAACGGTAGGATAAGTACATGGCCCGCTCTCATAGACTCCGGATCCTTGTGGCGCTTCTTCTGGCGACATTCTGCAGCGCCGTCGCCGCCCAGGCCAGCCAGGACTCCAAACCTGCGCTTCCCGCCAATCCCGACGACCTCGTCCGCCAGGTCATCGACTATGAAAATCGCGCCCATGTCAGCCGCGGCTTTTATACCTGGACAGCCACCACCGTTAAGCCCAGGGGATCGCAGACCAAGGTTTACGTCGATACTCCGCAAGGCGTCATCGGTCGACTCGTTGCCGTCAACGGCCGCCCGCTCACCTTGCAGGAGCGTGAGCGCGAGGAATCTCGCCTCGATCGCCTGCTCGACCCTGCGCAGATGCGCGACAAGCGCAAGGAGCAGAAGCAGGACGACGAACGCACCACAAAACTCGTGATGGCCATCCCCGACGCTTTCTTCTTCAAGTACACCGATACCGAGCAGACTCCCAACGGCCACACTCTCGTAAATCTCACCTTCACGCCGAACCCTAACTTCGACCCGCCAACCCGCGAAGCCCTGGTCTTTGAAGGTATGCACGGCGACATGACCATCGACGCCACCGCCAGGCACATCGCAAAAATCGACGGCACGCTATTCAAAGATGTCACGATTGGTTGGGGAATTCTCGGACGTCTCTATAAGGGTGGGCGTTTTTACGTCGAGCAGGCCGACGTCCACAATGGCCACTGGGACCAGGTAAAGATGATCCTGCGCTTCAACGGCAAGGCTCTCCTCTTCAAGACCATTCACATCGAGGAAACCGACACTGCCTGGGGCTTCCGTTCCGTGGAGAAAATGGATGTCGCCCAGGCCCTCGACTTCCTCCGCCGCGCCAGCCAGAATCACGATGCCCAGGCCCACGTACGCAAGTAGTCGCCGTTACTGCCCGGCGCGAATTGTCTCCTTGCGCACCGTGAAGTGCTCAATCAGGTCTTCCCGTACGCGATACCCCGTGCCCGCCTCGTCGCTCACGGCAATCGTCCCCTTGGGCGACACCGTCACTTCCGGCTCAATGATGTCTTCCTTCCAGTAGCGCTTTGATGCCGACACATCGCCCGGCAGGCTGAAATTCTCCAGCGTCGACATCGCGATGTTGTGCGCGCGTCCAATGCCTGACTCCAGCATCCCGCCGCACCAGTTCGGAATCCCTGCCTCGCGGCACACCGCCTCCACCTTCTTCGCTTCCGTGAACCCGCCCACGCGTCCCAGCTTGATGTTGAGGATGCGGCATGCCTTTGCTTGTGCCGCCGCCGATGCATCCCGGGCGTGAAGAATCGATTCATCCAGGCATAGCGCTGTCTTCAACTTGCTCTGCAATATTGCGTGTGCGGCAATGTCGTCGTTCCATAGAGGCTGTTCGATCATCAGCAGTTTGAACTCGTCGAACTTCTTCAGATGGTCCACGTCGTTCAGCGTATACGCCGAGTTCGCGTCGCAACTCAGCGTGATCTCCGGCCAACGCCCGCGGATCGTCCGCAGGATCTCCACATCCCATCCCGGCTTCACCTTCACCTTGATCCGCTGATATCCCGCCGACAGTTCCGTCTCGATCTTCTCCAGCAGTCGCGCCGGCGAATCCTGGATTCCGATCGACACTCCACAGCTCAATTCCCTACGTGTTCCGCCCAGCATTTTCCATAGCGGCATTTTCCGCCGGATCGCCTCCGCGTCCCATACCGCGTTCTCCACCGCCGCCTTCGCCATCCTGTGCCCGCGCACCCGGTCGAACATCGGCGCCACCGTCTCGTGGTTCACGTCTTTCCTCAGCACCGCCGGCCCCAGGTATCCACGAATCACGTACCACGCCGTGTCGATCGACTCCTCGTTGTAGAACGGATGCTCTCCCGCCGTGCACTCGCCCCAGCCCTTCAGTCCGTCGCTGTGGACCGTCACCAGCAGGATGCGCCGTTCCGTGGTACGTCCAAAACTGGTCTCAAAGAAGTGAACCAGAGGCATGCGAATTTCCCGGATCGTGATCGCTTCAATATTCATAATTGCAAATCCATTCCTTAGTAATTCCAGCTCTCGTCCCACTTCCCCAGCAGGAATCTTCCATTTCCGTGCTTGTCCCGCTCGTATCCCACCACGCTCAACCCTGCCGTAAAGTGTTTCTGAAACAGCTCCCGGTTTTTCGATTGCAGCTCTGCCGCCCGTGCGCGTGTCGCTTCATTTGCTTTCCACGCCGCAATCTCCGCCGGCACTTCAATCGTCTCCGTCGCGGACGCCTTCGGTGTGTGTCCCGTCTCCAGCAGCGTTTGCACGCGCTTCGACTTCAGCCACCACTCCGCCGTCAGCCGGTCACTCGGCAACCCGCCCTGCAATGGCGAACTCGTGATGCCGTACTGGTTCACCGTGTAGCGGCGCGTGATTGCGCCCAGCTTCTCGATGTTCAAAAATGCGTTCTTGATCTCCAGCGGATCGAACGTCCACTCCATCAGCTCCAGCCCCATCTCCAGGCAGATGTCGCGCTGAAAGAGCTTCATCGCCCGTCCTAATCCTGTGTTGCGATGTGCCGGCCGTACGGCCAGCATGTGCGAATGCAGGTAAGGATGGCCGTTCCGATAGCCCGGAATTCCGTATGCGAATCCTGCCAGTTCGTTTCCGTCCCATGCGCCAATCACGTGCCCGCCGATCTTCTCTCCAACTACAAACAGCCGCACCGGCACCAGTTCGATATCGACAAAATTCCACACATCTTTCTGTAGTTGCAGCACCTGCCGAAACTCGCCCACCGCGTGGCACGTTCGCAGGACGTATTTGCCGTACTGCTTTTCGGCGTCGATCCCCAAGGCTTCCACTCCTATTCGGCCGGTCTTTCTTTCCGCTTCGACTGCTGCCAGTGTGCTTCCATCTCGTCCAGTGAAGCCTCTTCCGGCGTCTTGCCCTCTTCGCGCAGCTTTTCTTCCACGTACTCAAATCGCCTGCGGAACTTCCTGTTCGTATTGCGCAGCGCCGACTCCGGGTCCACATTCAGATACCGCGCAATATTCACCAGCACGAACAGCAGGTCCCCGACTTCGTCCTGCAACCGCGCCTTCAGTTCTTCCGGGATATTGTCTTCCCGCGCGCCCGCCACGCCTCGTCCCAACGGTTGCGGTCCCGGCGGCGGAATCTGTTCAACCTCGTGCCGCAGTTCTTCCGTCTCTTCCCGCAGCTTGTCGAACAGTCCATCCATGTTCGGCCAGTCGAAGCCCACGTTTGCCGCGCGATTACTCAGCTTCAAGCCTTCCAGCAGCGCGGGCATCGCCGTCGACACCTTGGCCAGCATTGACTTCGGCTTCTCTGGCGGCGTTTCTCCGTTCTCCGCCGCTCTTGTCGCCTTCTCCTGGTCTTTGATCGCTTCCCAGTTGCGCAGCACTTCTCTTGACGTATCGGCCTTCACGTCGCCAAACACGTGCGGATGCCGCCGCACCAGCTTGTCGCTCAGCCGGTCCAGCACGTCGTCAATCGCGAAGTGCCCTTCTTCCTTCGCCATCTCCGCGTAGAAGAGCACTTGCAGCAGAAGGTCGCCGAGTTCCCCTGGCAGTTCGTCCCAGTCGCGATTATCAATCGCTTCCAGCACCTCGTAGGTTTCCTCAAGCGTGTATTGTTTGATTGTGTCGAAGGTTTGTTCGCGGTCCCACGGACATCCGCCGGGAGCGCGCAGGCGGGCCATGATTGCCACGGCCCGTTCGAATCGATCTCCAGTCTCAGGCATGCGCTTCCAATCTAAATGACCCCGCCTCGCTTGCAAAGCCATCCAGCGCGGCCCTCGCTACTTCGTTCCTCCGAGCGTATGTATCAGCAGCCGTGTCTCGTCGGAGATCACGCCATCCACGTTTTCCGCCGCCAGGTTTTGCATGTACCGGGGATCGTTCACCGTCCAGGCAATCACTTTCTTCCCTGCCTCGTGGAAAGCCTTGAGCATCGCCTTGTCCAGCATCTTGTACTCCGGCATCACGTGCGTCAGCGGAAGTTCAGCCACTTGCAGCAGGGAGCGCTTCGTCCGGAAAATCAGTCCCAGCGGTATCGCCGAATATAGCGCGTGAACCGCCGTCAACACTTCCGGCAGGAATGACGACACCACGTATCCGTGCTTGGGAGGCTTCTTCCGCAGCAGCGTCACCAGTTCTTCTTCCGCGCCCGCCACCTTCATCTCTATGTCGAGCCACGCCGACTGCCCAAATTGCTCCAGCACATCTTCCAGGCTGCACAGTCCTGTCGTCTCGTCTGCTTTTCCAAGCAGCGACCGTTTCGGCGGCAGCAGTTTTGCCAGCTCGGCGTGCGAAGTCGATGCCACTGCCGCGCCGCGCACCGTCTCGTCGTGACACAGCACCAGCCGCCCATCCGACGTCGCTCGCACGTCGAACTCGAACCCGTCGCAGCCATGCTTCAGCGCCGCATTCATCGCTGCAATGGTATTTTCAGGCGCGGATTTTGGGCTTCCGCGATGGCCCAGCAACAGTGGGCGTCGCGGCGTGGCGGCTTCCGGCATCGTTCAGTCCAGGTCGAAGTCGCGAAGTGGCTTGCCCTTGTCGGGAGTCTCTTTCGCGCGTTTCACCGCTTCTTGGAATTTCTTTTCCAGCAGGTCGGCCTTGTTCTTTTCCGCTTCCACCGACTGCCGGAACAGCGATTCCTTCCGGCCTTCCTGTTCGCGCATTGCGCGCGCGGCTTCCTCCATGTCGGCAAACATCTTCGGCGCTGCTTTTGCCGTGTGCGCGATCACCGCGCGCGTCTCCGGATCCACCTTCAGCATGGCGCCGCAACATGGACACGCCACTTCGAACGCATCCGTTGGATTGTCTTTTCGGGATGTGCCAGTATGCTTTCCCATGCCAAGGATGGTACCGCAAACTGGCCGTCTGGTCGCCGTCAGATTCGCAGCAGTTGATGTCCAGGACAATGCTGCGCCGCAACCTCAACAAAGCGCTCCAGCAGTTCCGGTCCATGCATGGCCAGAAAGTAGACTCCGGCGATCGTCCGCTCCTGCAATCCCTTGTCGGGAAACAGGTGCCCTTCAATCTCCATCGCCTCCGTGCAGATGCGCTCGTTCCGCCGCAATTCCGCCCGCGCCGCGCGCTTTCCCAGCCGCGAAACCTGGAACAGCATCTTCTTGCTCGCCTTCTCCGCCGACTCCACCAGTGTCGGGTCCAGTTCACTCAGCTCTTGTTGCAACTGCGCCAGCGCCTTCTCCACCGTTTGCGACGCATCTTCGAAACTCTGCTGTGTCGACGGCGGCAACACTTTTCGCGCCAGCGTTTCGCACAGGCATTCTGTTCCGTGAAACAGGTCCGGCAGTTGAATGCCGTACCGGTGCAGCAGCCGCTCCATCCGCGAGTTGATCACCGTCAGGCTCAGTCGCGGCAGCACCGGCGTCACCCGCCCCAGCAGCTTCTGGTATACCGTCGCCACCTGAGCAAAGTACGCAATCTCCGCCGGCCCGCCGAAGTACGCCACCGTCGGCAGCAGGTAATCCTGCACCAGAGGACGCAGCAACACGTTCGGGCTGTAGAGGTCGGGCCGCTCTGCAATGTTCTTCAGTATCTCCGCCCGCGAAACCGCCCTTGCGCCGATCATGAATCCGCCGTTGGCCAGATGGAGCACCGTGCGCTCTCCGCCTTCCAGCGTGAACAGCGTGGTCGAAGCCGGTGTTACTTTCACCTGCTCGTGGTATCCGCGCTTGTGGAGTTCCTGTCCGCGATGCAGCAGCGCCGCATCGATCTCCTCCGCCCTCTCCGCCGCCTGCAACAGCAGCGGCCCCGCCACTGCGTGCAACCCCGGGTCCAGCGGATCGATGAGTATCAATCCTGTCTTGTGGAACAGCCGCGAGAACAGTTTCGCGAATGCGCTGCCAAACGTCTCTCCCTCGCGATAGCTATCCAGCAGCGCCTGGGTCGCATCCGACTCTCCCAGCAGCTCCGCCGCCTCTCGCGCCAGCGCCTCTATCTCCGCCGGAAACCGCACATCGCCCACCGGCGAATTCGTCCGCCCTCGTGTTGTCGATGCGAAGTGTTTCAGGTCCCCCGTGCGCTCCGGCAGAATCGATTCGTTCACTTCCGGCAGGTCGTGATCTTCCGTCGCCAGCCAGAACACCGGCACCGCATCGATCCCTTTCGCCGTCAATTCCCGCGCCAGTTGTATCGCCGAGGCCGCTTTCAACAGCGAGTACAGTGGTCCTCCAAATAATCCCACCTGTTGCCCGCTCACCACCGAAACTGCGCCGGCCCGAAAGTGTTCTATCGCTTGAAGTGTCGCGTCTCCAGCACCCCAGAGCCGGTTTTGCCGCAATAGAATCTCGGCCACTTGTTCCCGGCGTTCCGCCGGATATGCAAGTTCCCGTGCATATTTGGCAATCGCTTGTGGTGTCGGGGGATGCGGATAGAAATCGGCTACTTGCGGAATGTGCCCAAGATAATCCTGGAACAGCTTGGACGAATGCGGAATCGCGGTAATAGGAATGCAGTCAAAGCTCACAGGGTTATCCCCGAATAGAAACGACAACAGCGTTCAGATTTTGCGTGATCAATCGGCATACGCATCCTTAGGCTTCTTCGCAGGAAAAACCCAATGACTCTTGGATGATGAAATTGGCCGCTGGTTGCAGTTTTCGCAAACTCTTCCGCTCGATTCTATCCTGTCGCGCGATTTGAGTCCCACTGTCGCTGATTTCTTTATGGGCCATTTTGGTTCAATGTTATGTTCCACTTTCGCGTTTCGCGCAGTCACGGAGCCGTAATGAAAACCCTTTGGGCCGCCATCGTAGCCGCCTCCCTCTTCTTGTGCTGTCCATCGCAGGCTCAGACTCCATCCGCGAAAGCCGCGCTCTCTGACACTCCCGCCTCCTCCACGCCCAAGTTCGTCACCAGCTCCGAACTCGTCATCGTTCCCGTCGTCGTTCAGGGCAAGAACGGCAAGCACATCCCCGGCCTTACCAAGGATGCCTTCACCATCACCTCTGACGGCAAACCGCAGAACATCTCGCTCTTTGAAGAAGTCGCCACCACCTCCACCAACTTCAAGCCCTTGCCGCACGCGCCCGACGAGTACACCAATTTCGCTCTCACCGGTTCTACTCCCCGCCGCCTCAACATCATCGTCTTCGACGCCGTAAACACGCCGTTTCTCAGTCAGGCTCGCGCCCGCAAGGAACTCATCAAGTTCCTCTCCAAGTCGCTCAACGCCAACGAGCCAACCGCGCTGCTGGTTCTCGATCGGCGCGGCCTCCATCAGATCCACCCATTCACCGTCGATACCAGCGTGCTCATCAAGGCCATGCAGCGGATCAACGGTCAACTCTCCAGCGGTGACACCATCGCTACTTCCGCCAGCGATCAGGCCGACCTCCAGTCCCAGGCCGATACTCTCGCCGGTTCCAGTTCCGGTTCCAGCAGCGACGCCCAGGCCGTCCAGGCCGAGGCCCAATCGCTTCAGGCTTTCGCCGACATGGAAGACGAGTACCAGTCCTTCCAGCAGCGCAATGCCACCGGCCTCACTCTCGACGCCATGGAGCAGATCGCCTCCGCCTATGCCGGCATCCCCGGCCGCAAGAATCTCATCTGGGCCACCTCCGGCTTTCCTTTCATGCTCAGCGACCCCAAGGCTCTCAATCACATGAGCACCGAGATGGTCGACCGTTACGAGCGCGTCTGGCGCGAATTCAATGACGCGCTTATCTCCATCTATCCCGTCGATCTCGAAGGCCTCGTCAATCCCGGTTTTGATCGCGACTATGCCGTCACCGTGCGCAATCCGCGGAACCTCCGCGCCATGGCGCGACAGCCCTTGCGTTACGACCGCAGCCAGGAAGTTCGCAACACTCTCCGCACTTTTGCCGACGCCACCGGCGGCAAGCCATGCCTCGATCGCAACGACCTCGCCAAGTGCATGGACGAAGCCGCCAACGATGCCACCTCTTACTACCTTCTCGGCTTCTACCTTCCCTCCACCGAGCGTCAACCCGGCTGGCACAAGCTCAAGGTTCACGTCGACGCCAGGTCTGCCCACGTGCGCGCACGCGATGGCTTTCTCGAAGGCACTCCCTCCGCGGAAACGCCCAACGTCATCAAGCACGAGGTCGCCTCTGCGCTCTCGTCTCCGCTCGATTTCACCGGCGTACACTTCAGCATCGTCTGGCCGCCCAACACCGCGCCCGACCCCAAGGGCATGCCCGCCGGCCTGCACCGCCGGCCATTCGAGCTCATCATCCCCGGCTCGTCTTTCCTCATCGACCGCGCCAACGGAAACCATCTCGACCTCAGTGTCGTCGCCGTCATCCAGGACGATCACAACCGCTACATTGGCGAATTCGAAAAAAGCCTCACCGGCAACGTCAAGCCGGAACTGCTTGCCCGCGTCCTCTCCGACGGCGTCAACTTCCATAGCCACATCGACCTTCCCGCCGGCAACCTGCGTGTCCGCTTCGCCGTCCGTGACAACCAGACCGGCAAGATCGGCAGCCTCGTCGCGCCTATCGTCGTGCAATAGAGATACTTCCGGCTCGGCCCGCTCCCGAACCGAACTGCCGTCTTTGTGCATCTAATAGTCTGTAAGTTGACTTCCGCGCTGGCGCTGCTAGAGTGGAGGTAGCTCTTTGAGAACGGCTCTCCAAGCCCGTTCAAGCTGACCCACTTGGGTCGGCGTCCCAAGATGGGGGCGTCACGGCTTCGACGGAAGCGGATGCGGCCAGGAGGCATGCAGGGGTGCACGCACCCTCAATCGTGTGCAAAAACACAATTGCCAATAATCAACTGGCATACGCTGCTTAATTTTTAAGTAGCCGTCCTTCGCGGTTTCGCCTACGGGCCGTGAAAGGGCGTCGCACAGTAGGCTGGCCTGAAGCCCTACGTCTGGGGGCCATGGCGAGATCCACAGGCTAGCTCTCGGCGTTTCTTGCCGGCTCTTAGCGCAGAGAGCGAACGTTGGGGTAACGCCCCAGCAGGAGCCTGGCTACGCATGTAGTCTCCCGGTTAGCAGCGTTTTCGGACAGGGGTTCAACTCCCCTCGCCTCCACCATCTACCTCTTCTTCTCTTCAGCTTCAGCGTGATTTTGACGCAGCACGGCTCGTGCATTCGCACGCAGAAACCCGCAGATCGACAAATTACGGAAAAGTTCGGAGTTGACTCGGATGATTGTGCAGCGGTTGCTGCAAGTTGGTTAATACTTCTGCGCGTGTACGATGAACCTCTTTGGCGCGGCGCCGAAATAGTAGAAGGGATAGCACGTCACGAGCGTGAGCGTGGATTCAGTTGAGGGCGCCAAAACACCGACGTCACTGGGAGCGACCACCTTCACCCAATCCACCTTGTAGCGCAACAGTCCGGTTGCCGTCTGCAGTTGGATCTCGTCGTCCGGGCGAATTCCCTTCAGTGCGCGGAAGAAGGTGTCCCGGTGTCCTGCGATCCCAGTGTTTCCCATTTCCCCTGGCAGCGCGGTTCCATCGATATGCCCGGCGCCCAGTCGCAGTATCCGCGCGCTTGTACCCTGCAAAACTGCGACGGACATTCCCAGCCTGGGGATTTCAAGGCGTCCAAGAACATCGCCCTCTTTGGGCGCTGGCTTGGAGTAGCTGACCTTGTGCTCCTGTTGCAGATGGATCTGGTTTTCCAGGGAGCGCTCGGCATTCGCCTGGTATACCCATGCGTCAAGCAGCGTAAACCCGAAGTAGCCGAGTGCAAGGATACCAACGCCAAATAGCAGGTATTGACTGACACGAAGAACCCATTGCGTTCTCGTCGAGGGAGACATCCGCCGATTAGCCGTGAACTTCATCGTTGCGTCACTTTCGCCGCTGGCGGCGATGGTTGCGTTTGCGGAGGCGCGTAGTAGCCGGCTCGGGTGCGGACCACCAACCGCCCGTACCCCTTTGCGTCGGCCTCCACTCGTATGGTCCGGTAAGTTCCGTCCCGCTTTCGATTCGAAGGAATATAAGCGATCGTGTACTGGTTGCGAATATCACGAGCGATTTGTTCACAAACTGGTAGAAGTTCGTTTAATGATTTCGGTAAGAAGTCCTCGCCGCCGGTGTCCTTTGCAAGCTGCTCGAGCACATGAGGGTTTTGGTCTCCATCACCTTCATCAAAGATCCCAACGGTATAGATGATTGCGTCAAAGCGCCGAGCCATGGCCCTGATCTGTTCCAGAGTTTGGTGACTGGCGTTGTCGCCCCCATCGCTGATCACGATCAGCACTTTCTTGTCGCGATTCCCTTGCTTCAGGTGCTCCAGAGCCGCGGCAATCGCATCGTACAGCGCCGTCTCTCCATTTGTGTGAATGCGGGAGAGGGCCGCCTCCAACTGGACCACATTGTCCGTGAACGGCATATTGTCCGGAAGAGCAAACGAAACCTTCTCATTGAAATTGACCACGAACATCTGGTCCTGCGGGTTGCTGGAACGGGCAAATGCCAGGGCGGCGGCAATAACGTCGGCGCGCTTCGGCGCCATGCTTCCGCTGTTGTCGATTACCAGGCCAACCGTGACCGGAATGTCTTCGTGACTGAAATACTGAACTTGCTGAAGTACCCCGTTCTCATAAACGTGAAACGCTTTTTCGCTGAGTCCGGAAACAAGCGCACCTTTGCGGTTCTGGACAGTCGCGTGCAGCACCACCTCATCCACATTCACGCCAATGGTGTAGCTGTCATCCTGCTGCTTCTGTACCGGAGGCAATGCTTGAGGCCAGGCAAGGCTGGGTAGAACCGCGAGTACAAGTAGTGCGATCAGGCAAGAAAATATGCAGGTGCGTTTCTCGCGGATGCCTGCTCCATCGGCGGACAATCCGGAAGGCCGACGCTTCGGCTCGCTGTGCAGGCGTGATCGAGATGAGGATAGTTCTGTCATCCGTACGATGCTTTCATCGCATTCGTGCGTTAGCTGCGGGCATTTGCTTGGACGATATGTCCCCGGTGTTTGGGGAAACAGAGGTGGCACTTGCGCACCACCTCCCTCACAACATGACGCCGAGATGCCCCGTGGGCCGTCCCACGGTCAGTCAGTTTAAGCAGCTCGCTTCGATGCAAACCGAAGGCCAAAGCCTACTCCCAGCGACAGCAGCCCAAGCAGCCCAATCAGCGGCAATGAACTGGCCGTTTTTGGCAATGCTTCCGGGGCTTCCGCAGCCATCGGCGGCGGTTCCACAACCTGCGCCATTTCAACCGGTTCACCTTTAGGGTCAACGGCCTCCACGGGCGCCGTCTTCAGAGCCTCGATAGGCGCTGTTGCCAATTCGACCGGAGTCGCAAGAACCGGCTCATTTGTTTCTTTCGCCAGTTCCACGGCTCTCGACTTTGCGTATACAAATTCCTGTCCCCATTGCTGGCCTGGATAGAACCATGCCCTCAGGGCTTCTGGTTGTCCGGCTGGCCGCTCCCGAAATGTAATTACGGTCTTGTCGGTTGGCCGCAAACGGTAATTCGGAATCGCGAGGATGGTGGTGAATACGTGGGTTTCGTCTCTATTAAAGATCTGGACGATGTTGCGGTCAGATTGTGAGTCCAGAAGCTTGAAGACGTACGTGCCCGCAGGCAAGGTCTGAGCGCCCACGCCTGGAACTTCCACGGGCCCACTGAAGGTAACGATAGTCTTTTTGTTCCAGTCATCGGCTGTCGCTCTCGGGACCGCGAGCAAGCACAGAACGACGACTGACAGTACGGTCGTAAACAGCTTGAACAACTTCATATTTTCTCCTGTCATTTCTCCGAGTAGCTCGCACGGTCGCTGGTTGGTTGTGAGAACTCTTCGTGATGTCGGAATCACAAAAGGTCTACAGCCGGATAGTCCGGCGGCTTCTCAACCGTGGAGAGTGTTATCAATCGCTAGTGTCAAGCTTGTTCATCCGGATTACTGGTCAATATTGACCGTCCGCCAACGCGAGCGCGTTGGGGAAAACGCAGCAGGCCCTATTTGGCAAGCAAGCCTGTGAATCGCGCAACACCCATCCGCACGATTGGAGAGTAAAAAGGTGGCTTGACTCCAGGAACTCGATCCCTATGGAACTGGGTTCAAGGTCCTCGAATCCGAGTGCGCGGGGACCTTGGCTTCCAGGCAGGGTTTCATAATGCGTTTCTTGCGGCGCATATGGAGCCAATCATATTCATACTCAGCGCCGCAGAGTCGGCAGACCTGGGTATGGCCACCATCTCCTACGCTTCGGGGCCACGCGAAGTCGTGCGCGCAGCCCCAGAACGAAAGTACGTTGAACAACTTGAAATCCATAATCACCTAACGGACAACTCGCAAACTCAAGTCCCGGTCGAGTTGGAATGTCAGTACGGTTTCCGCTGGGACGATCACGGCTTTGCCTCTAGTCAATACCTGCGTGCCGGCCCCGGCGGCTGCCCCAACTCCCGCGCCAATGGCAGCACCTTTGCCGCCGCCAAGAAGAGCGCCCAGTA
>Ga0307375_10003396_pt1 | contig 15677 bp, 15 predicted proteins | sample TR1MG_FD_202531 | JGI IMG/M metagenome (GOLD analysis project Ga0307375, IMG submission 202531) | Soil microbial communities from Risofladan, Vaasa, Finland - TR-1 | ecosystem: Environmental > Terrestrial > Soil > Coastal area > Acid sulfate soil | place: Finland: Risofladan, Vaasa | collected... | reverse complement strand
AGGGCGCAGCCTCGGCCGCGCCCTGCTGCCCTTTTCGTGTTCCCGCCGTTACACGTCGTTGCCCAGGTGGAAGATCGGCTCCGCTCCCTTGGCTCCCGCCAGCAGTGCCTGCTCTTCGTGTGGCTCCAGCGGCCTGTAATCCTGCGCCACGTCCATCGCCAGCCGGAAATACCGCTCGTCTCCCGGAGGAATCGCAGCCGTAATCGGGTGCCCCAACGTCCAGCGCAGACCCATCGCCGCCTCGTGCGGAAACGCCGCCGGCTGATACCAGCACTTCGGCTCCGGATGATCTTTCTGCTGACCCTCCGGCCAAACCGTCTTCGCCATGCTCTTCAGGCACAGGATGCCCATCTGCTTCTCCTGCGCCTTCTTCAGAATCTGTGGACCAAAGCCCGCCTGCGTCACCAGAACAAAGTTCAGCGGAAACAGAATCGTGTCAAACGGGTACCGCTCCATCGCCGCCACCGCCGTCTCCGCCGAGTGCACTGAGAAGCCGATGTAACGAATCTTGCCTTCTTTCTTCGCCGCCTCCATCGTCTCCATCGCGCCGCCAGGTGCCAGCACTTCGTCCAGTTCCTTCATCTTCGTCAGCGCGTGAAACTGGTACAGGTCCAAATGGTCCGTCTGCAGCAGTCGCAGGCTCTCCTCCAGCGCCTTCCGGGATTCTTCTTTATTGCGCGCTCCCGTCTTGCACGCCAAAAAGCAATCCTTCCGGTAGGGCTTCAGCGCCGGTCCCAGCCGCTCCTGCGCGTTGCCGTAGCTCGGCGCCACGTCAAAGTAGTTGATGCCCCGGTCCACAGCCTCCGCCACAATGTTTTTGGATTCGTCTGCCGACTCATTCATCACCACAATGCCGCCAAAGGCGATAATCGAAAGCTGCTCGCCCGTTTTGCCCAGAGTGCGTTTCGCAATCGGCTGGCTCGGAGTCTTGGCTGTGGCCTTCAGTTGTTTTGCGGATGCCACCGCAGCTGCGGTCAGTGCGGCCTGTTGAAGAAAGTCACGGCGTTTCATTCGGTTTCCTCCCGTTGCGGTGAAGTGCTCAGCGGCCTGCCAACTGCCATCATTCTTTCACAGCTCCGCGGGGCCCGCGCTCGGAATTCCGCCCAGCTCTCAGCCCGGCAGCTTCGAAAGAAAATAGGCAAACAGCACCAGGATGCCCGCCACCAGCGCCACCGCCCGGCCCAGCCGCGATCGAAACATCTCCCGCGGCGAACCCAGCCTCGGCACCATCGGCATTGCAAACAGCAGTCCGCTCGCAAACCCGCCCAGATGCGCCCAGTTGTCAATCTTCAGTCCGGACTGCATCACCGACGCGCCCACGTTGATGCCCAGGCCCAGAACCAGGTTGATGGCGGCAAAGTAAATCACGGACTTGCGCAACTTCCGCAGTTCCACCGGCGGCACTGGCAGCCGCGGAGATTTCAGCAGAATAATCAGCGCTCCCGCAATCCCAAACACAGCCCCGGAAGCGCCCACGCCCACCGGGAAGAACACCAACCCGCCGTCGTGCATCGGCCAGGTCCAGCTCACAAACGTCGAAAGCAAGTCCCCCGCCGCGCCCGTCAGCAGATACGCCGCCATCACCCCGAACGAGCCCATCAGCGGCTCCGCCAGCAGGGCCAGGTTCCATAGGCACCACATGTTCAGCGCAATGTGCAGTATGCCTGCATGCACAAACATCGCCGTCACAATGCGCCACCACTGCCCGCCCAGCAGCACCGCGCCGGCGTTGTCCGCGCCCCATTGCATCAGTTGGCCGACCGTCGGTTCCGTTGCGCTTACCCCGCGTGCCACCATCGCCAGGTACACCGCGCAGTTAATGCCCACCAGGATGTAAGTCGCCGGCGACGTGGCCCAAAGGGGCCTCCTGCGTCGCGGCGGTGGCTGGGGATTCGCAGCGTAGCCGGGGCCCGGCGGCAGAATCTCCGGCTCCCATCCGGGCTCCACGCGCACCGGTCTCTGCCCATCCATCCGTGGAACGCCGGAATCACTTCCCATAGCTTTCATCGTACTGCATCTCCGCCCTCGTCACCGACTGCCCGTCCCCGCAGGTTGTAGTCTGTTCTTTGGTCCTCCTGCCCCTTCGGGCTCAGTCCCGCACCGGGCAAATCAGGATGGCCGCCAAGGAGCAAATCAGGGTGAGTCACTCAGGCGCCGGCCACACCAGCGGAAAGAACGAAAGGCGCATTTCCCGCGCGCTTCTCAGCGTCACAGACAAAATCGGACTCGTCGAACTGGCGCAGGTCCTCGCCGGCTTTGGCGTCGAGCTCGTCTCCACCGGCGGAACCGCCCGCACCCTTCGCGAGGCCGGACTCGCCGTCCAGGACATCAGCGACCTAACCGGCTTTCCTGAGATGCTCGACGGCCGCGTCAAAACCCTCCATCCCCTCGTCCACGGCGGCCTTCTTTATATCCGCGGCAACGCCGAGCACGAAGCCGCCGTCGCAGCCCACGGCATCCATCCCATTGACATGGTCGTCGTCAACCTCTACGCCTTTGAGAAAACCGCCGCGCAGCCCGGTGTCGCCTTCGGCCACCTCATTGAGAACATCGACATCGGCGGCCCCTCCATGGTCCGTTCCGCCGCCAAAAACTTCGAGGACGTCGCCATCGTCACCCGCGTCCAGGATTACCCCGCGCTCATTCAGGAACTTCAGTCCACCGGCGGCGCCCTCAGCCGAGAGTCCCGCTGGCGTCTGGCCAAGCAGGCCTTCGCCCTCACCGCGGCTTATGACTCAGCCATCGCCGGCACTCTCGAGCGCATCGCAACCGCCCCTGTGCCCGACGCCCCCGCCGCCCCCGACACCGACGCCCTGCCTTCCACACTTCGCGTCAACTTCCCGCTCGCGCAGTCCCTCCGCTACGGCGAAAATCCCCACCAGCGCGCCGCGCTTTACTCCGACGGCTCCGGCCTCGGCATCGCCAACGCCCGCCAACTGCAGGGCAAAGAGCTCAGCTTCAACAACCTCGTCGACCTCGAAGCCTGCTGGGAGCTCGCCCAGGAATTCGACGAGCCTATGGTCGCCATCATCAAGCACACCAATCCCTGCGGCGCCGCCACCGGCTCCTCCGTCGCCGAGGCTTACACCAAGGCTCTCGCCTGCGACCCCGTCTCCGCCTTCGGCTCTGTCATCGGCATCAACCGCCCCGTCGACGCTGCAGCCGCCGACGAAATCGCCAAACTCTTCGTCGAGGCCATCGCCGCCCCCGCCTTCACACCTGAGGCCCGCGAGCGCTTCGCCGCCAAGAAGAACCTCCGCCTCGTCGAAGTCCACTCCGCCCCGCCCCGCCCCGTCGTCAAGCACGTCTCCGGCGGCCTGCTCCTGCAAGACGCCGACACCGGCCGCGTCAACGAAGGCGAGCTCGACGTCGTCACCTGGCGTCCCCCCACGGCCGAAGAGCTCCGCAGCCTCCTCTTCGCCTGGCGCGTCTGCAAACACGTCAAGTCCAACGCCATCGTCTACGCCCGCCTCGGACAGACCATCGGCATCGGCGCCGGCCAGATGAGCCGCGTGGATGCCGCCCGCTTCGGCGCGCAAAAAGCGATCCTGCCCCTGGAGGGCACCGTTGCCGCCTCTGACGCCTTTTTCCCTTTCCCTGACGGGCTTGAAACCGTGGCCGCAGCCGGGGCCACCGCCGTCATCCAGCCCGGCGGCTCCGTCAAGGACCAGGACGTCATCGCCGCCGCCGACAAACTCGGCCTGGCCATGGTCTTCACCGGCATCCGCCACTTCCGCCATTAAGGCTGAATTTCCGTCCTTTTCCACCCGTCGGGAACCGCTTTGTCCCGCCGTCGGTAACCGCCCGGGGGCTAAAATCAGGCTTTCCCCCGTGCCGATGCGACGAATCAAAGGTAAAATCGTCTTTAAAGAGGTGGGTCGGCCCGGCCATCCGCCTGTTTGCCTTCGAACCAACCGGGATAGCAGCACAGCCGGCTCGCCCGGCTCAAAACCCGGACCAAAAGGCATGGATTCCCCAGCAATGATGACTTCAAAATTCCGTTTGCCGCTCCTCTGGTTGTCCTCGGCAGCCCTGTCGCTGGCGCTTCTGCCGGCCCTCCAAGCGCAAAGCGCTGCCACTGCCACCTCGGACGCCGCCCTGCCCTCCCAGGCAGCCAAGCCCGCTGCCCAGGCCGCCCCCGCACACGTCGCTCCCGTTCCCGAGCGCGCCAAGGCCTACTTCCATGCGGCCATGGCCGGCGTGGATGAAGAGCGGGCCATCGAATCCGGCAGCATGGAATACATCAGCCACGCCATTGAGGAGTACAAGACCGCCCTCAACGCGGACCCCAACTCCCCGGAGCTCAACAACGCCCTGGCCGATCTCTACTTCCGCGCCGGCAAAATCAGTGAAGCCGAGGCCACCGCGCACGGCCTGCTCAAGATTGCCCCCGACAACCTGGATGCCCACAAGCTCCTCGGCCGCATTTATCTCCGCCAGCTCAGCAAGGCACAGAACGCACCTTCTTCCTCATCGCCCAGCGGCAATACCCTTGACCAGGCCATCAGCGAGTACGAGAAAATCCTCGCCCTCGAGCCCAAAAGCGTGGAAGACCACATGGTCCTCGGGCAGCTTTACACCGTCCGCCACGACACCCAAAAGGCGGAGGACCAGTTCAAGATCGCCGAGGGCATCAACCCCGACTCGGAAGTCGTGGTCCTGAACCTCGCCCGCCTTTACGCGGAAAACAACAACATGGATCAGGCCGTCAAGGTTCTGGAAGGGGTAAAACAGGACAGCCGCACGCCCAAGATCGAGTTCGCCCTCGGTGCCGCTTATGACCAGCTCAAGCGCCCCAAGGACGCCATCGCCGCCTACCAGCGCGCGGCAGATCTGGCCCCCGGCGACCCCCGCACCCTCGCCGCGCTCGCTCAGGCACTGTTCACCGACAATCAGTTGGACGCGGCCCTGAAGCAGTTTCGCGACCTGGCACAGGCCGACCCGGAAAACGCCGGCGCCCAGGTCCGCATCGCAGAAATCCTCCGCCGCCAGGGCAAGTATGAGGATGCCCTCACCGCCGTTCGCAAGGCCTCCCAGATTGACCCCAATTCTCTTGAGGCCGGCTACAACGAAGGCCTCCTTCTCGATGTCCTCGGCCGCTACGACGAAGCCGCAAAGGTCTACCAGCACATGGTCGACCTCACTTCGCATGTCAATGGCGCCTACACCGCGGAGGAAAAGAACAACCGCGGCATCTTCCTCGCGCGCCTCGGCGGCGTTTACCACGAGCAGAACAAAGTCAACGACGCCATCGCTGCCTACCAGAAGATGGTCGATATGGGCGGCGACAGCGCCATTCATGGCTACCAGGGCCAGGTCGATGTCTACCGCGACGCCAAAATGTTTAGCAAAGCCATCGACGTCACCGAGAAGGCCGTCGCCGCAGACCCCAAAAACTCCGACCTCAAGCTCCTGCTCGCCAGCGAACTGGCCGACGACGGCAAAGTGGACCAGGGCATCGACATGGCCAAGGGCCTGCTCACCACCACCGACGCTAACTCAGAAGCCAACGCCAACAAGAATCGCGCCGTCTGGCTCACCCTGGCCCAGATGTACACCCGCCTCCACCGCTGGAAGGATGCCGGCGAGGCACTCGACAAGGCCGAGCCCCTCAGCACCAAAAAGGACGACCGCATCTATCTCCTCTTCCTCCGCGGCGCACTCGCTGAGCGGCAAAAGCATCTTGAGCCCGCCGAGCGGTACTTCCGCCAGGTGCTGGCCCTGGACCCCGACAATGCCATGACCCTCAACTACCTCGGCTATATGCTTGCCGACAAGAGCAACAAGCTGCCACAGGCACTCCAGCTCATCCGCAAGGCCGTCCAGTTGGAGCCCATGAATGGCGCCTACCTCGACTCCCTTGGCTGGGCTTACTTCAAGCTCGGCCAATACGAGCTCGCCGAGCAAAATCTTCTCCAAGCCGTCGCGCGCGACCAGACCGACCCAACCGTCCACGAGCACCTCGGCGATCTTTACGAAAAAACCGGGCGCATCCGTCTGGCCGCCGCACAGTGGGAGCTCTCGCTCGCCGAGTGCGCCAAGTCCGTGCCCGCCGACCTTGACCCCGGTGAAGTCTCCAAACTGCAAAAGAAGCTGGAGAGCGCACACGTCAAGCTGGCCAAGGAAGAAAGCCTCGTCGGTCCCGGCAAGGCCAACTAGGGCATTCTCCCTTCACGTATCCACAGTGCCGGCAAAAAATCATGGCGGCCCGCTGCGCTCAGCCGGGCCGCCATCGTTGTCTCTGCCGCACAGGCTCCCCGCCCGCGCTTCGCGTTTCTACTGCCCGCCTTCAGGCCCTACTTAGCCTGTGCCGCAGCCGCCAGGTACTGGTCCACGTTATCCTTGTCCACCAGCGAAGTGCCCGTGTCCACAAAGTAAGGATACGGCGAAAACGGATCCGCGCCGTAGTCCTTGTCCAGCGTCTTCGGCGGGTTGTGGAACACCGCATCCAGCGCCTTCAGCCCGTAGGAGCCCATCGTGTACGGCTTCTGCGCCACCGTGGAATCAATCACGCCCGCCTTGATCGCATCCAGCGTGCCCTGGTCCACATCCCACGCAATCACCGTCCGGTCGGTCACGTTCATCCGTTTCACCACCTCGGCCACCTGCTTGCCAGAGGAAGCCTCCAGACACACAAACGCATCCACCTTCTTCGCACCCTTCAGCGCAAGGTACTCCTGCGCCTTGTCAAACGCCACGCGCGCATCGCCCTTGATGTCCACCACGTCCGCGATGTGGATGTCCGGATGCCCATCCAGCACGTCCTTGAAGCCCTTCAGCCGCTCCTCGGTGTTCGGCTGCCCGCTGATCGTAAAGAACACCACATTCCCGTGGCCGCCCAGCCTCTGGATCAGCCGCCGGCCGCCCAGCCGCCCAGCCTCCAGGTTGTTCGTCCCGATAAAGAACAGCCGCTTGCTGCCCATCGCGTCGGAGTCCATCGTGATCACCGGCACGCCCGCTGCAATCGCCGCATCAATCTCCGGCTGCAGCACCGACACATCCGAAACCGAAATCAGGATCCCCGCCGGCTTGGCCGCCACCGCACTCTTCAGCTCAGCCAGCTCGGCCTGCGGATCGTAGGTCTCCGGACCCACCACCCTGGCCGTCACCCCAAGTTCCGCCGCCGCATGGTTGAATCCGCTCTCCGCGGTCTGCCAGTAGGGCAGATTCACGTTGTTAGAAACCAGGTAGTACACCTCCTTCAGCGAGTGCCGCTTGCACCCGGAAGTAAATGCCACACCCAGCGCCAGTGCGCCCACAGCAATCCATCTCATGGTCTTCATCGTTTCCTCCCGGCCCTGACGTGAAAAAGTTTGCGCGCCTGCCCGCCGGGGCATCTTGCGCACCTTCAAAAAGTTCGGCTGGATGGTACTCCCCATGCTTCGGCCTTGTCCACATCCAGTCTTCCCCGCTTCCGGCCGCACTCCGCGCCGTCGGAGACATTCTCCCGCGACCGCCCTGGCTTCGCCCGTGATGTAAAACACACCATCGGCCCCCGGAGGCGCTGGGCAGTCCATCTACGATATAACCAGATTGGAGTCAGGCAGAACTGCCTGGCTAGGTATACAGATGACATCGGCCCTCAACCCGGTTGCCTCGCTGCCTCCCGGAATCGCCGTCGACGGCTCCGGCGAGATGTCCCGGCGCGCCTTCCCAGAGCCGCCCCACCCTTACCGCACACCCTTCGCGCGTGACATTGCGCGCATCCTCCATGCCCGCGCCTTCCGCCGCCTCGCCGGAAAAACCCAGGTCTTCTCCCGCCTCCCCAGTGACCCTCCCAGCGACCACTTCCGCAGTCGCCTCACCCACACGCTGGAGGTCGCCCAGATCGCCCGCACCCTCGCCCACGCCCTCGGCCTCAACGCCGAGCTCGCCGAGGCCCTCGCCCTCGCCCACGACATCGGCCACCCGCCCTTCGGCCACGCCGGAGAAAAGGCCCTCGATCGCGCCCTCCGCGCCCACGGCCTCACCTTCGATCACAATCTCCACGCCCTCCGCATCGTCACCTGGTTTGAGGAGCGCTACGCCGCCTTCCGCGGACTCAACCTCACCCTCGCCGTCCGCGAGGGCATCATCAAGCACTCCCGCGACTACCCGAGCGCCCACCACCCCGAGCTGGCCCACTACTTCCTCGACCAGTTTCCGCCCCTCGAAGCACAACTCATCGATCTTGCCGACGAAATCGCCTACCTCACCGCCGACCTCGACGACGGACTCGACTCCGGCATCTTGTCCCTCGCTCAAATCTGCGACGGCGTTCCCCTCTTCCGCCGCTTTCACGACGAGGTCCGCCGCCAGTACCCCGCCGCGTCCCTCAAGCTCCTCGCCAATGAGACCCTCAAGTGCATGCTCAATGCCCTGGTCACAGATCTGGTCGCCGAAACCCGCGCGCAGGTCGCCGCTCTCGGCGCCACCCAGCTCCAGCACATCCGCCGCGCGCCGCTCCGCATCGCCACCCTCAGCCCTTCCGTTGAGGCGGAACGCGCCGCTGCCAAGCAATTTCTCTACGCCAATTTTTACAATTCTCCCGGCATGGAGGAGGTCCACGCCCACGCCGCGGATGTAGTGGAGTCCCTCTTCCGCACGCTGCTCGACAATCCCGCCCTGCTACCCCCCGATCACCAGGCGCAGATTCCCCACGAGGGCCTTGCCCGCACCGTCGCCGACTACCTCGCCGGCATGACCGATAACTACATTGAGCAGCTCTGGCTCCGCTGCGACCGGCCCTAGCTGCGCTCAGGACGCCTTGGCCAGACGGTTATACAGCCAGCTGAATACCATCCCGCCAGCCAGCCCGTCCACAAAGCCGTACACCGTCACAATCGCCACCTGCACAATGCTTTGCGTCGCGTCGTACCCCGGATAAAACGACGCTACATCCTCCAGGAACCGCTGGCCGTAGCCGCTCCAGACCAGATTCACCAGGCCCACAACCAGCAGCGCCCCGCCCCACAGAATGCCGCAGGCAAGCCCAAACGCCCTTGAATTGAGTTTCATCGCATCCCTCCGCCACGTTTTCCGTTCGGAGAGTCACTTTAGTCCATTTTCCCGCTCGGCGCTGCCATTGCAGCGACATCCCCACCCCGCGCCTCCGCTTACTGCACCGTCCCCGGTGGCCTCAGCCGGCGCAGGTCCATCGCGCATTCCACCGCATTCTGCACATAAAGCCGCAGATTGTCTGAGGCCGCCCAGACCCACAGCCGCTGGGTCTCCATCGGATTCCGCACGCCCGTCTCCGGCCGCAGCCGCACCAGCACGTCGTTCTGTCCCGTCGCCGCCAGGTTCGCCGGCGAATCCGTATCCTCCAGCACCAGGTCCACGTGGTCCCCGCTCAGCGCCTCTTCCAGCGCGGAAATCTCCACCGGGTGCTCCAGTTCCACCACCATGGAGAACGCGTGCCCGTGGAACACCGGCGCCACCACCGTCTGCAGTGCCAGCGCCGGCCAGCGATTGCCCCCAAGCGCCGCAAAATGCCGCCGAACCCGGCCATCCACCGCGCCTAGGTCCACCGTCGCGCTCTCTCCCAGCCCCGCCAGCAGGTTAAAGGCAGTCTGCGCGTCAAACACCACTCGCGGCACTCCCTGAAAGCTCAGCAGATTCACCGTCTGCTGGTGCAGCTCATCCATCGCCGCCCGTCCAAACTCGCTGGCCGGCAGCAGCAGCGTTGCCGCCGCCAGCCGCACCGGCGCGGCATCCTGCAGCCGCTCCATCACCATCGCCAGGGCCAGCGCCGCCGGATGCGCCGGAACCACCGCCGGCGTAAACAAATCCGCATCCCCGGCCACCGTCCCAATCCACGGCGCACGCACCAGCACCCCGGCCTCCTGATCCAGCGCGCCGGATAGATCCAGCACCGTCGACCCGGCCGACAGCGCCGCACGCCAGTGCCGCAGCGTCATCGCCTCGGATCCGCAGAAAAATGTGAAGTCCATGCGGTCAAAGGTATCCGCCAAAATGGGCTGCACGAACGTCACTTCATCGCCCACCTGGTCCAGTTGGCCCAGCCCTTCTGCCTCGTCCAGCAGCACCAGGTCCGCCGCCGCAAACGGCGATTCGGTGAGTGCATCCTTCAGTTCCTTGCCCAAAAGCGTCGACGCTCCGGCAATCGCAATCTTGTACACAGCAATCCTTTCTGGAAGGTCGAAAAATCAATCAGGAGCGCGTCGCCGGGTCCGGGTCCGCATGGCTCGCACTGCTCTGCTCCGCGGCTGCGGGGCGTCTCCGCCGCCGCGACCACGAGTACGCCGCGCGCGCCCAGATGCCGGAGAACGTGTACACCAGCGCGCCTGCAAACAGCACCACCTGCGAAAAACGCACACTCAAAAACATCACAATCGCAAGCAGCAGCAGAACCTGAAACGGATGCCGCCGCGTCAGGTTAATCTCCTTGCCTGACCAGAACCGCCACGTACTCACCATCAAAAAGCCCGAAAGCCCCACCAGGATGAGCCACGGAATCGATACCCACCAAGCCTCCACCGGGTACGCATTGAAAAAATGCACCGTCGAGGCCAGTAGTCCCGCCGCCGCGGGAATCGGCATCCCCACAAAATACTTCCGCCCCGGTCGTCCCGGGTTCCTCGGCTGCGCGTCCGGGCTGATGTTGAACCGCGCCAGACGCGACGCACCGCCAATCAGAAACAGGAAGCAGACAAACACGCCCGCATGCAGCAGGTTCTCCCGCAGTTGCGGAGCCACGGAGTCCGGAAGAAACGAAAATCCCCAGATGTACGCCAGCAGGCTCGGCGCCACGCCGAACGTGATAATGTCGGCCAGCGAATCCAGTTCCTTGCCAAAGTCGCTGCACGTGTTCGTCAGCCGCGCAATCCGACCATCCAGCGCGTCAAACGGAATCGCAAACAGAATCGCAATCGCCGCCCAGTCCAGATGCGAGTGCGCATCCCCGTTGCTGCCGATCGCCGCCATCGTCTGCGTGATCGAAAAGTATCCTGCTCCGATGTTGCACGCCGTAAACAGAGACGGCAGCAGATACATGCCCCGGCGCACCCGCGCATGGTTTCTCGCCTTCGCCAGTTCCGGGTCCTGGTGGTTCATCCGCCGGCTCCATCCGTCGCGGGTGGCAACGCAGCCAGCACGCTTGCCCCGCCCTTCACTCGCTGGCCCACCTTCACGCGCAACTCGGCCTCCGCCGGCAGCAGCACATCCACGCGCGAGCCGAATTTGATCAGCCCCACGCGCTGCCCGCGCTCCACCTGCTCCCCTTCGCGAAGCCGAAACACAATCCGCCGCGCCAGCAGTCCGGCAATCTGCTTGAACGTCACCTCGTAACCGTCCCCGCGCACCGTCACAATGTTCTGTTCATTCTGCTCGGCAGACGCCGGATTCATCGCGTTCAGGTACTGCCCCTTCTGGTACCGAACCCGGCTCAGCACGCCGCCAATCGGCGCGCGATTCACGTGCACGTTAAACACGCTCAGAAAAATGCTGATGCGCTGCCGCGGACCCTCCGGCGTGGCAATCGTGACCGTCTCCGTCACCAGCCCGTCACCCGGAGACACCACCAGCCCCTCGCCCGTCGGAACCGTTCGTCGCGGATCGCGAAAGAACCACAAAAAAAACACGGCCAGCAGCACAGGCACAATCGCCCAGCCCCAGCCACCCGTAGCCCACAGCAGCACTCCGGCCGCCGCCAGCAGACTCACCCCGTAGATGTAACCGTCACGAACCATAGTCCTCAACGATTATACGAGGGAATCATCCCGGCAGCTTCACCCATCGCGCACACCACCCGCGCGATTGCCGTTCCCGGCCGCCTCTGCACCATTCGCCTGCTTCTGCCCACTGCCTCAGCAGTATGCTTACGCCACCGCCGCAGCGCCGTGTTCCAAAGCGCCGTGCTCCAAAGCATGGATCAGATCCTTGGCGTGGAGTTTCAGCTTCTTCAGCCGAACCTCCTCCAGCTGCTCCTCTGCCGATAGGTACGGCTTCTGGAGCAACTCCTCCAACCGCTGAACGTAGCGACCATGTTCTGCGTGCAGACGATCAATCTCTTCGCTCAGCGTGGAATCCTTTACCTCGTCCATCAAGCACCTCCGTTGTTGCGCAGGTTACTGAACACTTACGTATAGCGCTCCCGCACAGGGTAGGGCAAGCGGCAAGCGCACGAAAAAGCTTCGGGCCTGTGGATTTCCTTTCTTGGCTGCTTCCAGGTGTGACCCAAATCACCCTTTGCGGCCCCTGCAGTTCTTGGACGACCTCAATCCATCGTCCGGCGCATCACCACCGCATCTTCCGGCGGATTAGCATAATACGCCCGCCGCCGCCCGGCTTCTGCAAACCCCAGCCGCCCGTAAAGCGCCAGCGCACCACGGTTAGACGCACGAACCTCCAGCAGCGTTTCGCGCACCCCCTCGCGCCGCAGCGCCTCGGCCAGACCAGCCAGCAGCGCCTTCGCCACTCCGCGGCCCTGCTCCTCAGCCGTCACCGCCAGCGTCTCCAACTCCGCCTCCGGCGGCGTCACGCTGGCCACCAGAAACCCCACCACCGCGCCTGCCGCGTCTTCGGCCACCAGAGCCAGCCGCCGCACCCCAGCCCCCGCATCCAGCGCCGCCTCGTAGGCCCCACGCTGCCACTGCGGAGCCTGCCGCAAACTCTTCGCAATTTCCGTGACGCAATCCAGGTCCGCCGCCCCCATCGGGCGGATCCGCAGCGACCCGGCATCGGCACTCATCGCTGTCCTGCGGGGCCTTCCGGCACCGCCGGCTCGCCAACCGTCTCTGACCCAAAAATCTCCGCGTCCGACCGCCGCAGGTAGTGCCCATCCAGCAGCGCCACGTCCGCAAACTCACCTGCCTGCACCCGCCCAGCCGCCATCCGCAGCGCATCGATCGCCGTCGGAGACTCGATTTTCTTCAGCTCCGCCTCCGGCCACGCCGCTTTCAGCAGCGCCGCCGCATCCTCGTCGCACACAGCAACTTGTCCAGGTTTTCCATCCAGAGCCGCCAGCTCCGCCGCGCCCGCCAGCAACTCCCGCGCCTCGCCGCCCGCCACACCGAGCCGCAAAAACACCTCGTGCCGGTGCGCATCCAGCGCCGCGCAGCCCGTGTCGGCCTTCGCCGCCAGCACTTCCAGCCGAGACACCGCAACCACCGCCAGCCCAGCAGCTTCCGCCAACCCCTTGGCCGCGCTCAGCCCCACGCGCACCCCCGTAAAGCTGCCCGGCCCGCTCACCGCCACCAGCGCGCCCAGTTGCCGCAGCGCCACGCCGTGCTGTTCCAGCAGCTCCCGCACCGCCGTCACCAGAGTGGCAGAGTAGCTCCGCCCCGCCAGCTCCGTCTGCCCCAGAAGCTCCACTTCCGCGCCCCACAGGCGTCCCAGCGCCACGGAACCCGTCGGCCCGCAGGTGTCTATCCCCAGCACCAGCATCGCTTCCGTCCTTGCTACCCTGTGCTCCCCTGTGCAGGGTCGCTCCGCTTACACCGCGGCCAGCGCCTGCTCCAGGTCCGCCATCAGGTCTTCCTTGTCCTCAATGCCCACGGAAAGCCGGATAATCCCCTGCGTAATCCCCGCCGCCGCGCGCTCCGCATCCGTCAGTGCCGCGTGCGTTGTCGTCGCCGAGTGCGATGCCAGCGACTCCACTCCGCCCAGCGATTCCGCATTCAGAAAAATCTTCAACGCGCCCAGGAACCGCCCCGCCGCCTCGCGCGAGCCCACGTCAAAGCTCAGCATGGAGCCGAACCCCGTCTGCTGCCTCACCGCCAGTTCATACTGCGGATGGCTCTTCAGCCCCGGATAATTCAGCCCCTTCACCTTCGCGTGTCCGGAAAGAAACTCCGCCACCGCGCGCCCGTTCTCTTCGTGCTGCTTAATCCGCAACGGCATCGTCTTGATGCCCCGCAACACCAGGTAGCAGTCAAACGGCGACAGCACCGCGCCCACCGCCTTCTGCACCAGCAGAAAGCGTTCCTTGTGCTCCGGCTTCGATCCAATCAGCGCGCCGCCAATCCCGTCCGAGTGTCCGTTCAGATACTTCGTCGTCGAGTGCATCACAATGTCCGCGCCCAGTTCCAGCGGCCGTTGCAGCACCGGCGACATGAACGTGTTGTCCACGCTCACTTCCACGCCCTTCGCATGCGCAATCTCGCTGATCGCTCGAATATCGCTCAGCACCATCAGCGGATTGCTCGGCGTCTCCAGATGCACCAGCTTCGTGTTCGCCTTCATTGCCGCCGCCACTGCCTCCAGATTGCTCGTGTCCACATACTCAATCTCGATCCCGTAGTGGCTCACAATCTGGTTGAACAGCCGCACCGTCCCGGCATACACGTTGTGCGAACACACCACGTGGTCGCCCGCCCGCAGCATCGTCACCAGCGCGGAAATCGCCGCCATGCCACTGGCAAACGCGTGTCCACTGCTGCCGCCTTCCAGCGCCGCCAGCGCCGTCTCCAGCCGGTCCCGCGTCGGGTTTCCCGCGCGCGTGTAGTCCCAGCCACGGTCTGTCCCAATGCCGGTCAGCTCAAAGGTGGAGGAAAGGTAAACAGGAACATTCACCGCGCCTGTCTGCGGGTCCGGGTGTTGTCCGGCATGTACGGCAAGGGTCGAGTACTTGTAAGAGGACATAGTCAGGTTTCTTCACTGGCTCCTGACTTCTAGCTTATCGCGCCGAAAGGGAAATTGCTGAAATCCGTTCCCTGCGCTCCGCCGGGCCGTTCAATCGAGGCGGTATCAAAGCCTCACTCGCGTTCACAATGCGTCGTGGCTTCGTCCACCAGCATCAAACGCGTCGCCCCGCCCTGCAACTGAAATTCCAGCGAGCAGACATGCCACCTGCCCTCGGTTTCCTGGGCCCATTCAAACAGGTTGCCTCGCCCTTTCGGGCCTTCAATCCTCACCGTCAAATCCACGGTCCCGCTGCCCCCGCTTGAAGTCAGACTCCCCCTGGCAAACTCGCCCACGCGCATCGGACTGCCAATCGCCGCCCGCACCTCATCCGAGCCTCTCGCCGCGCTCGCCGCCAGTCCCAGCGGCGCCTGCGCCTGGCGCTCAAACCAGAAAAACCACCCCGCGCCCACCACAATGACCAGCGCTGCCGTAATCGCCAGAACCGCCATAAATCTGCGCCGTTTGAGAAAGTTCTTCATGAGTTTGCCAATTACCGCATTTTACCGCGTCGTCGCTAGCGCTGCGCCGCCCCTTGCTTCGCCATCCGCGCCACCGGAAAGTATCCCGTCCGCGTCCGCACCGTCAGCTTGCCCTTCCCCTTCGCCTCCGCCGTCACCTCCACGCGCCGGAACCCCGGCACGCTCGGCGGCTTGGTCGAGCGATACCCGATGGTGTACTGGCTGCGAATATCCCGCGCCACCTCGGCCGCAATCTGGTCCACCTGCTCCAGACTCTTGGGGAAAAACGCCATGCCGCCCGTCTCGGTGGAAAGCATCTCCATCGCCCGCCGCGCGTGCCGCATCTCCGAGTGCGACATCTCATCGCCAAACAGCAGGCCGATCGAATAAATCTCCGGTCCTGAAAGCTGCTGCACTCGCCGGATCGTCTGCTCCAGCGTCAGCGTCGACGCATTATCCTCGCCGTCTGTAATGATGATCAGCACCTGCTTGGGCCGCTTGCCATCGGCCACCAGCTTGTCCGCCGACGCCACAATCGCGTCATACAGCGCCGTTCCGCCGCGCGACTCAATGTGCGAAAGCCCCTGCCGCAGC
>Ga0307375_10003395_pt1 | contig 15678 bp, 17 predicted proteins | sample TR1MG_FD_202531 | JGI IMG/M metagenome (GOLD analysis project Ga0307375, IMG submission 202531) | Soil microbial communities from Risofladan, Vaasa, Finland - TR-1 | ecosystem: Environmental > Terrestrial > Soil > Coastal area > Acid sulfate soil | place: Finland: Risofladan, Vaasa | collected... | reverse complement strand
AGTCCTTTCTGATATCGGAGGCGGTCCGGGGTGAAGGCGGCCATTTGCTACTTCCAGACGGTACGCGGTTCATGCCCCACTACGATGAACGCGCAGAGCTTGCCCCCCGCGATATCGTCGCGCGCGCCATCGATAACGAGATGAAGCGCCATGGACTTGACGCTGTCGGACTCGATATCAGCCATAAGGGGCGTGAGTTTATCGAGAGCCACTTTCCTAATATCTACAAACGCTGCTTAAGCTTTGGTTACGACATGGCCAAGGGGCCGCTCCCGGTCGTGCCCGCGGCCCATTACACCTGCGGCGGCATCATGACAGACCTCCACGGGCGCACCGATCTCGGTGGCCTCTACGCGATCGGCGAATGCGCGTTCACGGGCCTGCACGGGGCGAATCGCTTAGCAAGCAACTCGCTCCTGGAGTGTCTCGTCTTAGGACAGGCCGCAGCCGACGACGCCGCCCAAAGGCTCATTCACACCAAGGCCCCGGCAGTCCTCCCCCCGTGGGACGAGAGTCGCGTCACGGATGCCGACGAAGGCGTCGTCGTATCGCACAATTGGGAAGAGCTGCGCCGCTTCATGTGGGATTACGTAGGCATCGTCCGCACCAATAAGCGCCTCGAGCGGGCCCTGCATCGGGTGAACTTATTGAATCAGGAGATCCACGAGTACTACGCAAACTTCCGGGTATCAAACGATCTCATTGAACTACGCAACTTAGTTCAAGTCGCAGAGCTCATTATCCGGTCTGCGCAATCCCGCTGCGAAAGCCGTGGCCTACACTATTCGCGCGATTACCCCGAACCCGACACCGTCCACGCGACACGTGACACGGTCCTCACGCCGCCCCATTACGCGACCGCGCTGGAAAGCCCTGGGGAACGCTGGGACTGATGTCCCGAATCCAGAACGCTTGCCCCCGATAAGACCTTAAAGAAAATACCACAAAAGCGCCGAGGCCCCGGCGGCCAGACAATAGTAACCAAAGGGCCGCAGCGCCTCGACCTCCTGCTTATTGAAATAGCGCATCAGTACCCAGGCGCTCAAATAGGCAAAGGTCCCCGCCACCAAGCCCGACAGAAACATGGCCTCCAGGTGCACATGCCCTTTGATCAGAAAGAGTTTGGGGATTTCGAGAAGGGCGGCCGCCCCGATAATGGGGGTCGCCATCAGAAACGAGAAGCGGGCCGAGGCCGCGTAATCAAAACCCTGCCCAAGACCGGCTACGACCGTCACCCCGGAGCGCGACATCCCCGGTATCAGGGCCAGAGCTTGGGCTGCGCCCACGATAAGGGCCTTACCCCACGTCATCTGCAAGAGCGTGTGCTCGGAACGCCGCTTCTTTAGTCGATCACCGATCAGCAGGACCACGCCATTGACCATCAGAAACGCCGCGGCGACCAGGAGATTCGCGAACAAAACCTTGATCTTTTTCTCAAACAGGACGCCAATGAGACCGGCCGGAATAGAGGCGACCACGAGCCACCAAAACAATCGCGCCTGAGGATTACTGGCGCGCCCACGCGCCTTCCACAACCCTGAAAATATGTCTTTCCAATCACGCCAAAAATATATGAGCAAGGCAGTCGCCGTCCCCACGTGCAAGACCACAAGAAAGGGTAAAAAATCCGGGCTGGTCTTTGGGATATGCCAGGACAGCATGGTCCGCACAAGAACGCTGTGACCTAGGCTACTGATCGGAAAAAGCTCGGTGACGCCTTGTATCACCGCAAGCACCAACATCTGCCACAATCCCATCCCTTGCTCCTTATCTTCTTGTGTCGGCAGTATAAAGGAGGGGCACTGGCTCGCCAAGGCAGGCGGCAAGAAAACCACAGCGATTGGGCTTAGCGCCCCGAACGATCAGGAGGAAAGACCCACCAGAACACCAAAACGAAGATCGTCAAACCGACATAAAGGCCGGTAAAGACTGCGCTTGGCCAACGATAAAACAAAATGTCATGGATGAGTCTTGGCAAAAAGGCGTGCGCCGGACCCTGATCGCCGCGCAAACGGTATTCCCAGACCGTAAGGGGGCAAGGGACATGCAGGAGTTGCTCTAGGGCGACATAGCCGATAGCCACGGTATGAAAGCCGCGGTAGCGCAAGGTCTGCGTCCATCGCCAATGGCGCATGGCCCCTACGGGAATGATCACAAAACCGCTTGCCACAAAGACCACATAACCCAAATGCAGCATGAGAACCGCATTGGCTAGAACCGGGGAGAAATTATGCAGGTCCATCACACGCGCTCACGGCACGATAAGAAAGTCCGCAGGGCCTTGGATGGCGCACACTTAGGGGGAGTTGCCCATGACAAGCTCGCCCCCTCCCGGCTGCCACCGCGCCTAGCCGCCCACATCTGGCCTGCCCGCCGTCACCAGGCAATCTCGTCCGAGACGTTTGGCGGCATAAAGCGCTTGATCCGCCCGGCTAATCAGATCACCCAGCGTTTCATCCGCGTCGTGGACGCTCGCGACGCCTACGCTCACTGTGACCGAAAACGCCTTCCCGCTAACGAAAAAGGGGTGATTACGCATAGCCTCCAAAAACTTATTGCCGACCGCCTGGGCACCCGCGAGCTCGGTTCCCGCCAGAAAGACCAGAAATTCCTCACCCCCATAGCGACCCACAACATCCGATGCGCGCACAACAGTCAAAAAACGCTCGGCCACTTGCATCAAAATCTTGTCACCCCCGGGGTGCCCCAATTGGTCATTAAGCTCCTTAAAATTGTCCAAATCGATCATCAGGAGACTGAAAACGGACCCTCCGTGCCGGTAGTGCTCAAAACCGCTTTGCACGCGGCTCACTATGGCCCGGCGATTCAAAAGTCGCGTCAATTCGTCTTGCTCGGCCATTACGGTAAGCTGAGTGTTTTCCGCTCGCAAGCCCGCGTTGGCGTCACTCATGCGCTCTTGGCTAATCAGAAGCTTCCGGTAGAGGCGGTTGACCTCGGAAAGACAGGCGACAAGCACCGAAAGTGCGGCGACAAGGCTGATAATGCGCGCCATGTACCAAGCCTCGGTATATCGGGAATGTCCCATACGACTGAGAACGACTTCAAGCGCTACTGCGACCATCGCCACCAGAAGCCAGGTATCAAGGACGGTACGCATACGGCGGCGCCACGCCAAAATGACGACCGCCCAGAGCATGAGGCCCAACATAACGGGCATCCCGATCTGCGGCAGCCGAAACTGCAAATCGTGATTCAGCAGATGAGGCAAGACACCCCACCAAGTCAACCCGATTGCGCCCGCCACCAATACCGCAACGACTGTCGATGCGCGCCGCGCATAGCGCAGAAAGGTCGCGGTATCTGGGCGCACCGTACGGGGATGAAGCGCATAGAGCACGGTGCCGCCTGCAAAAAAACCATGCCAAAAGATCCACATCCACCCGGCACCTTCGCCAATGTGCGTGGGCGAAATCAGAAATAAGGCCGGGAACCACCAGGCGTTCGCGGCGATCAAAACGGCAGTGCCGGCATAGGTCACGGCCAACAAGACGAGTGCACTCTCGCGCCCGGCGCGCGCCTGTCCCCACACGAGATAAGCCGTTAAAAGATCCGCCAAAAAAGCGACGGAGGCCGATGCCGGCAGGAACCCGCGCATAACGACAAGGGGCGCGCTTGCATCCGGCACACTCCAGATCGTCAGGGCCAACATAAGACCGAGCACACTTGCCGCAGATACCCAAACCGATATCGAGGCCGGTGCTTCGCCCAAGATCATTATGGATCCGATACCGTCTGCACGCCTTTGCATATCCATCTCGCCTGGGTGCTCCACCCTTAAGAGGAAGCATGGAGCGTGCCAGCTTGATTTTTTTGGATACACAAAAGCAAAGGGGCCCGATCAGGGCCCCTTTGGGTTCTTGTTCCTTTAGCCGAACAGGCGTGTTCCGTTAGCCAAACAAGAATGACATAACCTTCTTTCTGCGACTGGGTGCATCGCCGGCCCGCGTAGCCGAAGTCGGTTGCCTATCGGCTGTGTTCCCGGAACGACGCGGCCCGTTTCCCGGGCGGGAGCGACGAACCCCGTCGCGAGGCGCGCCGGCCGGCCGTGCCGAGGATGGACGATCAGAACCGGATCGTGCCAAAGCGGGACGACCAGAGGACGAACGATCGGAACCGGGCCGTGCCGAGTTTGGGCGACCTGAAGACGGACGATCGGAGTCGGACCGCGCGAAAGCGGGTCGATTCGATGGCCTTCTCGTGGTCTGCGACCGTGGTCGAGTAGGCCTGCCAGCCCCTTCATCGGAACCCATCTGGGTCTCGTTTACGGTAAATCCAGGCACAGCCGCCGTGGGAATGGCCTGTCCGGTAAAGCGCTCTATGCGCTTTAGGGTCCCGCGCTCGGCGCGGGTGGCAAACGAGACCGCAGCCCCGGTTTGGCCAGCCCGTCCGGTACGGCCTATACGATGCACGTAATCCTCGACAGAACGCGGCAGGTCGTAGTTAAAGACATGCGAAATAGCCGCGACATCGATACCCCGAGCCGCAATGTCTGTCGCCACAAGCACCCGCACGGTGCCGGCTCGAAACTGCGCCAAGGTCCGGTTGCGCACGCCTTGACGCATATCGCCATGAAGTGCCGCCGCGGCATGCCCAGAGCCCCCGATGGCCAACGCGAGCTTATCGGCGCCATGCTTGGTACCGGTAAACACGATGGCTTGACCGATCGAGGTCTCCTTCAACAGAGCCAACAACATCGCCTTCTTTTGTGTGACATCGTTCACATAATGCACATGCTGCGCGATCTGGAGGCTCTGCGCCTCACCCGGGGCAATGCGAATACGCTGAGGATTCTTTAAGAGCCGTTGCGCAAAGGTCGCGATACTGCCCTCAAAAGTCGCCGAGAACATGACGGTCTGACGGGTGGCCGGGGTCGCGGAAATAATGCGCTCGACATCCTGAAGGAAACCCATGTCCAGCATGCGATCGGCTTCGTCTAGAATCACGATCTCAAGACGCGAAAAATCGACCCGACCACGCTCCACGTGATCTAAGAAACGACCGGGTGTCGCGACTAATACATCTAACGGGCGCATCAAAAGTTTCTGCTGCGCGGGGTAAGGCACGCCGCCGACGATGGACCCTATGCGCATATGGCCGAGATGGCGGGCGTAGGTGCTCGCCGCATCCTTCACTTGCGCGGCCAATTCACGGGTCGGCGTCAAAACCAGGACCCGTGGACCACGGCCCTGCACTGCACTTGGCGCCTGCAGGCGTTGCAAAGCTGGTAATAGGAAAGCGGCGGTTTTACCCGTCCCGGTTTGCGCGGACGCCATGAGGTCATGGCCGGCCAACACAATCGGAATAGCGCTCATCTGGATCGGGGTCGGTTTCTCATAACCCGCATCGGTTAAGGCTTGCAATAAAGGGGGGATCAAATTCAGTGACACAAAAGACATGTAGACTCCTGGGACAACACTCGAGAGAAGCGGCTAAAAAGCCGCACGCCGTGGGCACGCGCGCTCAAGAGCGTACGTCTTCACGGTCATGATTGGACAAGGGTAACGACTGACAGGGGTCGGAGGGAATTGGATACCGTCTAGGTATCGACGACGCTACAGACATTAGCCATCCTGGACGCCCATTATGCCTAATAGATCAGAACAACGCAAGCTAAACTGAGGATCGCCTTGGGAATTCAGGCTTCATGGCGTTTTTTACGCCCAACGCTCATGAAGCCCAAGGCGGCATGAGGCCTCAAAACGCCCCGCTATGCGCCATCGCCTGCCTTTGTTCCTCCTTCATGCGCCCAAGCATTGTCCGGTTTTCGATAATCATGAAGGTTGTGGGGTCCGGCCAATGCCGTTTCACGATAATCTCAAACGTTTGCGGCAGCTTCCAGATCGCCTGGACGGGCCCTATGTCCACGCTACCGCGCTTTTTTGTGGGGGGTCCATACTTAGCCCTCACCATACTGAGCACCTGAGCTGTGCGGTCGGTGCTCACGTGGCTTGGAAAAACATACACCGCCTTGGCAAAGCGCCCGTTCTGAGTAAAGCTGACGGTAAGCCGGGTGGCGTTTTTCAATGCCCCGTTGACGTTATAGACATCAAACCAACGATGGGTACCGCCCGAGCGCAAAGTCATGTGGGCTGCCGTTATGGCCTGCTTTAACGCGGGCCTTGTGGTACTGATAAGCGGCACCCCGAACAAGGCCGGTTGCGGCGGATGCGCACACACCGTAGGCGCCAAAAGGACGGCTGCCAGAGCCACCCAGCGCCCCGCTCTCTTTCTTCTCGTGTCCACAGATCTACTCCTTACGCCACACACTGGCGATCCAGCGTTGCTGTTCAGGGGCAACGTCTACCGGCCGGTAATAATGGGTCACTTCCACAAATCCCGCACCGCAAAGAAGCGTACTCCAAGTCGGCCAGTCGTAGAAAACGCCATAACGCCCATCCCGATAGCCCTCCTCGTTAACCCCGCGGGGATTAGAACTCAATAGCACCCCCGCAGGCTTCAGAGCGGCCCGTAACTGCGACAGCACACGCGGCAAACTCTGACGCGGGACATGAAAAAGGGAGGCATTGGCATAAATGCCATCGAAAAAGGCCTCCGGCAAGTCCAGTAACAAAAAGTCTTGATGCCAAACCTCGCATCCACTAAAAGCGGACGCCATCTCGACAAAGCGACTAGCGCCATCCACCCCAATGGCCCGATGGCCTTGTTCGGAAAATGCCTTGAGATCCCGCCCTGGGCCGCAACCGAGGTCCAGAAGGGTCCACGGGCCGCCTGGTCCCAAGGCCGCCAGAAGCGCATCGCGATTTTGGCGCACATCGTGGTCACGCGTCGCGGCCCAGAAGGCCTCGGCCCTGGCGTTATAGTGCGCCAAGGTGGCATCCAGAAGTACGCGCAGCTCATCGGGAATGGAGGACATGGGGACAGCTTAGACTACTCAGATCATAGAGGCGATGGGCCCGAAAGGATGACTGATCAGTTATAACAGCGGTGCTGAGCTCGCCCGTCGCAAACCGCTTGGACGGGGGTATCGAGGGCCTCCGCCCTCGCGAGCTGACCCTCCTTAACTGGTTCGCCGTCTTGTGCACGATCCGGCGATCGACTTGAATGTACGGCCCACAATGCCCCTCCTAGCGCGAAGCGAAGAGTGAGCGCACCCATCCGGCACCCTCCTCCTCGCCTATGGCTCAGAAGGAGGCGTGGGCGAATAGTCTCCATAAAGAGAGGTGCGAGTAAGGCCTTCAGATGACACCATCAGCCAAACGATATACAATATCGTCATCATATGCCAGACAGAGACCCAACCATGAGAACCATCGTCGATTTGCCGGAAGAGCAGCTGGTGGCGCTTAGAGCCATTGGCCAACGTGAAGGACTTCCTCGTGCCGTACTCGTGCGTCGCGCGGTCGCGGAATACCTAGCGCGACATCACGGGGTGCCCAAGGACACCGCGTTTGGGTTGTGGTGCACACATGACGAGGACGGCATACGTTATCAAGAGCGTATCCGCCAAGAGTGGGGGCTATGAAGGCATTGCTGGATACCAACATCCTTATCGACTACTTGAATGGAATCGATGCGGCACGCGACGAAATTGAACGCTACGACACGGTCATGATCAGCACTATCACCTGGATGGAGGTAATGGTGGGCACCAAAAAAGAAGAGGAGGCGACGGTCAGGGCATTCCTCTCCCACTTCGTGCAGGTACCCGTAAGCAGCGACGTGGCGGAAAGGGCAGTTGCCATCCGGCAGCAATCGAGATTGCGCCTGCCAGATGCGATCATCTGGGCGAGCGCAAAGAACGAAAACGCCTTATTGGTCAGTCGCAACTCGAAAGATTTTCCACACGATGCCCCAGACGTGCGCGTGCCATACGAAATCTAGAGCCACCAACCACTGGACCCCTATCGAAAAAACAACCTCTTGTGCTCTTTGCGCCTACTTCAGACGAGGCCTGCCCATCCATCGACGAGGGTAGCACCCGACACCGTAGCGACCCAATCAAAGCGGAACGACCGCGCTCGAACCCATCCCATGCACAAGATACCTCTCGCCCATGACCCCATTTACGCCCGGACCAGAACCCACTGCCACGCGCGCCCAGAAGACCTAGGCCCTGAAGCCGCGGCCCATAGCTACGGAATCATTGGGCAGTCGGCAGTACACCCGCCCAGGTCTCGGTCACCCGAGTCGGGCCCTGCATCAGGGCGGCGTGAATGGTAACCGCGTCAGACCCTGTGCGCGCCAGATCAAATTGTAAACGCCAATCTCCGGTCGCCTCTCGCGTAGCCCATGCACTGACCACGCGCGCGGGCCCAAAGACACGCACGAAAGGCGCCACGCTCGCAGGGACTGCGGCCGCAAGTGCCTGACCTGCGAAATCCACTACATACGTCTCGCTATGGCTATTGGCATTGTAGGCATGGCGCCCGGCGATCACATAACCCAAATGGGAACCCTTGGGGTTTTGGCCTTGCCAGGCAATGCGATAACGAAATGTCAGGGGCTGCAGACGCGCACCCTGATTATCGGGCACCCAGAACACCGAAATATTGTCGTTCGTCTGCGAATCCGTCGGGAGCTCAATCAAAACGAGGTGTCCTGGCCCCCAATTTCCTTCGGGCGTGACCCAGGCGCTCGGTCGATCTTCGTAATGCATACCGAAGGCTCGGTAATCGCCGGCGCGGCGCGCCCTTTGCATCAAACCAAACCCCTGCGGATTTGTGAGCGCAAAGCGATAGATGGCGATGCGACGAGGGTTACGTAGAGGCCACCATAGGCGCGTATTACCGGGCATAGCGATCGCCAAACCATCGGAGTCGTGGGCGCTGCGCAACAGCTGGTCAAACCGATGATGGCTAAAGCGACCTTGAAGGAACATGCTCGTCAAGGGCGCAATACCCAAGCGGCGTACCTGCTTACGCTCAAACAATACTGCCTTCACATCGACTACCGTCTGGCGTCCTGGGCGCACAACAAAGCGATACGCGCCTGTGAGGCTTGGGCTATCGAGCAAGGCACAGAACGTGAAATGGCGGGCATGTGGATGCGAGGCCACGATCCAGAATGCCCGGAAATAAGGGAACTCCTCGGCGCGATGCGGTAGCGCCGTATCGATTGCTATACCCCGAGCCGAGAGTCCCCACGACTGACCTTGCCCCACAGCCCGGAAATAACTGGCCCCCAGAAACGACAGGAATTGATTGACCGAGGGGCCCTGACCAAAGGGCGTGTAGGCGCTAAAACCCGCTTGCGGCACCGGGTTCGGGATGCGTTTGGCGAGTCCCGGGTCGCCTGTCACCGTAATTGGCAGTTGCGCTGGCCATGTTTTGCCACCGGCCACAACCGCGATTTTTACAGGCCACGTAAAAAGGTAGCCCGCAGGGAAGAGTTGGATATGAAAAGGGGTGCCGGTCGGCCAACCGGGGACTCGCCCTAACAATTTCAATTTTCCATAATCGGTAAAATTGAGCCTTTGCAGCTCCGGGGAAATAGCAGGTGGCGCTTTGTATGGCGCACCCGCGAGCGCTCGCGCTTGCGCTGTTACCTGCGTGAAAACGCCGTTTAGCTCGATCTTTGTAGTCGCGGCGAGCGCCCGGTGTTTACCGCCCGTCGCGGGGGCCTGACCCCGGATCGAGAGGGCCTGCATATGCCGCACCCCCTGTAAAAGCTCCAGTTGTTCGCTCTCAAGTCTCGCCAATCGCGCCTGCAAAGCCCGGTCCGCAATCTGCCTTTGGGCCGCCGCGGCACGCGTGGCGGCCAAGACTTGACTGCTCTCCGTTGCGGCCTTTTCGGCCTCGGCGCGCGCCTGACGCACAGAGCCCTCAGTCGCACACCCGGCCAATATCAAAGCAACCCCAGCACCCGTTCCCAGGGCGCACCAAAACCTCTGTGCGTTCACAATCCTCCCTTTTTTAGATAATCAGCGCGAAACCTGCGCGCAAGATGGCGGCGGCAAAGACCTGTCCGCATGCAAAAGGGTCCCGTCGAGCCAATGCCGCGCCCGTGGTCCCCTCAAAGTCCAGACCCGCCAATGAAGCGCCGTCATGCTCTCGCGATCGTTTAAGAGCCGCAGACGGTCCCACCTACTGAGGGCGCGCGGACCATCCTTTATGGCCATCAGCATCAGCTGCTGGCGACTTAAGGCTACCTCGTTGCTGACTACGTTTCCGGCCTTCAAAAGCGCGCAGTGTAGGGCGTTCACGCCGGGATCGACAATCGCCGCCAAAAAACCGCGCGCCGCCGTGCACCGCCTTAAGATCGGGGCACGACGGGCTTCGTTAAAGAGGCGCAGAAGCGGTGGCGGCTGAATTTCCTCAGGCGTCAGGAAAAGCCCCCATTGACGGGCCTTAATCCCCAGCTGTACTCGGCTGATCCACACCGACACCGGGATCGCGATAAGCCACGCCGCCATCACCGGCAAGAGCCACCAGAAATAGTTGGGGCTCAGAAGATAAATGAGGCCTCCCCAGACAACAGCCAGTATCGTGCCCGCGCCGTGGTAGCGCAAAGCCTGCCTCCACGTGGTGCTGGCATCCCCTCGCGCCTGAGGCCCCCACGCAGTCTTCCGACCGGCCAAAACCGACACCACAAAGACCGTATGAAACAACATACGCACGGGCGCCAAAATAGACGACAGTACGCTTTCCAATACGACACTTGCCAAAAGCCGCGGACCGCCGCCAAAGGATGCCATGCGGCCACGAATGACGGTCAGTATGATGGCCAAGACCTTGGGGACAAACAAAACGGCGAGCGTAAACCAAAAAAGCACCACCGCCCACTCCGGGTGCCAGACCGGCCAAACCGGGAACAAGACATGCGCACGCGGAAAGTACTGCGGTACCACAAGCACATGTAAAATGGCCTCCAGGCTCGACAGCGCCAAAAATGCCAGCCACAAGAATGATGAGACATACGACATGATGCCGTTTAGAAACACGACTCGATGCGGGGAAACAAACCCCCGCGCGAACACCAGGCGTGCGTGTTGCATATTACCCTGCGCCCAGCGTCGATCGCGCTTTAACTCATCTAAGAGCGTGGGCGGCGTTTCCTCGTAACTGCCTTCAAGGCCCGGCTCCATCCACACCTCCCAGCCCGCCCTGCGCATCAGTGCCGCCTCGACAAAGTCATGGCTCATGATTTCGCCCCCGAATGCCCCGCCACCAGGCAGCCTGGGAAGGGCGCAATGGCGCACGAAAGGCGCGACCCGAATAATCGCGTTATGGCCCCAGTAATGCCCTTCACTCACGTGCCAAAAATGGAGACCGGCCGCGAACACCGGGCCATAGAGGCGGTTGGCAAACTGCTGAACGCGCCCAAAGAGGGTATTCTGGTGAATGGCGGCGGGCAGCGTTTGGATAAGACCCACAGCCGGGTTACCTTCCATAAGTTCCACCAAGCGCGTCAAGAGCGTGCCGCTCATCAAGCTATCGGCATCGAATATGACCATATAGCGATACTGGTTGCCCCAACGACGACAAAAGTCCGCGATATTTCCGCTTTTGCGCTTGATATTGTTCCGGCGGCGCCTGTAGAAGATGCGCGCCTGCGCGCCTACGCGCGCACGCAAGGCCGCCCACGCGACCTCCTCTTCCACCCACGCATCAGGGTCATTACTATCGCTCAAAATAAAGAAATCAAACTGTGACAGACGCCCGGTTTCCGCTAACGAGCGGTAAACAGCCTCAAGCCCGGCACAAACACGAACCGGATCTTCGTGAAACACCGGCATGACAAGCGCCGTACGCGCACTCATGTCCGTTGACCCCTGCGAACAGGACTGCAAGCGCGAGCGGTGCCGAAAGAGCAAAAGCAGGGCGCCGGCCAATGAAATCCAAAGCCCGATCGAGATCCACCCAAAGAGAAACCCGAAGATGGTCGCCAGACTGTCATTTAATATCTGGTAACCCGGGTGCGGAAGCACCTCCAGCATGAACTGGCTTGCGATCACGCTTGGGCTCAGAACCAAAATAGCCAAAAGCGCACCCCGCCACAGGATGCGCTGCCGTCTTGCCGGACCCACCCGTGTCATGGTCTGGTGCGCTCCGAAGCCATCGATTGACGTGTGAAGGGAGGACCTAAAGATGAAGTGGCCAGCACGTCGGCATCAGCATTAAGCCAGACCGAGAGCCGCCAGAGCGCCACGCAGCGCGCGTCATGAGGCACACTCGCGGCACTTTCTGCCAAGTGGTTCGCCATGCGTTCCTGCAGTCGCGCAAACGCCTGTCCGGCGTGACTTGCGCCCTCACAGGCGGTCTCCACCCACGCCTCATAAAGTTCCGGGGGGAAAGAAAGTGTCGCGAGATAGGACCGAAGCCTTTCGCGCATCTCAAGAGGCCCACTGACATCAAGCGGCATCATGCCGACCACCCGCCCCTGCATTCTTTCGTCGAAATTCACGCCGTCCCCTTAATCTAACCCGACCCCACTCTACTCTATAAACCGGGGGCTTCCGGGCATGCAAGCCCCCTTAAGGCCACTTTCGGCCTCCCCACGCTTTAAGTCCATGGGACTTGCCGGGAGTTCCGCGAGCGACCAAACCTGAGCGATTGTCGTCCACCTGCAAAGACCCCGTCTCAGACCAAAGGCCGCCCGAAATATCACACTAGTTGCAAGGGGCTCATAAGTAGCGTAGCGTAGTCCCCATTGCAGCTGCTCTTTAGGACGTTACACGAAGTTCCACTCGGCAATTTCCCGTAAATCTCCTTCGATCCTGCAATTGTACCCGGATAACGGGGTATCTTACTTTCTACAATCGAGGCAATACCAGAATGGCAACAGGAACAGTGAAGTGGTTTAATGAATCGAAGGGCTTTGGCTTTATCTCCCCTTCAGACGGCAGCGCGGACGTATTTGTGCATTTCTCCGCCATCTCGGGATCGGGCTTTAAGACCCTGGCCGAAGGCCAGGCTGTGACATACCAGGTGGAGAAGGGACCAAAGGGCCTCCAGGCCACTCAGGTCACGCCCGCCTAAATAAAGCGGACCATCTGTTGAAAGGAGGTTGGCAGTGCCCTTAAAAGGTGCCGCCAGCCTCTTTTTTTATTAGTCATAACGGGCCGCGGATGGGCACGGCGTGTCTATTTTTGTTGTTTTTTTGCCAAAACGTCCTTTAACCCTGCAAAGGGGCTATGAGTCACCTCCGGCACGACCTCGGCATTATGGGTATTGGCATTGGTAAGGCCGAAACCAGCATTACCCCCCTTGATGGCATAGGAATATTTTTGGTGTTCCCAATCGTGGCAGTAAAGGCAGAGGTTCTCCCAATTACTGCCATCTGGCGGGTTGTTATCGTGGTTATGGTCTTTGTGATGGACGGTCAACTCATGGAGATTTGTGTTATCAAAACCGCGACCGCAGCGGGCACAGACCTTGGGATGCAGACGGAGCGACTGTTCGCGATAGCCGCGCATACGCGTATCGACCTCCTTGTGGGCCTTCGCCACGATGGCATCGAGACGACTGCCATCCAGGCCGTCCCCTGCCCGTCTACCCCCTTCCCGTTTTTTCATACACCCCTTTAAATCGGCTGGTATTCCCTGAAATCTAAAGCACGCGAGCGGCGCGGCCACAAAGCCTGGCACCTCACGATGGCGCGATCCGGTCTCAAGATCTCGGGCAGGCAAGACGGCCTCTTCACCACATAGCCCAAACCCGCACAAGCCACCATCAATCACTAGAATAGCCGCTCGACACGATAGCTACCATACCGAGACTAGGCATACGTAACCCTGAAGCAGACAGACCCTTTAAAGCCCATGGCGCACTATAAGAGCCAAGATCACGGCCTGAAAGCGCGCGGGGACCCCCTTGCGCAGCCCCGCCATCTTCGGCAAGACACCCATCATCGACATAACAGGACCTCGCCTGCGTGGCCTTACATGCGGCCTTCTCGTCGAAACGTCCACGCCCTCCCCTGACGGGACGGATACCGCGGCCGTTATCGTAACATTCGATCTCTGCTGGCTGGCGCCTACCGGGGTTTTCCGAATAAACTGGCCGTGTTGCAAGATACCCTATATCGACCCACACTAACCGCCATCGACAGGAGGGACAACAGGTGCAGTCAAATCACTCGGCGCTCTTAGTGATGGATGTCCAAAAAGGGATCGTCCAACGATTCGCGCCGCGGCCGGAACTGCTGGTCCCCTTCCAGCGTGCCGTAGCGGCTGCGCGCCTTGCGTCTATCCCCGTGATCTTCGTGCTGGTCGCGTTCCGCGAGGACTATCCGGAGGTGAGCGCAAGGAACAAGGCGTTTTCAGCCGTCGTCGGCAAGGGCGACCTAGCCGCAGCCGATGCCTCGACCCAGATCCATGACTCCGTGACGCCCCGCCCGGATGAACCCGTCGTGACCAAACGACGCGTAAGTGCCTTTGCTGGTAGCGATCTCGAGGTCATTCTCCGCTCCCGCGAGATCAATACCTTGATCCTTACAGGCATCGCGACGAGCGGTGTCGTCCTCTCAACCTTGCGGGAGGCAGCCGACCGAGATTATGGGCTTGTCGTGCTATCCGATGCCTGCCTCGACGCGGATCCTGAGGTGCACCGCGTGCTCATAGAGAAGGTGTTTCCCCGTCAGGCCGAAGTCTTGACCGTGGCTGCGTGGATCGGCCGCAAACCAGAGGACATGTTGCGCTAGAAGAGCGCGTGAGTTATAGCGCGGTTAAGACAAACCCCGCCCTGCTTTAAGCGCGCGTCTCTGCCTGCCCCATGAAGTCCGAAAGGCGCTGAACTTGCTGACCATCAGCTGCAAAGTTTGCAGGCGCAAGCCAACTCGCAAACGCCGCTTGCAGGGCCGGCCACTCCTTATCGGTAATGGCATACCACGCCGTATCCCGGTTGCGCCCTTTAATGACAGCCGCTTGACGAAACGTGCCCTCATAGCTAAACCCGAGCCTCACCGCCGCGCGCCTTGAGGCCGCATTCAAGACATCACATTTCCACTCATACCGCCGGTACCCGAGCGCAAAAGCGTACGCCATCATCAGGACCATAGCCTCGGTGGCAGCGGCCGTACGTTGTAAAAGCGGTGAAAACACAAGGGCCCCCACTTCTAGGGATCCCGCATCCGGGAAGATACGCAAATACGCGCTAAGGCCCACCGCCTTCTGCGAGGCCTGGTCGCAAATGGCATAAAAGTAAGGGTCGGGGCTCGCCATGGATACCCTAAGCCATGCCTCGTACGCCTCATAGGTGGCAAACGGGCCATGGGGCAGGTATGTCCACATGCGACCCTCACGATCCCTCTGATTGGCGCGAAAGAGATCGGGACCATGACGATCGACATCGAGTCGACACACGCTGCAAAACCGACCCACAAGCGTGCGCCCATCCGGCCGTGGCGGGGGCTGCCAGTCCGCAACCTTCGCCCCCACCACTTGCCCCAAGGCATTCCCCTCATTCAAAACCTCATAGGACATCGCGGCCTCCTACCGTGAGCGGGCATCCGCACTGATGGCATTCCCGGCCTCTTTTTAGAAATAGATCCCCATAAAGTCTCCCGCCGCTAAAACCCCAATGGGGTTGTAGCGGAGGTTTCCTGGATCAAAGGCCAGAGCAGTATAAGTGTTGCCAACTGCGCATCTTACCTTATGTCTTCCCACGCGGTAATTGCGTTTTCCCAACCGCTTCTGAGCCTTCCGCCTCCTTCGACAATACGGGCGAAGGCATGCTTCACCGACTGTTTGCCGATCCA
>Ga0307375_10003394_pt1 | contig 15678 bp, 15 predicted proteins | sample TR1MG_FD_202531 | JGI IMG/M metagenome (GOLD analysis project Ga0307375, IMG submission 202531) | Soil microbial communities from Risofladan, Vaasa, Finland - TR-1 | ecosystem: Environmental > Terrestrial > Soil > Coastal area > Acid sulfate soil | place: Finland: Risofladan, Vaasa | collected... | reverse complement strand
TGCACACCCCATTCGACGAGGAGCGTCGTAAGCTAATGCCCATTCAAAACGTTTACCCCATCCAGGAGGTGATTGCCCAGCTGAAAAAGTTCAACATGGGAAAACAACGACGAATTTCCTTCGAATATATCATGTTTAAAGGTCTGAACGACACGGCTGCTCACGTCAAGGAACTCGCGCGACTGCTCAACGGTATCCGCTGCCGCATCAACCTTATTCGCTTTCATCCAATTCCCAACACACCGCTCGAAGGTTCCTCGGACACAACTCTTATGTGGTTTCAGGAACAGCTAAATAAAAAGGACATAACCACCACCATCCGAGCTTCGCGCGGGCAGGACATCTACGCCGCCTGCGGCCTACTCTCCACCAAGGCGATGGTGAAGGGAAAAGAGGAAGAAGTGTAGGTATAGATTATTAGGCTATTAGGTTGTTAGGAATTTAGGATAATAAACAGGAATTAGTAAAGCATATTTGGTGTTAAAACATAAGAGTGGCGTGTTTCGTTAAAAAGCCTAACTTAGCTTTTATTGACTAACACAGATTGAGTTTCAATTGCATTATTTAAATACTAAATATATGAGAGATCATAATCAACTCAGAGCTTTCCAACTTGCTGATGAGGTTGTTCTCTTAACATATAAGATCACAAAATCGTTCCCCAAGGAGGAACTGTTTGGAATCAGCTCACAGATGAGGCGGGCAGCGGTTTCGATTGCCTCAAATATTGTGGAAGGGTGTGGAAGAAATAGCAAACTTGAATATATCCAATTTTTGGAAATTGCGTACGGATCACACCGAGAACTACACTACCAATTCACAGTGCCATCGCGCCTCGGTTACGTTGATGAGCAAATACATAATGAATATGAAGAAAAAATTATAGAATCTGAAAAAGTTTTAGGTTCATTAATTCGTTCCATAAAACAAAAGTGAAAAGTATCAACCAACAGTTTCTAAATCCCTAAAATCCTAATATCCTAAACCCCTTAAATCATGAAATATTTCGCTATGATTCTTGCTGCACTACTCACCGGAGTTGCCACCTACGGCCAGCAAGCCGAAAAGAATACCGATTTTGCATTTAGGCTATACAGTCACATGAAGAGCATGCCGGGTAACATCATAATCAGCCCCAACAGTATTTCGGAGGCAATGGCTATGGTTTACCCTGGAGCCAACGGTACAACTAAGGATCAAATTGCCACAACCATGGGCTTTGATGCCAACCTTAAAACTCACCTTAAAAACTTTAAAAATATCAACAAGGAATTAACAGACCTTAGCAGCATTGAACTATACAGAGCCAATAGCATTTGGTTAGAGAATACGTATAGCCCCAAAAAGTGCTTTCTAAAAAACGATCAGAAAACATTTGGCGCATCGGTTTACAAAACCGACTTCATGAATAGCGCCAACCAATCTAGGTTGGAGATAAACAAGTGGGTAGAGGACAAAACAAAAACCCGTATTAAAGATCTGCTCCCCGAAGGTAGCATCGATGGCTCCACGCGAATGGTGTTGGTCAACTCCATTTACTTCTACGGCGAATGGGAAAAGTCTTTCGACCCCAAGATGACCGTTAGCGAACCTTTTAATTCTCCCAATAAGGAGATCACCACCAAATTTCTACACGCCAAAGAAGATTATCTATACAGCAAAACGGATGACTACAGCATGGTGGAACTGCCATTTAAAGGCAACGACGTGGTGCTGCTAGCACTGCTTCCTAACGAAAATGAAGGAATGAATGGACTTGAAGCCAAGCTATCACCAGAATTTTTGCAACAAGCAACAGCAGGATTGCATAGCATCAAGATAGACCTCAAGCTACCCAAAATAAAGTTGGAAACTGAGAGCGTAAGGATCGACCAGCAGCTGGCGGACATGGGAATGCCCCTAGCCTTCTCGAGCCAAGCCAATTTTAGCGGCATCTCGAAGAACAACGACTTGAGAATTGACAAGGTTTTCCACAAGGCATTCCTCGAATTTTCGGAAAAGGGAGCCGAGGCTGCAGCAGCAACCGCTGTGGTGATGGTTCGCACGGCCGTAAACCCATCCAAGGAGATTCGGTTCTGGGCCAATCGTCCATTTATTTTCTTTATTTGGGACAAGAAGCACAACATTATTCTTTTCATGGGTCGAATTGAAACCCCCAATGCTTAAGCCGAACAAAAAGACATACCTAGAGCAACTTATAGAGCAGGGCGAGGGCATAACGCTTGACTTTAAGCACTCCATAAGCGACTCAAAGAAGATAGCCCGCTCCATTTCCGCCTTTGCCAACACTAATGGAGGAACACTCCTTATTGGCGTTAAGGATAATGGAGTAATTGCAGGGGTTAACTCCGATGAGGAGTACTATATGGTGGAAGGAGCGGCACAGCTCTACTGTAAGCCGGAAGTGCCTTTTGAGGTAAAGAGATGGACAGTTTTAGGCAAAACAGTGCTGGAAGTAACTGTTACCGCCAGCTCTCAAAAGCCACATCTAGCACCGGACAAAAACGGATTCTACCGGGCCTTTGTTCGCATTGCCGATGAAAACTTTGTGGCAAGCCCCATTCAATATAAAATTTGGCAAGCCGAAAAGAAGCGCGAAGCCATTACCCTATCCCTCACTGGCAAAGAGCAACTGCTGATGGAGATGCTGCACAATAATGGTAGCGTTTCGGTGAAAGGTTTTGCCAAGGCCGCCTTCATCTCCAACAGCGAAGCCGAAGATTTCCTGGTTAAGATGGTAGTACTTCGGTTAGCCAAGCTAGAATCGGCCACCGATGAGTCGGCCAACTTTATTCCACGCGAAAGAGTCTAGGACTTTTAACCACAGACCAAGAAAATTGAGTAGTTAGAAAAATACAATGTCCGAAAAACATAAACAGTAAGCTACCTAATGACAATTTTCCACTAAATTGCAGCCCGAAATTCCGCAACAAAAAGCTAATCCAACAACGCCCTTCAAGGCAAAAAAATTACTCTAAATCCACACCCATGTTTAATAAGATGATTGCAGCCATGCTGCCCTACTTCCCTAAAAAGATCATTTGGATATTTTCGAAACGCTACATTGCCGGTGAAACTATTGAAGATGCCATTCGGGCATCGAAGGAGCTGAACACCCAAGGAATAAAGGTTACGCTCGACATTCTTGGCGAGTTCATCAAGAACCTTAACGAGGCCGAAAAGAATAAGATTGAGTACCTCGAACTTATCGACAGAATTCAGAAGGAAAACATCGACGGAAACTACTCGGTAAAGCCCACCATGTTTGGCCTACTAATCGACAAGGAAGTTTGCTACAAGCACATCCGTGAAATAGTGGCCAAGGCTGCGTCCTACAACAACTTCATCAGGGTTGACATGGAAGATTCACCCTGCACCGACATGGAGATTGAGCTCTACCGGAAGCTTAAGGCTGAGTTTCCTAAGAATGTTGGATTGGTGGTTCAGGCATACATGAAACGTACGCTGCAGGATGTAACAAACCTGATGGACATCCACACCACCGAAACTCCACTCAACTACCGCCTTTGCAAAGGAATTTACGTGGAGCCTGCCGCCATTGCTTACAAGAAGTATGAGGAGATTAATGTACACTACCTCGAAGATTTGGAGTTCATGCTGAAGAATGGCGTTTACCCCGGCATTGCCACCCACGACAAGCCGCTCATTGATGGTGCCTACAAGCTTATCGAGAAGTATAACGTTCCCAAGAACAGGTATGAGTTCCAGATGCTCTACGGTGTTACACCCGAGCTGCGCAGCTCCATTGTTGCCAATGGCCACACCATGCGAGTATACGTACCTTTTGGCAAGCAGTGGTTTGGCTATTCCACCCGCCGCTTAAAAGAAAACCCCAAAATGGCCAGCCACATTATGAAGGCGCTGTTTGTTAGGGGGTAATAAAGGTAAATTAGGAAAATTGAATAAGGACTACGCTGTTATGGTGTAGTCCTTATTATTTCTTGACAGGCCAACAATCCAACCCATACTGGAAGGCAAATTAGTTATCAACAGAACCAATTATGATTGGAGATATTGTTATAAATTACATGTCGATTAAGAAACAAAAGATTTATAGTTCAGAATAAATTCACAAAAAGACGATCGGCCAGTATTATGACGATTAAAAAGCATGAAAACCTTATCGAACTGGAACCACATTCAACTCTCTGGAGATACCTTTCTTACGATAAGTTTGAATCTCTTCTCGAGACTAAATCACTGTTCTTCTGTAGAGCTGACAAGTTTAGCGATCCATTTGAAGGATCCATACCAAGAGAGGAAGTTTTGTATAGACCAGAAGGGGAACGTCTAATACAGAGACGACTAAATCAACCTATTGATGAACGGGAAGTCCAAAATTCAATTAAAACTCAAGAAGATTTTCACAAAAACTACAGAAGATATATAACAATTAACTGTTGGCACATAAACACAAACGAGTCCGATGCAATGTGGAGGTTGTATTTAAAAGACAACGAAGGTGTCGCCATCCAAACAAGCACCGAAAGGATGAATGAAGTGATAGACAAAATCCCTGAAAATATATTCTTGAGCAAAATTCGCTATATCGATTATGAAAAAGAAGGTTTTTTCAATTCAGAAACCTATCCTCATCTATCCAAAAACATTTACGTACCATTTATCCATAAAAGAAAAGAATTCACTCATGAATCAGAATTTAGGCTACTTCATGAGATTGATGATGATAGAAATGATAATTATTGGGAAAACCAACCGAACCCCAAAGGTATATTCATACGAATTAATGTAGAAGCCTTAATTGAAAAGATCTATTTTCACCCAACCGTCAATCCTGAAATTGAAGAAAAAATAAAGAAATTAGTTAAAGAAAAGGGCTTTAACTTTGAATTTTGTAAATCAAGATTATCTGAAGAACCATCATTTTAAGCCAATTTAGAAGTTTTCAGTAACCTTACAAATCACTAGGGAAACCCTTAATCCTTTCGAACTCCTTAGAGAAGGTAAAGCAGCAGCGATTCATCTTGCTAAATCCCATTCAGGTATTGGAACAATGCTGGGATTATTACTTTTTTTACTTGAACTGTAGTATAAATAGCTTTACTGGCTCTTACGCAGCAACGGAACCAGCAACCGTTTCAACACATCCCCCGAACCGGAAACGAGGTAAACACCTATGAATACCAACAAGGTGGAGATTACCTTAACCATGGTAATCCTATCCTGTCCCAGCCATACCGAAACCAGCGATGCAATAATGGGTTGGGAGTAGATGTAGATACTCACCGTGGCTGGCTTCAAGTACTGAAGGCCCTTGCTGTTGAGCAGATAGGCAAGGTAGGTTGGCCCCACTAGTACAAATATAATTGCACCCCATGCCACCCCTGGCATTACGCTCCACTGCACCTCCGAGAGAGAGGTAAATCCAAAGGGAGCCATCATTATCAAGCCAAAAGTAAAAACCCACCGCATTACAGTTACCGGGGAGTAGCGCATCATGAGAGGCTTAATGAGCACAAGGTAGAAGGCATAGGACAAAGCATTTAAGAAGGTGAGCACATTACCAGTAAAATGCTCACCCGCAAAGGAGACATCGCCGCTCTGAACAATGAGGAGTATGGCACCCGATGCACCTACAGCAATACCCAGCACCTTGGTAAGGGTTATGGCATCGCGAAGTACCAGTGCGGAAATCACTAGCACGAGAACCGGATTCACCGTCATTATGATGGACGAGTCGATGGGGGTGGTATAGTTGAGCCCTTTTAGAAACATGAACTGGTTTAAAACTACTCCAAAAACGGAGGCAAGAAAAAGCCGCCAGTAGTCGCTCCGTAAAACCTTTTCTCGCTTAAAAAAGATTGAGGTAAGCCAAAGCAGTGCTGCCGCAGAAACAATGCGGAGCAAGGTAAAACCCTCGGGTAAAATGTAGCCCGGCATTACGTGCTTTGCAGCAGAATAGTTGATACCAAAAAGAATGTTGGCCACAATAATGGCAAGGTGCGCCTTTGCTCTGTCGCTCATTTGGGAAACCGGGTTAATGTGGGATTAGAGTTGCAATTTTAAACAAAGCTTAACAGAACAACACGATTCCATTAACATCTATTTGGTAAGTTTGTTTTGTTATTTTAACTTCCCAACTTTCACGAAAAAAGTTAACTGTCCCTTACTTCCACGGAGGGGTCATCATGCAAAGAGTATTAAATGGAAGCTACGGCAAAGGTAAACCCACTCTCAAAAATCAAGGCAAGCCGCATTATCTATCCCATTATTATTGGGTTGGCGGTAGTGGGCTATATGCTTTGGGATGAGTTTAACCCCAACGCCTTCCGGCATATTAAGCTGGGCTGGGAAGCTGGGGCATGGCTCGGATTGGCAGCCTTATTCATGGTGACCAGAGACCTCGGCTACATTATAAGGTTAAGAATCCTTTCCGACAACCGTCTCTCCTTTTTGCACGCACTCCGCGTGGTAATCCTTTGGGAATTTACTTCTGCCATAACGCCTTCTGCCATAGGAGGAACTAGTATTGCCATACTATACGTGCACAAGGAAGGGCTCACCATTGGCCAAAGTTCGGCCGTGGTAATGGCCACCTCCCTCCTCGACGAGCTCTACTTCATTGTAATGTTTCCCATACTCCTCATCTTGGTTGGTAGTGCCGACTTGTTTGACATTCCAGGAGCAAATGCTCATATGGCAAATGATTTGCTTGCCGTGGCATGGACAGGCTATGGTGTTAAGCTGGCTTACCTCGTGTTGCTCAGCTATGGCATGTTCGTCAATCCACGCGGGTTAAAGTGGCTTTTGATGAAAGTGTTCAAACTTCCATTTTTACGTCGATGGAAACATGGTGCGAACCAAGCCGGAACCGATATTATAAAAAGTTCGCGTGAGCTACGAAAAAAGCATATCTTCTACTGGCTAAAGGCTGGCTTGGCCACCTTTGTTTCATGGACCGCACGATATTGGGTGGTGAATGCGTTGCTATTGGCATTTTTTGTTGTTCATGACCACCTGCTAATTTTTGCTCGACAGCTCGTAATGTGGATAATGATGCTGGTAAGTCCAACTCCCGGTGGTAGTGGATTTGCAGAGTACATTTTCACAGTGTTACTCGGAGAGTTTATACCAGTGAACCCCGATGTTAAGCATAGCACGGTGGTGGCCCTGTCGTTCCTCTGGCGACTATTTTCCTACTACCCATACCTCTTCATCGGAGTGCTGGTTTTTCCCCGATGGATAAAACGAAAATTTGGCAAAGCAAAACTTTAAACTATGGAACTGTTCATTATTACCGGCAGCAGCCGTGGCATAGGCAAAGCCTTAGTTGAGAAAATCCTTGACCGCAATGACGTGGAGGTGTATGGCCTTTCAAGAACCAACACCAATTCACATCCACAATTTCATTTTATCCCGGTCGATTTCGTCTCAACCAATAACCTTCAACATTTATCGCTTCCTGATGGCACACCCTACTCCAAAATTGTTTTGGTGAACAATGCTGGCATGCTAGGCGAGGTAAACCATTTGGGGAAGCTAAACAGCAAAACCATTGTGGATGTATTTGCCGTTAACACCGTTGCCCCCGCCCTGCTGATGAATAAATTTCTGAGCCACTATGCCGAAAGCAAGGCCGAAAAGGTAATTATCAACATTAGTTCAGGGGCTGGACGGCACGCTATTGCTTCGTGGTCGACCTACTGCGCCTCAAAGGCCGCGCTCGACATGCTCTCGCAAACCGCCCAAATGGAACAGAATGAAGTTGGAGAAAAGGTTAGCATATTCTCGGTGGCACCCGGGGTGGTCGACACCCAAATGCAGGCGGAGATTAGAACCAAGCCGAAGGAGTCGTTCAGCCAAATCGAAAGATTTATCTCGCTCAAGGAGAGTGGAAACCTCGCCTCCCCGGAAAGCGTAGCCGTGTTGCTGCTAAAAATTGTAGCCACCCCCGATCGCTACCATGAGGTAATTCTGGATTTGAGAAATTTGTAGGTGATTTAAAAGGCTGTAGTTGAGCACCTTTCGGTCTCATTACTTCTTGTTTCTAAAAAATCGCTGGAACGATTCAAATATGGGCACACCACCTTGGTTGCCCGACGATTTTAGCACGGCGCGCTCAGGATGAGCCATCATACCAAAAACGTTCTTTCCCTCATTGCAAATACCTGCAATATTTTCGATGGAGCCATCGGGGTTGTAATCGACGGAGAGGTTACCAAATCGGTCGCAGTAGCGGAATAGAATCTGCCCGTTTTGTCGCATCTCCGAAAGTTCTATGGCATCGGCAACATAGCGACCCACGCTATGGGCAATTGGAACCTTAAAAACCATGGAGCTGTCGAGGTGCCACGTAATGGCTGCCTGACGGGAATCGGGCATTAGGTGAACGTTCTTCGAAACAAACCTACCGCCAACGTTGGGAAGTAGGCTGCCGGGTAACAACCCCAACTTGCAGAGTGCTCGAAAGCCATCGCCAATACCCCAAACGTAACCGCCTTGGTTGGCAAACTCCACCACATTATGCAAAATTGGAGAGGGAGTTTCCTGAAAGTTAAAGCACGTACCATTCAGATACCCGCCGGTGAGGGTAACAATATCAGCACCCTTAAGGCTATCGTCCTTATGCCAAATTTCGACCACGTCCCACTTGGTAGCCTCCTTAAATGCGGCTATCACATCACGATGGCTTTCTGAGTCAGGAAAAAGGATAACGCCGACCTTCATTGAATATGGTTTGGTGGAACGAATATCACAAAAATAAACTAAAATTACACACAGGAGTGCTACGGCCAAAGTAATAGATTCGACCCTGACGGATAACACACATTGCCGAAAGAATATTTTCAAATATTTTAGGGTTGAAACGTTTTACAACAGCCACTTAGCTAACGCTTAATACAATTTGCCTAACTTGCACGCTGGTAAAAAAAGAGGCATGAAAAAGTTTTTTAAAACATTGCTACTTGCTCTAGCTATTATCGTTGTTGGCATTTTGAGTTTTTTTATTCTAACCGAATACCGTCCTGCTGCAATCGAAAACATTCCCTTATCCCAGAAGACCGACACGCTGTCAGCCGACACGCTGTCCATGCTAACGTGGAATGTTGGCTATGCCGGACTCAATGCCGAAATGGACTTCTTTTTCGACGGGGGAAAAAGAGTGCGATGCAGCAAGGATACCACCCTCAACAACCTCAATGCGATAAAGAGTTTTCTCCGGCTATTCAAGGGCAACTTCATACTCTTACAGGAGGTAGATGTTGACTCCAAACGAACCTACGGTATAAATGAGGTCGACTCCCTTTCACAAGGGCTAGCACAATGGCACTCTTTATTCTGCTACAACTATAAATCGCAGTTTGTTCCGGTTCCATTATCTAATCCCTACGGCAGAGTAATGTCAGGAATAATGACATTCTCAAAAAAGAGTCCATTCAGGGCAGCAAGGGTTTCGCTGGGTGGTCAATACTACTGGCCCAAGCGACTATTTATGCCCACACGAGCATTGCTGGAAACTAGGTATACGCTCCCAAAAGGCAAAACTTTAGTAATTTTCAACACACACTGCGAAGCTTTCGATACTGGGAACCTTCGGAAAGTGGAAATGGACACCATTCGTGCTCTGGCACTTCGGGAGTACGCCAAAGGAAATGCTGTAATTGTTGGTGGCGACTGGAACCAGAACCCGCCAACGGTAACTACGCCTCACACAGAATATTTTAATCCTATAGAAATTTCAAAGAACCAGATGCCCTCCGACTGGCATTGGGTATTTGTGAATAAACCAACCAATCGATATAACTACGAGCCTTACCGAGCCGGAAAAACCCTCACCACTATCTTAGATTTCTTTCTTGTTTCGCCAAATGTTAAAGCGCTGTCAATAGACCGGATAGACCTCGGATTTGCACATTCCGACCACAATCCGGTAATTATGAAGTTTCTGGTTACCAGCAACCCAAAATAAAATTATCTTTATCCTCGAATACCTATTCTTTAACCATCGAAATTAGGGTTAAATCAAAAAAAATAGGCAAAATGGGCAATGCCAAACAGGATTGCCTATTTTTTTTTAATTTAGCGAAGTGGTCTTTTAGCACTTCTCAACACAGCAATTTCTAAAAGGCATGCCGGTTATAGGTTTTAACACTACAGCTGGCATTAGGCATTTTAACCATTAGGGCAGTATGAATATAACCGACCAGGACCTCCAGTTTTTTGTATTGGCACTGAAAAACTCCTCCAACTACGATTTAACGGAGTATTCTGACAAGTCCCTAAAACGACGATTGCAGAAAATCCTCGTCGATAAAAACATGGACCTAAACACCCTTGTTGGAACCATTAAAACGAACAAAGAATTTTCGGAAGGAGTTGTTAAAGAAATCACCGTCAACACCACCGAACTTTTTCGCGACCCACAAACATGGCAAACGCTCAAGTTCCGAATCCTTCCACGCTTTAAGAACAATAAAACCATAAACATTTGGCATGCAGGCTGCTCCACTGGGCAGGAGGTATACTCCATGCTAATTCTCCTGAATGAAATGGGGCTTTACGACAAAGCAAAGATTTTTGCCTCCGACATCAATACTGACGTACTTGACCAAGCAAAAAAGGGGGTTTACAAATACCGGTTCAACATCTCCTACCTCGATAACTTCGATAAGGTTATTAAGCAAAACCCATTTAACTACGAGGAGTTCAACGAGGTACCTTATGAAAAATATTTTGACATCGACAAGTCGCGAGATACCTTAACCATGAAAAAATTCCTTACCGAGAAGCCGATTTTCAGAAAGCACGACTTGGTTCGAGACGGAAATCTATTTTTTGCCAAATTCGACCTTATTCTCTGCCGAAACGTTATCATCTATTTCAACTATACGTTACAGAATAAGGTGTTTGAACTTTTTCACAGTAATCTATATCCCAAGAGTGTTTTAGTGCTTGGAATGCACGAAACCATTCTCGGACCGCATGCCACCAAGTTTGAAAAACTTGGTCCGTTTTATGTAAAAAAATAGCCTTTAAGCAACAACGCAATACCTTTTTGCCATGAAGCTTTTTGAAAAATTAGACATACACAAAAAAATTCAGATCACAGCATTTACCCTGCTGGTGGCCCTCTACACCACCACGGGAATATTCCTTATAGGTTTTACCACCTCTCGAGCACTTGTCCAGACAAATCAGCTGATGAATCAGGTTTTAACCGATCTCTCACAGTTGACAACTACGGTTACAGACCTAAGCAAAAGTTCGACATTGGACACTGAGCAAAAGCAAGTTCTAAAGAAAGCGTTTGAACAACCCCAATATTTCGAAAACACCTACCCCTTTATGGTCGACGACAAGGGCTACATCACTGTCGACATCTTTCGTGAAGGTCAAAAAATCAGGAAGGATATTTTTGAACAAATACAGTCGAACAAGAGCAAGGAGGGGTATTTCAAATTCATTGAAGAGGATGCAGGAGTATCTGCCACCAAGTTTATGTATTTTAAGTACTACCAACCATACAACAGCTACATCTGTATTGTGGTGAGCAAAAATGTGGTGCTTGAGCAACTTGCCTCTAACCAGATTTGGATGTTGCTCGTTGTTATTCTCTCGGTCATCATTTTCTTCTTTGGGCTACACCTTATCTTGAAACCACTTTCGACTGATATATTAAAGTTGAGCTCCACCACCAACACTTTTGCAAAAGGAGAGCTGCCAGCGGAAATCCAAACCAGCAGGACTGACGACCTTGGCCAACTTATTGGATCAATGAATAAGCTTATTGGGAACATTACCAGCACTGCGCGATTTGCCTCGGAAATTGGCAACCATAACTTAGATGCAGAATACACTCCCGTAAGCGAAAACGATGTGCTTGGAACAGCCCTTCTCGAAATGAGAGAAAGCTTAAAAAAGGCCCAAGAAGAAGAAAACATCAGGAAAGCTGAAGAGGAGAAGCAACGTTGGGTAACCACTGGCCTCGCAATGTTTGGTGAAATACTTCGACAAAACAACGACGACCTCACCTTGCTTTCCGAAAATATTATCCAAAATCTTGTCAACTACCTAAATGCAAATCAAGGTGGCATTTTTGCACTCAGCGAAGACAGTAGCGAGGAGCAAGCACTTGACCTCGTTGCCTCCTTTGCCTACAATCGAAAAAAATATCTCACAAAAAAAATCATGGTTGGCGAGGGGCTCGTTGGGACCTGTGCCATCGAAAAGAAAACAATCCATCTCAAAGAAATACCGGAAGGCTACATTACCATCACCTCAGGACTTGGTGAAGCAACGCCCAGCAACTTGCTCATTGTTCCGCTCAAGCTGGAAGATAGCGTCTTTGGAGTTTTAGAAATTGCCTCCTTGAGTGATTTTAAGCCACACGAAATAGAATTTGTTGAGAAGCTAAGCGAAAGCATTGCCTCAACGCTGTCAAGCGTTCGCATCAACCTTCGCACAACTTACCTGCTAGAGCAGTCGCAACAGCAGCGCGAAGAGATGGCTGCACAGGAGGAGGAGATGAGGCAAAACATGGAGGAGATGCAGGCCACCCAAGAGGAGATGCAGCGCAAAACAGCCGAGTTGGAATCGGTTAACACCGCCATTAACGAAGCGCTTCTACAAGGTGAACTGGAAACTGATGGGGCTATTATAAACCTCAACCAGAACCTAGTTAACGCGCTGGGGCTCATTCGTGATGAAATTTTGGGAAGCTCGCTCTTCGAACTCGCACCAAATCAAACCGCTCGTGAGCTTAAGGAACTTTGGAAGAGGGTTACTGCAGGCGAAAGTGAGAAAGGCGTTTTCCTATTTAAAAATGCAGAAGAAAAGGAGATCTACCTCATGCTAAGCTTCAGTCCAGCATTCGATGAGGTTGGTAGCTTTGTTAAGGTGCTTGTGTTAGGCCAGGATGTTACCGAAACAAAGCTGCTGGAGCAGCAAGCCATGCATCAGGCTGAGGAAATTGAAAAAAACATCGAGCAAATAAAGGTTGAGCAGGAAATTGCAAAGGCTCGTCAAAAAGAGATCGACGCCATGCTGCACGCACTCAACCAAAATGTGATTGTTTCGGAGATGACCAGCGATGGAATAATCACCTTCATCAACCAGAAAAACGTTGATATTCTAGGAGATGCACCCGAAAAAATTATTGGCAGAGTACACCGGGAACTGGATGGAACGGCAAAGTCCAATCCGAAAGCATACAATGCCTTCTGGGATGAGCTGATGAAAGGAATTCCGCAGGAGAGAGTATTCTCACTGAAGGTTGGCGCCGAGACCAAATGGGTTAGAGAGCACTACAACCCTATTCCCGATGAAAAAGGAGAAATTTACAAGATAATAACTCTGGGCTTCGACATAACTGCAGAAAAGTTGTTTGAGCTAGAAGCTGAAAAACTCAAAGGTGAGTTGAAAAATAAAAAACGCTAAGAATCATAAATATAGCACCATGTACGAAATTGGGATTGTTGACACCCGAAACGTAATTAGAACAGTAAAAGAGACCTATGGCTACGATTTTACTGACTTTGCAATAACTGCATTTCGTAGGCGGCTCGACAATGTTATAAACAACCAAAAACTTCGTGATGCCGATAGTCTAATTGCACGGCTGCAAAACGACAAACCGTTTTTCGATGAGTTCCTTAGCGATGTTTCTGTGGAGACCACTGAAATGTTCCGTGATCCATCAGTTTGGCGACACCTACGCGATTCGATTATTCCAGAATTAGTAAAAGGCCCAACGAAACCTAAAATATGGGTAGCGGGCTGGGATTCTGGTGAAGAACTCTACTCTCTCGCCATAATTTTGAAGGAGCTAAACTTTCTCAACCAAGTTCAAATATTTGCAAGTTACTTTAGTGAAGCAAAATTTCTCAAAACAAAATCGGGCGAGATTGAGCCAAAACAAGCCGAGGTAAACGAGGCAAACTACGAAAGATTGATTGGTAATACTTCGCTTGCCAGCTACTTTGTTCAGAAAAATGGCAATTTAGTTCTTGATCCCTCCCTAATTCAAGGAGTTTCTTTTATCAAACAAAATACTATATTTGATAACTCACCTTCGGGCATTCGTTTGATTTTATTTCGTAACCAGATGATATACTACAATCAAGGGTTATGTGATAAAATTGCGCGAACAATGGCTAATAGCCTAGTTCCGGGTGGCTACTTTCTTTTGGGAATAAAGGAATCTCTTGAACTCTCAGGCGCAGGAGCATCTGCATTCACGTTGATTGATGATCAGGAAATGGTGTATAAAAAGAAGAATAGCTAATGTATAAAGCCGTCATCATAGGAGGTTCGGCCGGTAGTTTTCAAGTAATTACCAAGATTCTCCATTCCCTGCCGCCGAACTTTCCCCTGCCAGTGTTGCTATGCCTTCACCGGCTCAAGCACGTTAGAAGTGGCTTTGTGGAAGCGCTCAGCATAAAATCGGGCATACAGGTAATTGAGCCTTTCGACAAAGAATCAATTAAACCGGGGAAAGCGTATCTTGCCCCAGCAAACTATCACATGTATGTAGACTTAGGTAACCGTATAGCCCTTTCAACAGAAGAACCAGTGAACCATTCAAGGCCATCCATCGACCTCTCATTTGTTACCGCAGCGCAGGCTTACCGGGAAAAATTGATTGGAATTATCCTTTCCGGAGCTAACAAGGATGGAGCATATGGGCTTAAAAAAATTAAGGATAACGGAGGCCTTTGCATCGTTCAGGATCCGGAAGAGTGCCAGGTAAGAACCATGACTGAGGCTAGCCTAAAGTTAACGCCTGTTGACCATGTGATGAAAACCAATGACATTATTAACTTTCTTAAGAAAATTAAGTAAAAGAGATACTATGAAGCCGGCTCATCGCAAAAGGAGATCATACGCAACCGCAATTTTCATTGCTGGTGTCTTAAGTGCATTGCTGGCCATTTCGGCAGCCGCCCAAGGATTTAATGGTAACAGATCTTGGCTTATTTTCATCTTTCTCATAGCCAACCTTTGCTTTTATATTGCCCTCTTTGCAGCTTACACTCTCCAATCCCAAAGCGCTAGCAAACAAGCAGATATACTTTCCAACTTGCAAAAACGTATGGACCAATACTTGGCTCAAGTTGGACAAAAGAAAGAACAAGTAGTAGAGGCGAAGGAGCAGCTATCGGCTCAGGTGTTTGCACAGAAAATCCTGCCATCTCAGGAACAGCAATTTGAATCACTTGAAAAAGTTACTGAGCATATTCTTACTGGCATTGCGCGGGAGTTTAATGTTGTTCAAGCCCTCTTTTTTGTAAAGAAAAGTAAGACAGATCTTTTTGAACTGCAAGGACGTTACGCATACTTTTCCGAAGAAAACCCGCATGACTTTATGGAGGGGGAAGGTCTTTCAGGGCAGGTAGCCAAGACCCAAACGGTGCTGAACGTTTCTGAAATTCCTGAAGGCTACATCACCGTTCTTTCTGGACTGGGAAAAGGCTATCCAAAACAGCTGTTGATAATTCCCACGCTATGGAACGGACAATGCAATGGAGTGCTTGAACTCGCCTCTTTTGAGGTGTTTAGTGAAGAAACCGTGAAACTTTTTACCGATATATCGCCTATTCTTGGTGAAAGTCTTCATAATTTTTTGAAAAAAAAGTAAACTAAGAAAAGAGCTACACTATGTGGCAAGTATCCGATACAGTTAAAAAAAGAGTGGTT
>Ga0307375_10003392_pt1 | contig 15693 bp, 12 predicted proteins | sample TR1MG_FD_202531 | JGI IMG/M metagenome (GOLD analysis project Ga0307375, IMG submission 202531) | Soil microbial communities from Risofladan, Vaasa, Finland - TR-1 | ecosystem: Environmental > Terrestrial > Soil > Coastal area > Acid sulfate soil | place: Finland: Risofladan, Vaasa | collected... | reverse complement strand
GCTCGCCAGTGGCGGTTTCCGGCGTATTGGATACAGTGTCACTCATGAGGTAGTCTCGAAACGAAAATTATACACGCCGCGCGCACCTGCATTTGCGCGTCCGGCGTCCGGGAGAGCAGATGAAAAGGCAGGAACGGCATGCAGAAACGTCCGAGGCGAGCCTCCTGAAACTTGCACGATCCATGAAACCCGAGGCGCTGGAAATCCTGCGCAACCTGGTGGAGCGCGAGTCGCCGAGCAACAACAGGGACGCGGTCAATGCCATCGCGGAGTACACGGCGGGCCTCTTTGAACAAGCTGGAGGACGCTCCAGGCTGCACAAGCAACGCGAATATGGACACGTCCTGCAAGTGGATTTTTCCGGCGGGAAGAAACCGGGCATCCTGCTGCTCGGTCATCTGGACACGGTGTGGGAGATCGGCACGCTGGCGCGCATGCCATGGAAAGTGAGTGCGGGAAAGATTTATGGACCGGGCATCTTCGACATGAAGTTCGGCGTGGTGCAGATGCTGTATGCGATCAAAGCGCTTCAACAGCTTCGCGGCGGATTGCCGAGACCAATCACGGTGCTGCTCAACCCTGATGAAGAAGTTGGGAGCCGCGCCTCGCGTCCCTTCACGGAGAAACTGGCAAAGGAATGCAGTTCGGTGTTGGTCTTCGAGCCCTCGGCGGGAGCTCGCGGCGCGTGCAAAACGTCGCGCAAGGGAGTTGGAGATTATAAAGTTTGCGTGCATGGACGACCCTCCCATGCCGGTCTTGACTTCGAGACAGGCGCGAGCGCAATTCTCGAACTGGCGCGGCAAATTGAGAAGATCAGCCAGTTCACGGACCTGAAGCACGGCATCACGGTAAATCCGGGAGTTATCAGCGGCGGAACGCGGACAAATGTGGTTGCAGAATTTGCGGAAGCCCTGGTCGATGTGCGGGTGACAAAGACATCACAAGCGCCAGCGCTGGACCGAAAATTCCGCGGCTTGAAGCCGTTGGATCGCCGCTGCTCGATTGAGGTCAGCGGTGGGGTTAATCGCGGACCGCTGGAGCGCAACAAGCAAACGTTGGTTCTCTATCGCAAGGCCAAAGATATCGCGAACGACCTTGGTTTCGAACTGCCGGAGGTTTCAGTGGGTGGCGGATCAGATGGTAATTTCACGGCTGCGATTGGCATTCCGACCTTGGACGGCTTGGGAGCAGTGGGAGACGGGGCTCACGCCGTCCACGAACACATTGTGGAGGCGGAAGTCCCTCGACGGATTGCGTTGGCCGCCCGGCTTATCGAAGAGTTATAGGAAACAACACATAAGTGCTATACGTGCGGTCATGATCAATGTGGGTCTGATTGGCCGGTATGCCTCTTCCCGCACGCTGCTGTGGGAATTACCGGCCGATGTTCGTGTCGCGCTGCAAGGCTTTGTTTTGACTAGCTGAAACAGGTAGCCTAAACTGGCTACATCGCCCCGTGTGCAACGGAACGAATCCGGCAGCGAGTCGATGAGCGTATCAGGGAGGAAGTCATGTTCGGTGGAAAAATTGGAATTCCCGAGCTGCTGGTGATTCTGGCGATTGCACTGCTCATCTTTGGCCCGTCAAAGCTCTCTGAGCTTGGCAAGGGACTGGGCGACGGAATCAGGAACTTCAAGTCGTCGATGAAGGAAGGCGAGTCGAACTCGGACCAGAACCAGAAGAAGTAGCTTCCCTCAACGCATCTCCAAGGAATTGAAGAAGAGCGCCTGTGCGGCGCTCTTTGTTGTTTTTAGAGAGCACCATGTGCGTGGAGCATTCGATACACGCGTGCGACTGGAAGTCCCACCACATTGAAGTAGCAACCGCTCACACCGCTGATCCAGCGCGAGGCCATGCCCTGGATGGCATATGCTCCGGCCTTGTCCATCGGTTCACCGGTGACGACGTAAGCGTGAATCTCCTCTTCCGAGAGTGGCGCGAATCGCACGCTGGTGATTTCGACCTGGGTATCTTCGAAGCGCTCGTTTCCGTTCCGTCCCACGAGGCAGACGCCGGTCAATACCTGATGCTCCCGGCCAGACAGCAATCGCAGCATTGACGCGGCGTCGGAGTCGGACGATGGCTTTTCCAATACTTCATCCGTGACGACAACCGTATCGGCGCCAAGCACGAAGTCACTTGGGTCGCACTCGGCGTAGACGGCAGTCGCCTTCTCGCGAGCCAGTCGCTGCACGTACGCATCCGCAGCCTCCTGCGGTTGCATCTTCTCGATGACGTCCGCGGGACGGATACGAAATTGAATTCCGGCGTTTCGCAGCAATTCCGCTCGCCGGGGAGATTGAGAGGCAAGAACCAGCATCGACTCCATTCTAGCGAAGAGAACGGAGAAGGTGGAGTTCCTGTCCGGCAACGGCGGTGCCGGTGTTCAACGAGCCCTCTTGAACGATGTGTTTAGTCTCGACTCGGCTCATGACGTGGCCGGAGTTTTCAGCTTCTCCTTCTCCACGGTCTGCCAAATCGACATATAGAACCGCCGACGACAATTGCGGCAACGGAAGGGGCGAAGAAGCTTCAGCACCGCCGGTATGTCACGAGTACGAAAATGTGAAGACCGTATGTTTTCGCATTTACAGAATGGGCATTCCAAGGCGAACTCCTACTTCGTAACTATCCAACTGCAGATTGGCTGTCGTATGCAACGAACCGGGATGCTTGTTTCTCAACCTATCATCGGGCAGAAGTTGTGGACGTGAATCTTCGGAGAATCACTTCCACTGCTGGTTGGAAAACAGAACATGACCGATTCATCGCCGGGAACTCCGGAATGTGCGGACACTGTTGCGGAACACGCCTTAAACGCTGAGATGCACGGCCTTCACGCATGGATGCTACAATCGAAAATTAATGCCTAATGCAACCCGCAAGTGATTGCCTAATAGAAATTTGGCCAGCATGGATCGCGCTTTCATCCGCAATTTCGCCATCATCGCCCATATCGATCACGGGAAGACGACACTTTCCGACCGTCTGCTTGAATTGACGGGCGCCCTTTCCGCACGCGAGATGCTGGGGCACGAACAGGTGCTTGATGCGATGGACCTGGAGAAAGAACGCGGCATCACCATCAAGGCACACTCGGTCCGCATGATGTACACGGCCGAAGACGGCAATACATACCAGTTGAACCTCATCGATACGCCGGGGCACGTCGACTTCAGTTACGAAGTGTCACGCTCGCTGGCGTCATGCGAGGGTGCTCTGTTAGTGGTGGACGCCACGCAGGGCGTTGAGGCACAGACGCTCGCGAACAGCTACCTGGCGATCAATCACGGCCTCGAAATCATTCCGGTGATCAACAAGATTGACTTGCCGAGCGCGGATGTAGAACGCACCAAGGAGATGATCGAAAGCACGATCGGGCTGGACGCGAGCCGTTCCCTGGCCATCAGCGCGAAAACCGGAATTGGGGTTCACGAGGTACTGGAAGCAATCGTCCAACGAATTCCCCATCCCAAGGGAAATCCCGATATTCCGCTGCAAGCACTCATCTTCGATTCATGGTTCGACTCCTACCGCGGCGTCGGAGTGCTGGCACGCGTGGTCAACGGACGCATGTACCAGGGACAGAGAATCCGCCTGATGTCGAACGGCAAGGCGTTCGAGGTGGAGAGCATGGGCGTGCAGATGCCCAAACCGGTGGAGATACGGGAACTGAGCGCGGGCGAAGTCGGTTTCTTTTTCGCCACGATGAAGAATGTGGCGGACACAAAAATCGGCGATACGGTGACCGACGACACGCATCCGGCGCTGGAACCGATGCCGGGCTTCGAAGAACTGAAGCCGATGGTCTTCGCCGGTCTCTATACGGTGGACTCGCACGAGCACACGCTGCTGCGCGACGCGCTGGAAAAGCTGCGGTTGAACGACTCGTCGTTCTTCTTCGAGCCGGAGAGCTCGGTGGCGCTCGGGTTCGGTTTTCGCTGCGGATTCCTGGGCCTGCTGCACATGGAGATCATCCAGGAACGGCTGGAGAGGGAATATAACCTCGACCTGATTGTGACGGCTCCCGGCGTGCGCTACATGGTGACGCTCACGGACGGCACGATCATGGAAGTGGACAATCCCTCGAAATGGCCCGATCCCACACTGATCGAGAAGGTGAACGAGCCGATCATCACCGCGACGATCTTGACGGCGGAAGAATATGTCGGCGGCATCCTGAAGCTCGTCGAGGAAAAACGCGGGCGCCAGAAAAATTTCGAATACGTCAGCGCGAACCGCGTGATGCTGACGTACGAACTGCCGCTGAACGAAATCGTGCTCGACTTCTATGACAAGCTTAAGTCGGTTTCGCGAGGATATGCCTCGCTGGACTATCACCTCTCGGGATGGTGGGAGTCGCCGATGGTGAAGCTCGACATCCTGGTTGCGGGCGATGCGGTCGATGCGCTTTCAATCATCATCCACAAAGAGCACGCCTCCGAGCGCGGCCGGGCGCTGGTATCCAAGATGCGCGAGCTGATTCCGCGGCAGCAGTTCGAAGTTGCAATTCAGGCAGCAATTGGTGCGAAGATTGTTGCGCGCGAAACAGTGGGCGCGCTGCGCAAGAATGTGATCGCCAAATGCTACGGCGGAGATATTTCCCGCAAACGCAAACTCCTCGAAAAACAAAAAGAGGGAAAGAAACGCATGAAGCGGATCGGCAAAGTGGACATTCCGCAAGAGGCGTTTCTGGCTGTGCTGCGAGTGAGCGAGGAAAGTTAACTGATCGGTCAATGATGACGGCCTACCCCAAACAGGGGACACGGCATAGCCTGAACAGGCACACGCTAAACTGCTGAAAACGGGACAGATTTCACGAGCTGCGCGGCATCGTGTGATCACACACAAAAGTGATAGATGTGCAAAAGTCCCTTTCGCAGGGTTGGCGAACAGATAATCCCCCCTCCGTCAATCAGAAACCCAAACAGTTTGCAACTACTTCAATTCGAACGTCTTATCTTGAGATTTACTTCCGAAATTGGGCGCACATACGACGGTTGGCGCATGAGGCCAGAAATATGGGCCTCGTTTTCCACATTTTTTCCCACAGAGCCAGTGGGCTGTTTTGCGGTAACAGTGCGCGTTACAGCCGATGGCGCCACATCGTCGAGAACCAGAGCCTGGACTGGCCGAGGCAAGGGAAACAGGTGAAGTGTGCGAGCAGTCCCCACCCCCCCATGTTTTAAATACTTGTAAATCAAATATTTGGGCAGTTTTGCCGCTAAATATTTGAAAAACAAAGGGGTTAAACGTGCCTGTTTTCAGATATTTGCGAAGATGGATGGAATTATCGAGATTTCATGCTGGGGATCGATTGTAAAAGAACAGGGACTCGCCGCAAGACGAGTCCCTCTATTTCTAGAATAGCAAATCACGTGGGGAAACAGACCACCTCGATTTGCTTTGTTTGCCGTGAGTTATGCCATGAAGGGGCTTGACAAGAAAGTTTTGAGTTTCGAGAAAGACAAGAATTCACCACCGAGACGCAGAGTCTCAGAGGAAAAACATCAGCCGCAGATTCGCGCGGATTCTTACGGATAGAGTTTCGGAGGAATTGTCGATTGCTGATTTCTGATTGAGGATTGGCTGCGGATCGGTGGGGATTTCGACTTGAGTCATGCGTGAAACCGCCCCACCCTGTCGCGAACTGCGCGCGACAAGGGTAGGGCACGATCAGTCTGTGGAAGAGAAAGGGTGGGCACCGACGCGTGAACGTGGGTGCCCGGTCACCATCTCCCCCTCCGAAGATCATCGCAGGGTGAAAGTGACGGTCACGTGGGTTTCCACCTCGACGGGCGAGCCGTTGAGGACATAGGGGCGGTACTTCCACTGGCGGACGGCATCGATTGCCGCGCGAACCAGCAGCGGGTGTCCGCTCAGCAACTGGAGGCGCTCAATGTTCCCATGCGTGTCGATGACCGCCAGGAGTTCCACCGTGCCCTGTACACGGGTGGCGATTGCCAGTGGCGGATAGCGCGGCTCGACGCGCCGAACCAGGTACCCGGATTCGAAGTTCGAAACACGTACGAGTTTCGGTGGAGGAGCAGGACGAGCCGGCCGCGGTTCCGGAAAGACCGGCAGGTGCGCGAAATTAACGCTATTCGGGACACCATTGGGATCGCCGAAAGGAACCCCGATAACGTCAGTCGAAGAATCAGAAGAACCCTGCAAATCCTTGCCGGTATAGATCGACTTCGGAATCGTGGATGGCTCCATCAGGCGACTATTCACGATCTGGCCGATGGGTGCATCGTGACGTTCCACGGAGACGACGTCAACGTGCTCCATGGAGCGCCGCGGCGCATATGGCACGGCGAGTGGTGGCCCCACACGCAGCAGCGGAAGCGCGTCGGTATAGATGAGCGGAATCAGGATCATCAGGCCGACGCCGAATGCCTGAAGCGTAAACGAGACGGACGTAACCCAGGGGTGATCGACTGCCCGCACCTCGATGTTTTCGAACATAGTCCTCTCTCCTTTACAACTATGTCGCTTGCCCTCCACGCGTGGAGTGCAAGTCACGAGGCAGCTGCATCGTTCTAACTAATGGGAACAGACACCGGAGAGAGACGAAATTCCCATGAGCGCGAAAAAATAAAGCGGGAACTTTTCAGGCATTGGCGGACGACACAAATTTCAACGATGCACGGAGAGGCGCGGCCGGATGAGTTCATGACGCAAAAAGGCCGCCTTGCGGCGGCCTCAATGGAGTCCAGAATTGAACTACTTCTTCACGCCGCCGGCAGGTGTCTGCGGAGTTGGAGCCGACGGAGGAGGCGCAGGTACGCCCGACTGGGCGTTGTACGCCGCGATCAATGCCTTGGTGATATCGACCGAGGGAGCGGCCCAGATGACCGCGCTCTGCTGGCCTGAGTAGTCGAGAACAAGGCTGAAGCCATTGTTGGCCGCGTAGGTATCAAGAACCTTCACCATCTTCTGGCCGATCCGGTTGGCGATATCGCCTTCCTGGGATTGGACATCGCTCTGGTAGTCCTCGTATTTACGCTGGAAAGCCTTCTGCTTGTCGTCAACCTGGCGGACAAGATTGGCGCGGGCGGTTTCGTTCAGCTTATCGCCCTGGGTGGAAAGCTGCTTTTTGAGGTTTTCAAGTTCGGTATTCATCGACTGGAGCTCAGTACGCCGCGGCTCCAACTTCTTATCGAGGGCCTGAAGATCACGCTGGCCTTCGTTGGATGTGGCGATAGCTGCCTGGATGTTGACGATACCGATCTTGGTGCCTGTGGGGGAAGCTGCGGCCGGGGTCTGTGCGAAACCGGCGACGGACAAAACGAGAGCGACAATCGCTAGACGTGCGAAGATGCGATTCATTGGGTTGGCTTCGACTCCTTGGAAGCTGACGGAAATTCCGCAGAAACCTTTCAGTAGCGGGGCGAGCAGTGCAGGTCTACGGCTCAAGCCCAAACGGAAAAATTTCCTGACACGGAGAGTTGATTATAGTGTCAAGGCCGAGACAGCGTCAAACCAGCAATAGTGCTGATTTTGGCTGCTCGGCCCATTTTTGACTCACACTTTTGGGTGAGTCTAGAACGTGGTTGCCACCGTGAACCGGAATGTCTTCAGCGGTTCGCGCAGACGGTAGCTCGCTCCGTAGAGAGCCAGCGCCTGCTGGTAGGTGTAATCGCCCGCCCCACCTGCTGGGAACATGCCGCGAGTGATGGTGGTTGGCGGCGTGGCGATGGTATCCATACGCATGGGGTTATATGCGTAGTACAGACGGAATGGAGCATTCACCACCGGCATGATGACCTGTATTTCCAATCCGGTCGACATGCGGGTGATGTAGTTGGTGCCCGAAATAGGCTTGATGTCCGGGTTGAACGGCTGCTTGAAAGTTCCAAGGCACTGGAACGAACTTGGATCGACTCCCGAACAGCCGAACATCGTGCCATTCAAGGTGTTCAACTGTGCCGGCGCGATTTGCAGCTGCGATTGCCGCAAGGCCATGTTCCATCCGGTATCGGCGAACATTGCCAGCGTGACCGGGCCGGCAATCGGAATGCGGTATTCGAGGTTGGTCACGATGCTGGTGTCGCCGCCGGGATAGATGATGTTGTAGATGGGGATGGGAATGGTGACGCTACCGCGCCGCGGGTTGCTCGGATCCACCGGGACGGCCGTTCCATCCGGGTTGGTGAGCGTAAGGTTCACCGTGTCGGGGAGGAAGGCAATGGGAGAAACCGCGCGAATATCGAAGCCGCGGAGATCGGTGTCGCCGCCGAGGTAGAAACGCTCGAACGGAGGCGCGACACTTCCGCCGTAGCCAGTGACGAACGATCCCTGGATGCGGAAGCCGAGCGTCTGGCGTCCTTCGTCCGGATGCCCCAGCTTCATATGGATGCCCTTGAACGGAATGAACTGCTTGTATTCCATCACGGGGCGGATCATCTTCACGTTTCCGCCGAGACCGGCGATGTCGGAACCGATGAAGAGGCTGTGGCCGTTGTGGGGCCTCATCGGGTAATCAATCGTGCTGAATGAGAAGCTCGGAACGAACTTGCTGGTAATGATGCCCTGCAGGGCGTTCGGGCCGGAGACATTCGCACGGAAATTGAGGTACTGGAAGTACTGCTGCGAAGCCGTGGTGTAGGTGGTAATCGATGTACGGTCGAGCGAATAAGTCAGCCCCAACCGCTTGAACGAACGGTGCAGAGGATAGCTGGCCGAAATCGTGAACCCGGTGCTGTTCTGCGTGAAGTTCTGCAGGGAGTCGAGGTAGTTCTGCGGCAGGTTCAGGTTCGTGCCGTAAGAGATATTCGCCTGCTTCGCCTGGTTGTAGTTATACCGGCGCGAGTAGACGGTGAATCCGACTTGCAGCGGCCGGTCGAACATGTAGGGCTCGGTAAAGCCGAACAGGATGTCGCGCTGGTAGCTACCGACGCTGGCCGAAACGCTCAATGTTTCGCCGAGTCCGAGGAAGTTGTTGGTCTCGTAATTGACTCCGACGAACGATCCGGCAAGTCCGCTGACGCCGCCGGTGAGGCCGATCGAGTTCTTGCCCTTTTCCTTCACCTTGAGCGTGATGTCGACGGTGTGGTTCTCGGGGTTCTGCTTGACTTCCGTGTCTTCGTCGGGCTTCAGCCGCTCGAAATAATTCAACTGGTTCAGCCGAAGCAGACTCAGTTCCCAGAGCTGGCTGTTGTAGACGTTTCCTTCTTCCAGCGCCAGTTCGCGACGGATGACCTTGTCGCGGGTCGTGGTGTTGCCGACGAACTCGATGCGCCGAACATAGAACGGCTTACCTTCGTCGATATCGACATCAAGCGTGATGAGCTTGTTTTTCTCGTCGAAGACCGTGTTGGGCACGGGGCTGAAGTTGATGTAACCCTGCGAACCGTAAATCTTCCGGAGTTCTTCCAGGCCCTTGGCAATCGCAGTGCGATTGAATACGTCGCCATCCTTAATGCGGAACGCCTTGCGAAGCAACGCGGAATTCGGGAACGCCTTGTTGCCGGTGAAATTGATCTGCTTCAGGCGATACTGGTCGCCTTCTTCCACCGGGACCGTAATATCGACAACCTTGCCGTGGTAGGTCTTGAAGGGGAAGTACCAGTGGAGGCCGCCAACGTCGCGAATCTTGGTCTGCGGGTCCTCGACAACGGCTTTCTGGAAGCCCTTGTCCTGGTATGCGAGGCGGATGCGTTCCTGATCCTCGTTCAACTTGGTGGCGTCGAAGGTACGCGCAAACAAGCCCTCAAGAATGATGCTGTGCGGAATGCCAATCGGCTTGGTGTTCTTCATTGCCGATCGCAGGTAGCGAGCGCTGACGCGCTTGTTGCCTTCGAAGCGGATCTTGCCGACCTTGACCTTGGGGCCTTCCTTCACGTTGAAAATGACGCGGACGGCGGCCGGAGGAATCTGTTGAATTTCGGTGCGGATGGTAGCGAATTGGCGGCCATGGGCAGCCAGCAAGTCTTTTATCGCGACTTCTGCCTTTTTCACCTTGGTCGGATCGAACTGGCTCTCCGGCGAGAGACCGACCTTCATATCCTTGAATTTTTCGAGGACGTCCGACTGCGATACGGAATTGAGGCCGATGTACTTGATCTCGCGGATTGTCGGCTTTTCCTTGACGTACACGTGAATGATCCAGCCTTTGGGGCTGGCTTCACGTTCGAATCGCAAATCGTCAAAATAGCCCGTATTCCACAGAGAGTTGAAATCCCGTTCCAGCGAACTCTGGTCGTAGACGTCACCCGGCCGGGTAAACATACGTGCCTTGATCGTCTCCTGCGGAATGCGGCGATTGCCGTGGATCTCGATCTTCTCGATGATCCCCTGCTGGGCCGCAGCTACGCCACACAGAACCAGTACGATGGCGACTAAACGCACGAAGACACTCCAGCCGCTCGTTACGGAGCGGCCACCCTGGGGCGCAACACTGACCTGATGAATGCCAGAAATAGGAAGACCCTCGATCGCTTGAACTATCGGAGCGCGGAATTGCCAATTATACAGGTTGGCCAGCATGAAATACCACGCCGGACCCCTGAAACCCTATCCCTTGCCCTCTTTGGGGGAAGTCCCTGCCGGACCACCACTGTTCACGTTTTGTAGCCGTAACGGCACGCTACGGCCGAATCGCCTCGACATCCACCAGAACCGAATAGAAGGTCGAGCCGCCTCCCATGTCGGTCAGGCGCTGGGAGGTAAGCACGTTTACGTTGTGTCCCGTGGGCGAAAGCTTGGCCCAGTGAAGACGGGCAACCACCATGCCTGGCTGGGCCGCACGGTCTACGCGGCATTCCAAGCGCAGTTCTCCTCGTGAATTAAACACGCGAACCGCGTCTCCGTCTCGGATGCCGCGAGGATTTGCATCCTGCGGGTGAATTTCGAGGTAGTTATTGCCCTCCATTCGCCGGAGATCGGGCAAGTTGGCAAAGCTGGTATTGAGGAAGTTGTCACACTTCCGGGCCAGTAATTCCAGGGGATACCGCTTCGCACTCTCCGAGTGCCGCGATTCGACGGGAGGGATGAAGGAGATCACCGGATCAAGTCCCGCAGAGGCCATGGACTCGCTGTAAAACTCGGCCTTCCCGCTGGGCGTGGGAAAGCCGTTGGCAAACGGCAGGAAGAAATTCTCACCGTCGATCTTTTTGTCGCTTCCGTTCGCGGCAAAATTCAAGCGAACAAAATGTTCACGCTGGAGCCGATCGCGGTCGATTCCTTCCAGCCAGGGGTGGTCGCCGGAAAGCGCCGTGTCGATGATCGTGTCGTCGTTTTCCTTCAGGCACTCATCTTCGAAGCCCATCTTTTGTGCGAGCGCACGGAAGACATCGGCGTTGCAACGTGCTTCGCCGAGTGGCGCAATCGCCTGATCGGAAATTTGCAGGAAATAATGGCCGTACGCGGTCTGCAAATCCTTGTGCTCGAAAAATGTGGTGGCGGGCAGCACGATGTCGGCGTAGTCCGTGGTGTCGGTCATGAACTGTTCGTGCACGACGGTGAAGAGATCGTCGCGCGAGAGTCCGCGAACCACCGCATTGCGGTCAGGGCACACTGCCGCAGGGTTGCAACTGTAGACGAAAAGCGCCTTCACCGGTGGATCGTCAAGATGATTGAGGATGTCGCCGAGCTGGTTCATGTTGAGCAGGCGCGTCGCGTGGCCTGCCGACTTGTCCATCAGGTCCGGCCTTTTCAGTGCATCGCGGTTGAGCGGATAGGCGCCGCTGGTGGAGAGTTGCAAACCTCCGCCGCGATGCTGCCATGATCCTGTGAGGCAGGGCAACATGCAGATGGCCCGCATGGCCATGCCGCCATTTTGCGAACGTTGCACACCGTAATTTACGCGGATGGCGGCAGGAGTATTGGTCGCATACTCCCGAGCAAGGCGGCGGATGTCGTCCGCACTGATACCGGTCCACTGCGATACGCGCTCGGGCGGATACTCCGCCGCACGCTGCCGGAGCTGCTCGAAGCCAAGCGTATGTTTCGCCACGAAGTCGCCATCATGGAGATTCTCGCCGATGATGACGTGCATCATGCCGAGCGCGAGAGCGGCGTCCGTGCCGGGATGGATCGGAAGATACCAATCCGCGAGCTTTGCAGTTCGCGTCGGGTAAGGATCGATGACGATGAGTCTTGCGCCGTTACGCCGCGCCTCCTCGACGAACGGCCAGAGGTGGACGTTATTGCCGTGGATGTTGCATCCCCAGGCGATAATCGTCCGCGAATGACGAAACTGCTCCGGCTCGGTACCCAGCTTCATGCCAAGCACGCTGAGCAATCCGGCTTCTCCAGTAGATGAGCAGATTGTCCGGTCGAGTTGCGACGCACCCAATCGGTGAAAGAAGCGTCGATCCATCGTGCTTCCCTGGATCGTTCCCAGGGTGCCTCCGTAGGAGTAAGGCAGGACGGCCTCGGCTCCGAACGCGGCGCTTACCTCGCGAAATTTTGCGGCGACCGCGTCCAGTGCGTTGTCCCACGAAATACGCTCGAAGGCGGCGAGGCCTCCAGTGCCTTTCGGCGCGATACGCCGCATCGGATAAAGCACGCGGTCGGGCGAGTAGACGCGATCAAGGTACTTGGCGACCTTTGCGCAGAGAAAACCGCGCGTGATGGGATGCTGCGGATCACCCTGAATCTTCGTCGCACGCCCATCTTCAACCGTGATGAGCACACCACAAGCATCCGGGCAATCATGAGGACAGGCGGCGTGAACAACTTTTTTCATGGGAGAAGGGAATTATGGCATAAGAAGCGCGTGGTCACATCGCGTCTCGTGACGGTCAGAAAAGATAAAGATTCTCGTGGCATCTCTGTTGGCATTGAAGGCGAAGCAATCGATGACGGGACTCCATCGCGCTAGAACCTGCGCGGATCGCACGCTCACTGATTACGCCGTTGTAAGTGTGGGTCAAGCAGCAATACGAGTGCCCCAGCGCCCAAGATTCCTAACGCCATCGTCGGCCACAAAGACAGGTTGCCGTGGTACGCAAAGATCAGCGCCATAATGGCCGTCGCGACCGGGATCGTAATCAGGATTTTGATGGCGATCCTCTCCGCAGGAAGATACGCAATCACGTAGAGGAACAGGGCTTCTACGACGATCATCATAGCAAAGGGTAGCGGCAATAACGACCGGTGGAATGCCCAGACGAGCGCTATCGTGATGATCGCTGCAATTGCGCCGACGCGTTGCCAGACGTTCACGGAACCACCTCGGGACCACTGGGGCTAAGTCAGAGCACTCTACCTCAAACCCGGGAAAATTGGACTGCATAAAACCGCCTTGTTCTGATTCTAGAAAGATATGCATGCCGCCGGAATTCCCACCTCTCGGATGGGAAACTACAACTCAGGTGGGGGTATGAACTTCGGTAATCAAGAGACGGGGCCAGCGGATCAGGAAGAGCGGTCCGTGCTCGAAGCGGCGTTTCCGGGTTGGGAAGCGCGGTTCCATGAGTGCGACCCAAAAGACGCTCTAGGCGATCTCGCCATGAACGGTGCTGACCCGTTTTACCTCGAAAAGCTTCTATTGAAGTGGCTCCACGTGAAGCTTGCGGGTGGAGTGCCGGTGGATTCCCCGATGGAGGCTGCGCCTGGAGTCCCGTCACCCCAATCGCCGTCCCCGGCCCAATCGGACCAACCCTCTGCCCGCGCCGAAACCGCTCCAGTGGTTGGGTCGTCACCGGCCCCCGGGTGCGAAAAGGAAGCCTACCTATTGACGTTGATGCACGAGTACTTGATTCGCACGTACAAGGGGACGGCCGATATCTGGGAACGCATTGCGTCCATGGCCACGGCCGCTCTCCGGGCCGTCCCGTGCGACGGTTCAGCAGCTACCCCCGAGGACATTCAGCAGAAGATATTGTGTTTCCGCCGCACCTGCGCGCGCGAAATGTTCGCCATCGACGACGAAGTTGAGGCGCAGATATTGAGTTCCGACAGCCAGTCAGGGATCAGTTCAGAATCCGTAATGAGCTATTTTGTGATGCGTTCTTTTAACCGGCCCAGGCAGGCACGCTTCCAAAAGGCGGGCTGAGTTTCGAAATGTTACCGCCGTAATCTTTCCTTCGCGCAAGCGCATGTGAATGCCAATTTCGGCTCAGTTTCTGAATTCAGAACAAACGAACATATGGGCGAGTGCGCGGTCTGCATATTCACTGGCCGAGTTTTGGTCGGCGGCAAAAGGAAAAGGGCGCGCCGATGGCACGCCCCGATAGAAAGCCGGCAGAGAGATCAGACCTGCATGATCTCTTTTTCCTTTGCCTTAGCCATCTCGTCCATTTTCTTGATCTCGTCGTCGGTCAGCTTCTGCATCTGGTCGAGCGAACCGCGCTCCTCGTCTTCCGTGATCTTCTTGTCCTTCATCGCCTTCTTGATGGCTTCATTGCCGTCGCGCCGGATATTGCGGATGGCGGTGCGATGATCCTCGAGCACCTTGTTCAGGTGCTTCACCATTTCCTTGCGGCGATCTTCCGTCAAGGCAGGCACGGGTACGCGTATGAGCTTGCCATCGTTCATTGGATTGAGGCCGAGGTCGGCGGTGCGAATGGCCTTTTCGACGGCACCAATCAAGCTGACATCCCAAGGCTGTACGGTGATCAACTGAGGTTCAGGAGCGCTTACATTCGCGACCTGGTTCAGCGGCATTTGTGATCCGTACGCCTCGACGTGGACCGCGTCGAGCATGTGGACCGAGGCGCGGCCGGTACGTTGTGCCGCCATCTCCTTGCGAAAGTCCTCGACCGCCTTATCCATGCGAGCTTTCAACTGGAGGAAGGTGTCTTTGAGTGCGGGCAGTGCCGCCATGCTGACTTGAGCCATAGTTCTCCGCCTGATTCGATGAATTCAAAAAAGCGATTATACAGCGTGGAACAAGAGGGGCGCGGCAAGATGCGGGCAAAACGCCGTCAGTCGTTTGCCGTCAGTCGTCGGCAAAAGCCAAAGCCGCCCCTGACTCTGCATGGGTGCGGCACCCGTACGAGTTCGATCAAGGCGATAACGCCGAACGTCAGGCCGTAACGATCGAGCCGACCTTTTCGCCCAATACCACGCGCCGGATGTTCCCGTAGGTATTGAGGTTGAAGATGATGATCGGCAGGTTGTTTTCGCGACAGAGGCTGATGGCAGTGGCGTCCATGACGCGCAACCCCTGGCTCAGCACTTCGGTGAAGCTGATCTTGTCGAACATGGTCGCGTCCTTCACCTTGGCGGGATCGGCGTTGTAAATACCGTCGACCTTGGTGGCCTTCATGATGACGTCTGCCTTGATTTCCATGGCGCGCAAGGAGGCGGCGGTATCGGTAGAGAAATAAGGATTGCCCGTGCCGGCGCCAAAGATGACGACGCGGCCCTTTTCCAGGTGACGGATGGCACGCCGGCGAATGAAGGGCTCGGCTACCTGGTTCATTTCGATTGCCGACATGACACGGGTAAACGTGCCGCACTTTTCCAGCGCGTTCTGCAATGCCAGCGCGTTGATCATGGTGGCGAGCATGCCCATGTGGTCGGCCGAGACGCGATCCATGTCGCTCGATTGCTCGACGCCGCGGAAGAAGTTTCCGCCGCCGACGACAATGGCGATCTCCAAGCCCAGCTTTTGGACATCGGTGATTTCCGCCGCAATTTCGCTGACGCGCTCGCTATCAACGCCAAAGCCTTTATCCGCGGCGAGCGCTTCGCCGGAGAGCTTGAGGAGAATGCGTTTATAAACAGGAGAAGACATAG
>Ga0307375_10003390_pt1 | contig 15698 bp, 13 predicted proteins | sample TR1MG_FD_202531 | JGI IMG/M metagenome (GOLD analysis project Ga0307375, IMG submission 202531) | Soil microbial communities from Risofladan, Vaasa, Finland - TR-1 | ecosystem: Environmental > Terrestrial > Soil > Coastal area > Acid sulfate soil | place: Finland: Risofladan, Vaasa | collected... | reverse complement strand
CCCTCGTTCTGAGCGGACCGAGGCGAGGCGGCGCGAGGCTGATCCCACTCCTCGCGCGATTCGTGATTCGTGGGTAAGCCCGCGCCGGATGCTAAAATGCCAGCCGGTTTGAGCAAGGCTGTCCGGCGCAAAGACCGGCAGCTGGAAGTCGGAAAAGGAAGGTTGGCCGAGCGGTTGAAGGCACCGGTCTTGAAAACCGGCAGCAGCGCAAGTTGCTCGTGGGTTCGAATCCCACACCTTCCGCCAGTCTCGCCGCGCCCCGAGTTCGTGTTTCAGCTGTCCAAATCAATAGAACATGACCGCCACCGAAATTACCCTTGGCCAGCTCGAATCCCACTTGTGGGAAGCCGCCAATATCCTGCGCGGGCCGGTTGATGCGGCCGACTTCAAGACCTATGTCTTTCCGCTGCTGTTCTTCAAGCGCATATCCGATGCGCATGACGAGGAGTACCAGGCCGCGCTGGACGAGTCTGGCGGCGACGACGATTACGCGCTGTTTCCCCAGAATTACCACTTCCAGATTCCGGAACGCTGTCACTGGCACGACGTACGCGCCATCACTACAAATGTGGGTCAGGCGCTGCAGACCGCCATGCGCGGCATCGAGAAGGCCAACCCCGAGATGCTCTACGGCATTTTCGGCGATGCGCAGTGGAGCAACAAAGAGCGACTGTCCGACGCGCTTTTGCGCGATCTGATCGAACATTTCTCGCGCATCAACCTCGGCAATCAGGCGGCGCAGGCCGACGTCCTCGGGCAGGCCTACGAGTACCTGATCAAAAAATTTGCCGACGCCACCAACAAGAAGGCCGGCGAGTTTTATACGCCGCGCTCGGTGGTGCGGCTGATGGTCAACATCCTCGATCCGCGTGAAGGTGAGTCGATTTACGATCCAGCGTGCGGCACCGGCGGCATGCTGCTCGAAGCCATCCACCACGTCAAAGAGAACCACGGCGACGACCGCACGCTGTGGGGCAAGCTCTTCGGCCAGGAAAAGAACCTCACCACCTCGGCCATCGCGCGCATGAACCTGTTCCTGCACGGCGCGGCCGATTTCCAGATCGTGCGCGGCGACACGCTGCGCAGCCCGGCCTTCTTTGTTGGAGACAATCTCGCCACCTTCGATTGCGTGATCGCCAATCCGCCTTTCTCGCTGGAGAAATGGGGCGAGGAAGTCTGGGCCAGCGATCCGTATGGCCGCAATTTCGCCGGCATGCCGCCCGCCAAGAGCGGCGACTACGCCTGGGTGCAGCACATGATCAAGTCCATGGCGCCCAAAACGGGCCGCATGGCGGTGGTGCTGCCGCACGGCGCGCTGTTCCGGATGAGCGCCGAAGGCAAGATCCGCACGAAACTTCTCGGCATGGACGCGCTGGAGGCCGTCATCGGTCTCGGACCCAATCTGTTCTATGGTACCGGCCTCGCCGCCTGCATTCTTGTGTTTCGCCAGCGCAAGCCCAAGGACCGCAGGAACAAGGTGCTGATCGTCGATGCCTCGAAGGAATTCAAAACCGGCCGCGCGCAGAACGAGTTGTTGCCGGAGCACGTCGAGCGTATCCACGGCTGGGTACGGGATTTCAAGGATGTCGAGGGTGTCGTCCGGGTAGTCGCGCTGGAGGAAATCGCCGCAAACGACCACAATCTGAACATTTCTCGCTACGTCGAGCCGAAGGTGGAGCAGGAGACACTGACCGTGGATGCGGCAATGAAGCAGCTTCAGACAAGTGCGCAGATCGCATTCGCCGCAGAAGAAAAGCTCATAGCCCTGCTCAAACGCGAGGGCCTGTTGCGATGAGTGCGCGCATCACGCAACAGCAACTCGAATCCTATCTCTGGGGCGCCGCGGTTCTGCTTCGCGGCACCATCGACGCCGGTGACTACAAGCAGTTCATTTTCCCGCTGCTGTTCTACAAGCGCCTGTGTGACGTGTACGACGAGGAAACCCAAACTGCGCTGGCCGAGTCCGGCGGCGACAGGAAATTTGCGGCCTATCCCGAGAACCACCGCTTTCAGGTGCCGCCCGAGGCGCATTGGCGCGAGCTGCGCAAGTCGGCGAAGAACGTCGGCCGCGCGCTGCAAACCGCTATGCGCGCGATCGAGACCGCCAACCCTGACAAACTCTACGGTATTTTCGGCGACGCGCAGTGGACGAACAAGGATCGCCTATCCGACGCCATGCTGCGCGATCTGGTCGAGCACTTCAGCTCGCTCGAACTCACGGTTGCGGCCCTGCCCGAGGACGAACTCGGTAACGGCTACGAGTACCTGATCAAGAAATTCGCCGACGACTCCGGCCACACCGCGGCCGAGTTCTACACCAACCGCACCGTCGTGCATCTGATGACCGAGATGCTGCAGCCCAAATCGGGCGAGAGCATCTACGACCCCACCTGCGGCTCGGGCGGCATGCTGCTCTCCTGCATCGCGCACCTGCGCCGTCTGGGGCAGGAATGGCGCAACGTGCGCCTCAATGGGCAAGAACGCAATCTGATGACTTCCTCGATTGCGCGCATGAACTGTTTTTTGCACGGCATCGAGGACTTCCGCATCGAGCGCGGCGACACGCTGTCCGAGCCGAAGCTGGTCGAGGGTGATCGCTTGATGCGCTTCGACGTGGTGCTGGCCAATCCGCCTTATTCGATCAAGCAATGGGACCGGGAGGCGTTCGCCTCCGACCCCTGGGGACGCAACCGCTACGGCACCCCGCCGCAAGGCCGCGCCGACTATGCCTTCTGGCAGCACATCCTGCTGAGCATGACGCCCAAGGCCGGTCGCTGTGCCATCCTGTTTCCGCACGGCGTGCTGTTCCGGCAGGAAGAGGCGGACATGCGGCGCAAACTCATCGAAGCCGATCTGATCGAGTGTGTGCTCGGCCTCGGGCCCAATCTCTTTTACAACTCGCCCATGGAGGCTTGCGTCGTCATCTGCCGCTCGGTGAAGCCGAAGCAGCGGCGCAACAAGATTCTGTTCATCAACGCCATCAACGAAGTTACGCGCGAGCGGGCGCAGAGTTTTCTCACTGACGCGCATATCGAGCGCATCGTCGCCGCCTATCGGAACTTCGCCGATCAGCCGGGCCTCGTGCGCGTCGCTACGCTGGAGGAAATACGGGCGAAGGATGGCAATCTCAGTATTCCGCTTTATGTTTCGGCGCAAGGGATCGAGACGCGAGAGGAGCGCGCGGACTATGCGGTCAACGGGTTGCCCGGGGCGATTTCGGCATGGCTAAAGAGTTCCGGACAGGTTCGTGAAGCTCTGGGCCGACTGTTGGCAAGCGAGGCCGAGCGCAAGGGAAAGACCTGAATCCAGGCTTATTTTTTGAAACAAAAACAGGGTATATTTTGTTTCAAATCTTCGTAGGAAGAAGCGCCGCGTCGGTTGATAGTCCAACATTTACGAGCCAACGCCGCGCCGTAATCGTAAACAAATCGTCAATAGGTTTCGCTCAATCGTAAAGCCGCCATCGGCAATCGTGAGCGTCCGTGCGCGTGTCGGCGCGGCGGTGAATGATCGTTGACAAGCTGTAATCGTTCGATTACACTTTTTCCATGTTTTCCGTCAGGCCCCTGCCAGAATTCACCGAATGGCTGGACGCTCTGTCCGACGCGTCGGTACGCGGGGTGGTCGTGGCACGCATCAAGCGTCTGGAACGCGGCTTGATGGGGGACGTGGAACCGGTCGGCGCCGGCGTGTCGGAGTTGCGCATTCATTTCGGCGCGGGCTGGCGCATTTATTTCGTGCCGCGCGGCGCGCAGTTGATTGTTTTGCTCACCGGCGGTTCCAAGCGCACGCAGAAGACAGACATCAAGCGCGCCAAGGCACTGGCGGCGCTTTTGGACTAATTGAAGGAAATGACCATGACCAAACGTATCAAAGTGGCCGACTTGCCCGAATTTGACGCTACGAAATATCTCGACAGCGAAGCGGCAATTGCGGCTTACCTCACGGACATCCTGGAGGCGAAAGATCCGGCATTGCTCGCGTCGGCCCTGGGAGACATCGCTCGGGCGCGCGGCATGAGCGAAATTGCCAAGGCCTCCGGCCTGACCCGCGAAGCCCTGTACAAGGCGCTCAGACCCAACGCAAAACCGCGCTACGACACCATCGCCAAAGTCTGCGAGGCGCTGGGCGTACGGCTGGTGGCACAGGCGATTCATAGTTGAGCAAAAACGCCATCGGCAGCCTGGATGTGGCGTTGGCTAACTGGCTGGAGAGTTCGCAACGAGTTCGGGGAGCGCTGAACGACCTTTTTGCGAGTACCTCGGGGCCTGAAAGGAAAGCTTAATTGCAGGCTTGTTTTTGTCACAAAAACAGGGCATTATTTGTGACAAGATGGCAATGAAAAAACAGATTAACTCCATTGATTCTAAAGTATTAAGTAGAATTTATGGCCATAGGGGGGGGTGGGTCTTCACCCCCACGCACTTTCTCGACCTCGGCAATCGCGCTGCCGTCGCCGCTGCTCTCAAACGCCACAAACAAACGGGACTCATCCGACAACTGGCCCGCGGCCTCTACGACTATCCCATAGACCACCCCAGTTTCGGCCGCATTCCGCCTTCCGCCGACGCAGTGGCCCGCGCACTGGCCAGCCGTCACGCCGTGCGCCTGCAACCCACCGGCGCCTACGCCGCCAATGTCCTCGGCTTGTCAGAGCAGGTGCCAACGCGCATCGTGTTTCTGACCGATGGTCCTTCGCGCCGGATCAAGTTTGGGCAGCAGGAAATCGTGCTCAAGAACACCACGACGCGCAACATGGCGACTGCCGGCCGCAAGAGCGGCACCATCATCCAGGCGCTGCGTCATATTGGCCAGCGCAACGTCAACGACAAAACACTGGCTATCCTGAAGCGTCAACTGACCACGCAGGATCGGGCGCAGTTGCTCAAGGACCTGCGCCACGCGCCCGGCTGGGTCGCCGACATCATGCGGCAGCTTGCCGCCTGAACCATGGATACCTTCCTGCGCATGGCAGTCCGCGACCGGCGCCTGGCCTGCCTGAAAGTTGCGGAGCAGAAGCGCCTTCAGGCTGCCAGCGTGGACAAGGATTTCTGGGTGTGCTGGACGTTGCGCGAACTGTTCAGCCTGCCGGACATCGGTGGCAGGGTCACCTTCAAGGGCGGCACCTCGCTCTCCAAAGCCTGGGGATTGATCGAGCGATTCTCCGAAGACATCGATCTCGTCGTCGATAAGGATGCGCTCGGCTTTGGCGGAGAGGCCAGCCCAGATCGGGCGCCGAGCAACAAACAGCGACGCCGCCGCCTCGACGATCTGATGGCCGCATGCCGCAGTTGGGTACAGGATCGGCTCCAGCCCGCGCTCGAACAGACCACCGCCGCGCGCTTCGGGACGCGTGAAGGCTGGCGCCTGGAAGTGGACCCGGACATGGCCGACGGCCAATGCCTGCTGTTCCATTATCCGAGCGCGTTCCCGGCTGCCGAAGCAGGCTATGTGCGGCCCGTCGTCAAGATCGAATTGGGCGCCCGCTCCGACGACTGGCCCGCAGAATCCCGAACCATCACACCCTATGTTGCCGAAGTGCTGCCGCAGGCAATCCCCGACGCCAGTTTTCCCGTATCCGCACTCGCGCCCAAGCGTACCTTCTGGGAGAAAGCCATGCTGCTGCACGAAGAGACTTTCCGCCCGGCCGACAAGCCGCGCAAGGTACGCATGGCGCGCCACTACTATGACCTTTGGTGCCTCATCACGCGTGGCGTGGCAGACCGGGCCGCCGCCGACCAGCCTCTTTTTGCCCGCGTCGCGGAGCATCGCGAGATTTTCTTTCGCCTGGGCTGGGTGGATTACGCGACGCTGCGTCCCGGTTCGCTGCGCCTGACGCCGCCGCCAGAACATCTGGACGCCTGGCGCCGGGACTACGACGAAATGGCCGAACCGATGTTCTATGGCGAAAGGCCGGGCTTCGACGAAATCCTGCGCATAGCGGCGGACTTCGAGCAAAAGTTCAACGCAGCATCTGCGAAGGCTTAACCCGATGACTACGGACGATTTGCACCGGCACATCGGTACATTCTTCGACGCGGTTGGGCGGCGGGAGATTGACATCTACAACGAATTCAGCCTGCAACACGAATTCGGCGTGTGGCTCCGTGGACGCGTGACCAATTCGAACTGGAAAATCCAATTCGAGCGTACAGCAAGTTTTTTCGGTGTCGACAAGAAACTGACAAAGAAGGAAATCGATCTGGCGTGCTTTGCGCTTCCGATGGCGCCGATCACGGTCATGGAATTCAAATTTCCCCGCGCCGGCCAGGTGCCGATCCAAATGTTCAAGTTCTGCCAGGACGTGGCATTTGTTGAAGAGCTGGTTTTGAAGGAGAAGCGGTTTCCGCTCGGGTGCGCACTCATCGTGGCCGACGACGCCGACTTCTACCGCGGTAGCCGCCATCAGGCCGGCACCATTTACTCCAGCTTCCGCGATGGGGTACCGATCAGAGGAACGATCGAAAAATCCACCGGCAAGGAAGAACCGCCGGTTGTCCTGCAAAGGGAATATCGAATTGCGTGGCAGGAGGTCCCGGACATGCGCGACTTGAGGTATGCCGCGGTCACGGTGGCGCAATGACTGCTAGTTCTATTGCCCAGCTGAATCGATGGTTTGTGAACAGACCCTTAATTCTGGTCCGCTTCAACGACGGCTTCTTTGAAGCGTTGCATTTTACCAAGCGTGGAACGCATCGATTCACCGTCGTAAGACCCCACGCTGAATTTGACAGCCTCAAGTTACCTACCCTTTGTCTTGCGGAGATGATGGACGGCAGGGCGCGCCATTGTTACGTCGGAGTTGTCACTTCAAAAGACGCAGTTGCCACGTTCGAATCACGTTTGACTGTGGTGTGGCTCCAGGAATTGCAGCTAAAGTCACTCGCCGCGCTTGCGAACAAGCTTTCTGAAGCGCAGTTGCGCAACGCGTTCAAGAGGAAACTGTCACGCAAGCGTTTTGCTGATTGCCTCAGCCCAAAACTCAGTACTTCGATCATAAGCGAGTTGGCAAAGACCCCGAAAAACAAGAAGGCGATTGAAGCGGCGGCTTTCCATATTCCGACATTTCGCAAATTGACTGGAGCGGAATGGGCTCAGGCCGACGCGATCAAGTTGGCCATCGAGGTATTTGGCCTCGGATCGGGCGACATGCCGTCGCAAGTAGTTGCTCCGGAAGGATCCGATTCCACAATTGCCCATCTTCCCGCTCACGTATTGGAGGACAACGTTATTGCACGGGATGCAAGTGTAATCCCCGACTTCTTCCTGATCAGCAAGCATGCAACGGGACGTGCCGTCTTTGAGAAAGGCAATGAACGCCTAATTGTTTACACTGCCAACAAAGGGCCGCTGGAGAAAATGCTGGGCGTGGACCTCATTTACATTAACGAGGTCGTAGGTAACACGGTAATGGTCCAGTACAAGATGCTTAAACTTTCTCGATCAGCATCATCGACGCAAACAGATTGGATTTTCCGTTCTGATCCGCAGCTGAAGAAGGAGGTGGACCGTATGAAATTGCCGAAAACGATGCAGGCCAGCAACGACTATCGGCTAAACGGCAGCCCCTTCTATTTTAAGTTCGTTAAGAGAAAGGGGGACGGAATATCGCATCAGAGCTTCGTCATATCCCTGGACCACTTCAACAAGATACTGAAATCAAGTGGGGGCAAGGGGCCAAAGAAAGGAATTCGCATCAGCTACGACGCGCTTGATGGCGCATATCTCAGAGAGTCCGATCTAATCGGGTTGATACGTTCCGGCTATATTGGCACGCATCGTGTCGAGTCGGACGCGCTCAATCCGATCATCGAGCAAGTCGCGCACGGGAATCGGGCCTTGGTATTGGCGTGGCAAAAGCGGTTCCAATGACTCACGCGACAACACCCCGGTTTAGTGTCAACCCGGACTGGGCGAAGCTGCCGCTGTTCGACCGCAAGGGGTGGAAGCGGGTGCGCTTCGGCGACGTCGTGGAGAACCTGAACGAGACCGAGCGCGATCCGGCCAAGGCAGGCATCGAGCGATTTATCGCTATGGAGCACCTGGAGCCCGGTTCGCTGCACATTCTGGAATGGGGCAACGTCGCGGATGGCACCACGTTCAACCGCCGCTGCTGGCCGGGGCAGGTGCTGTTCGGCAAGCGCCGCGCGTATCAGCGAAAAGTGGCAGTAGCCGAATTCGATGCGGTGGTGTCCGGCGACATCTACGTGTTCGCGCCCAAGGATAATCGTCTGCTGCCCGATTTGCTGCCGTTCCTCTGTATATCAGAGCGGTTTTTCGACTTTGCGGTCGAGACATCCGCCGGCTCGCTTTCGCCGCGCACTAGTTGGAGCAGCATCGCAAACTTTGAGTTCGACCTCCCGCTGCTAGACCATCAGCGTCGTATCGCGAAAATCCTCTGGGCGGCGGACGAGGTGCTATTGCGACAACAGAAGCGTCACGAAACACAGATGGCATTGATGCACTCGGAGCTCGCAGAAATCTTCGCAGGGCGCATCGGTCACTCGGGCATTCAACAATTCAAGATGAAATCCTTGCCGCGCGGATGGGACTCTTTGACAGTCACCGCGATTGCAAAAGTGGTTCGTGGATCGAGCCCTCGGCCAAAGAGTGATCCGCGCTATTACGGAGGAACTGTTCCGAGGGTCATGGTTGCGGACATTACCAGAGATAGGAAACATATCACGCCATCTATCGATTTTCTGACTGAAGAAGGACGCAAGTTGAGTCGGCCTGTCCCGAAAGGGACTCTCGTTCTTGTCTGCAGCGGCACACCTCAACAAGTCGGATTGCCAGGTATCCTTGCAACCGATGCATGTATTCACGACGGTATCATTGCGCTCACAGAAGTCGACAAACGGTGTAGAACTGAATGGCTCTTTCACTTATTTAGTTTTTCGCAATCGTTCATGGATACCACGGCTACACACGGAGGCACTTTCGTGAACCTGACGACCGACATCGTGAAAGGCATGCAGCTGGGTTTACCTTCACTGGCAATACAAGATGAATATATCGGACGGCTATCTCAGCTTGAGAGAGCGATCTCTCAATCAAATGCAAGTGTGATTTCAACTCGTTCACTGCTTCGAACATTTGCTATTTCATTCTTATGACCTTCACCGAATCCAACACCGTAGAGCAAATGATCCTCGATGCCGCGACTGGCCTCGTCGGCACGCCGCGCCACACTGCGCAGCAGAAACTGCCGCTCTACAAAAAGGATTCGAGCGGGCCGTCGCCACGCTGGAACATCGTTCCCGCCGCCGAGATCCCGCGCAAGCCAAGCGAAGTAATGGTGGAGTCCTGGCTGCGCGAGGCGCTGATCCGGCTCAATCCCGAGATCGCAGCCCAGCCCGACCGCGCCGACGAAGTGATCTACGAGCTTCGCGCCATCCTGCTGTCGGTGCAGGCCGACGGCCTGGTGCGCGCGAACGAAAACTTCACCGCCTGGATGCGCGGCGAGAAGGGGCGGCCGTTCGGTCGCAATGGCGAACACGTGCCGGTGCGCCTGATCGACTATGACGATTTCGCCAACAACCGCTTCGTCGTCACCAGCCAGTGGACTTACCAGGCCGGTGCTGTGGAAAAGCGCTTCGACGTGGTGTTCGCGGTCAACGGCCTGCCGCTGGTGATCGCCGAGGCCAAGACCCCGGCGCGTGCGAGCGTGACCTGGTTCGACGGCGCCTACCAGATCAACCGCGTCTACGAGCGCGACGTGCCGGCGATGTTCGTGCCCAACGTGTTTTCCTTCGCCACCGAGGGCAAAGCCTTTCGTTATGGCTCGATCAAAATGCCGATCGAGATGTGGGGGCCGTGGCGCGACGAACACAGCCCCGACGAAGGCGAACTGCGCCACGTTCAGGCAGCGGTGCGCAGCATGCTGCAGCCGGAAGTTGTGCTGGACATCCTCGCCAATTTCACCGTGTTCGCCACCGACGGCAAGCACCGGCGCATCAAGATCATCTGCCGCTACCAGCAGTTCGAGACTGCCAACAAGATGGTGGCGCGGGTTGTGGCGGGCTACCCGAAGAAAGGCCTGATCTGGCACTTCCAGGGCAGCGGCAAGTCGCTGCTGATGGTGTTCGCCGCGCAAAAACTGCGCCTGCACCCGCGCCTGGGCAATCCTACAGTCATCATCGTCGTGGACCGCATCGACCTCGACACCCAGATCAGCGCCACTTTCAACGCCGCCGACGTGGCCAACATGATCGGCGTGGCCACGCGCAAGGAATTGCAGGAGCTGCTGGCGCAGGACGTGAGGAAAGTCCTGATCACCACCATCCACAAGTTCGCCGAGGCGGACGGCAGGCTGAACGAGCGCTCCAATATCATCGTCATGGTGGACGAGGCGCACCGCACCCAGGAAGGCGACCTCGGGCGCAAGATGCGCGAGGCTCTGCCCAATGCGTTCCTGTTCGGCCTCACCGGCACGCCGATCAACCGCGCCGACCGCAACACCTACTGGGCCTTCGGCGCGGACGAGGACGAGAAGGGCTATATGAGCCGCTATTCGTTCCAGGACTCGATCCGCGACAAGGCCACGCTGCCGCTGCACTTCGAGGCGCCGCAGGTGCGGCTGAAGCTCGATCGTGCCGTGATCGACGAGGCCTTCAAGGTCATCACCGACGAGTTGTCCGAGCAGGACCGCGACGATCTGGCCAAGCGCGCGGCCAAGATGGCGGTGCTGGTGAAAAACCCTGAGCGCGTCAAAGCCGTGGTGCAGCACATGGTCAACCATTTCCAGACCAAGATCGAACCCAACGGTTTCAAGGCGCAGGTGGTGGTGTTCGACCGCGAATGCTGCCTGCTCTATAAGGCCGCGATGGACGAACTCGTCGGTCCCGACGCGAGCGCCATCGTCATGCACACCAGTTCCGGCGACCCGCCGGAGTGGAAGCTGCATGGCCGCAGCAAGGACGACGAAAAAAAGCTGCTCGACCGCTTTCGCGACCCGGCCGACCCGCTGCAGTTCGTCATCGTCACCTCCAAGCTGCTCACCGGCTTCGACGCGCCCATCCTGCAGGTGATGTACCTCGACAAGCCGATGAAGGACCATAACCTGTTGCAGGCCATCTGCCGCACCAACCGCACCTACGGCAGTCCGGGCCACGACAAGACGCACGGCCTGATCGTCGATTACATCGGCATTTTCGACGACGTGGCGCGCGCGCTGGATTTCGACGAAAAAGCGGTACAGCAGGTGGTGGCGAACATCGAGGAGCTGCGCAAGGCGCTGCCGCTGCAAATTCAGAAATGCCTGGCGTTTTTTCCGAACGTGGACCGCTCGGTCGGCGGCTACGAGGGACTGATGGCTGCGCAGCAATGCCTGCCGAACAACGAAGCACGCGACAAGTTCGCCGCCGAGTATTCGGTGCTTGGCACCATCTGGGAGGCCTTGTCGCCCGATCCCTGCCTCAGTCCCTGGGAAAAGGACTACCGCTGGCTGACCCAGGTGTACGAATCGGTGAAACCTCCGAGCGGCAACGGCAAGCTGATCTGGCATGCGCTCGGCGCGAAGACGATAGAGCTGATCAACCAGAACGTGCACCTCGAATCGGTGCGCGATGACGTCGAGACCCTGGTGCTCGACGCCGAAGTACTGCAGGAGATACTCGGCGACAAGGAGCCGGGAAGGCGGGCGAAGGAAGTCGAGATCAAGCTGATCGCGCGGCTGCGCAAGCATCTGGGCAATCCCACGTTCACCGCGCTCGGCGAGCGCCTCGAAAAAATCAAGGAACGCCACGAGCAGGGCTTCGTCACCAGCCTGGAGTTCCTGAAGCAGATCCTCGAACTCGCCAAGGACGTCGTCGAAGCGGAGAAGGAAGCCGATCCCGAGGAGGAGCGCGACAAGGCGAAGGAGGCCCTGACCGAGCTATTCACGGAAGCGAAGACCGGCAATACCCACATTATCGTCGAGCGCATCGTCGCCGATATCGACGACATCGTAAAGAAAGTGCGCTTCCCCGACTGGCAGCACACCACCCAGGGCGAGCGGCTGGTACAGAAGGAACTGCGCAAGACCTTGCTGAAATACAAGCTGCACACGGACCAGGACTTGTTCGACCGGGCATACGCCTACATCAAGCAGTACTACTGACGGAATATTGAGCCTCGTTCGAAGCTCACCGACTCCGCCCCGCGTGCCGGTGCCGCCGCGTCGCCAGCTGTTTTTCCAGTATAGTTCCGGTAGGGGTATTTCAATCGGTTCAAGCGCCCGTGCCAGAGAATGCGGACGCGCGTGTGCCAGACCAGCGGAGGCCGTTTTCCATGAATCCAATTGCAAGAGCTGTTGTTATCGCCATATCTGTCTCGATGCTGCTTTCGCTGTCGGCGTGCGCACCTAAAGTTGGTAGCGACAAGTGGTGCGCTAACCTGAAGGCAAAGCCCAAAGGTGACTGGACGGCGAACGAAGCCGGGGACTACGCGAAGTACTGCATTTTTAAGTAGTCCATAGACAACATTCGACCCGACCCTGTCCATCCAAGGGATAGCCGACGACAAGTCGCTGTCTGCCGCTCATGATGGGTGACGCCAACGGACCGGTAAAAAGCGGCCCGGCGAGCTCGCCGCTGGCGCGGCTGCTGCGCCTGGGCAGCCTGGTCGGGCGCGTCGGGGCGTCGGTGGCCGTCGAGCAGCTCGTTTCGCTGGTCCTCTCCGGGCCGTCGCGCCAGGCGCACCAGCTCGCCAACCTCGTCCTCAACGCCGAGCGCATCGTGCGCGAGCTGGGCGAGCTGAAAGGCGCGGCGATGAAGGTCGGCCAGATGCTGAGCCTGCAGGACTCGCTGCTTCCGCCCGAGGTGACCGGCGTGCTGAGCGCGCTGCAGCGCCAGGCGCCGCCGATTCCGTTCGACGTCGTGCAGCGCCAGCTCGACGCCGAACTTCCCGGCTGGCGCAACACCATCGCACGGCTCGATCCTGTGGCTATCGCTGCGGCGTCGATCGGGCAGGTACACCGCGGCGTCCTCGCCGACGGGCGGCCGGTCGCGGTGAAGATCCAATACCCGGGTATAGACAGCATCATCGAGGCCGACCTGGTCAACCTGCGGCGCCTGCTGCAGTCGCTGTTCGCGCTGTTCACCGATGCCGACTTCGGGCCGGTCTGGGGCGAGGTGCGCGACCGCCTGCGCGAGGAACTGGACTATGTGAACGAGGCGGAGAACCTGCGGCGCATGGCCGGGCTTTGGGCCGGCAGCGACCAGGTGGTGATTCCCGGCGTCATCGACGCAGCCTCGAGCCGTTGCGTCCTGACCATGGACTACGTCGCGGGCTACACGCCTGACGAGGCCTGCAACGAGCGGCGGCCGCAGGCGCTGCGCGATCGCTGGGGTGCGGTGCTGTTCGACTTCCTGCTGCGCGGCCTGTTCGAGCACGGACTGATCCACGCGGACCCGAACCTGTCGAACTTTTCTTTTCTCGCCGACGGCCGCGTCGTCGTCTACGACTTCGGCTGCGTCAAGTCGGTGCCGCCGAACATCGTGAACGGCTACCGCGAACTCTCGCGTGCGGCCTTGGAGGGCCGGCGCTTTGATGTACCCGCGTTGCTCGCAGCGATGGGAATCACCACGGCCTCGGGCGCGCCGGTGTCCGCGGGGCTGATCGCCCCCGCCCTGGACCTCGTTTTCAAAGTGCTCGATGAAGCGCGACCCTACCGCTTCGGCTACGACGACCAGCTCTTGCGCCAGGTCGTCGACAACAATCTGAGCCATTTCGGCGAGGCGAAAGACATCCGCTTCCCTCACGACATCATCTTCATCAACCGCACCGCGGCGGGCCACTTCGGCAACCTCTCCCGTTTGCGCGCCGCGGCGCCGTGGCGGCAGCTGCTGGAGGCGCGGGTTTCCTAGACTTTCGCACCGCGGGAGACGCGGCTAGGCCGGCGCCGGTTGTCGGGAATGCGGGACGCAAGCATCCCGCACCGTCTTCGGCCGATCAGAACGGGTAAGGGTGCGCCGCGCCGTCGATGGTCACCCACTGCCACTGGGCGAATTCTTCCCAGTTGGCCGGCCCGCCGTGGCGGCCGCCGTTGCCCGAGGCGCCGCGGCCGCCGAACGGGATGGTCGGCTCGTCGCCGACGGTCTGGTCATTGATGTGCACGATGCCCGTGGGGATGCGCTCGGCCAGCGCCAGACCGCGGCTCACGTCGCGCGTGATCACGCCCAGCGACAGGCCGTACTCGGTGTGCGTGGCAAGCGCTACGAGCTCGTCTTCGGAAGAGAATTTGACTACCGAGGCGACCGGACCGAACACCTCCTCGTCGAAGCTGCGCATGCCGGGTTTGACCGCGGTCAGAACCGTGGGCTTGTAGAACGGCCCTTCGTGCGTGCCGCCGGCCTCCAGCTTCGCGCCCGCGGCGACCGTGTCGGCGACGATGGATCCGATGCGCGCGATCTGCCGCTCGTCGATGATCGGTCCCAGCGCCACCTGGCCCTTGGACGGATCGCCCACGGGCAGATGCCGCGCCTTCTCTATCAACTGCGCGGTCAGCGCGTCATACACTTTCTCGTGCACGAACACCAGGCCGGTGGTCATGCAGATCTGGCCCTGATGCAGGAACGCGCCCCAGGCCGCGTTGGAGGCGGCGATCGCCACGTCGGCATCCTCGAGCACCACCAGCGAATTCTTGCCGCCGAGCTCCAGCGTGACCTTCTTCAGGTGGCGGCCGGCGAGTTCGCCGACCTTGCGCCCGACCGCGGTCGAGCCGGTGAACGACACCATCGCGATGTTCGGGTCGGAGCACAAGGCTTCGCCGGCCTCCGCCGCACCGGGCAGCACGCTCAGGCAGCCCGCGGGCAGGCCGGCCTCCTCGAACACGCGCGCGATCAGGAAACCGCCGGTGATCGGGGTGCGCGGATCGGGTTTGAGTACCACGGTGTTGCCCGCGGCCAGCGCCGGCGCGACCGCGCGGATCGACAGGATCAGCGGGAAATTGAACGGCGAGATAATGCCGACCACGCCGTGCGGCACGCGCCGCGCGATCGACAGGCGGCTGCCGTCCGAGGGCAGCAGCAGGCCGCGCGGCTGGGTGGGCATCGCGGCGGCCTCGCGGCAGATGCCGGCCGCCATGTGCAGTTCCACGCCGATCTTCGGCGGGATCGACCCGGTCTCGCGCATCAACAGCGGCGTGATCGCCTCGCCGTGCTGCTCGAACAAATCGGCCGCCTTGCGAAAGATCGCCGCGCGCTCCTCGTTGGGCTTCGCCGCCCAGGCGCGCTGCGCGGCGCGCGCCGTCTTCGCCGCCGCGGCGACTTCACCTTTTCCCGCGAGGCCGGATTCGAACAGGGTCGCGCCGGTCGCAGGCTCGCGCACCGGCACGCTGGCCGCAGCCGCGATCCACTGGCCATTGAATATCCGCCGCTCGAATTGTTTGATGTCGATAAGGCTCATGTGATTCCTCCTGAGTTGAAGCGATCAAGTCTTCTGGTTTGCCGTAGGCGCGATGGGCGCAATTGCCGCCTTGCCTTGCGGCTTGACGATGCGTGATACATGGCCATGCGTCCGAAAGCCAGCCCGACGCACGGGTCTCGCATTCTGCTTTCCATACGGCACGCTGTAAAGAGGCAGCATGCGTGCAGCATGCTTCTCGACGCAGCGTCGGTAATTGGGTAGGCTTGGGACTTAACGCTGCCCGGGACTGAACCGGAGCAGGTGCACCGCATCCGATAACGACAGGGAGACAGCATGACCCAGCCGCTCTT
>Ga0307375_10003389_pt1 | contig 15699 bp, 14 predicted proteins | sample TR1MG_FD_202531 | JGI IMG/M metagenome (GOLD analysis project Ga0307375, IMG submission 202531) | Soil microbial communities from Risofladan, Vaasa, Finland - TR-1 | ecosystem: Environmental > Terrestrial > Soil > Coastal area > Acid sulfate soil | place: Finland: Risofladan, Vaasa | collected... | reverse complement strand
CGCGCTCCTACAGGGTGCGCTCCTACGGGTGTCAGGGGCCGGTCCATTGAGGTGTCCATCACGCGGGGGTCGCCTGTTGAACCATCTGAGCATCATCCTTCCCGCCAAGAACGAGGCGCCTGCGCTGGCGGCGCTGCTGCCGCGACTGCGTGCGGCGCATCCGGAAGCCGAGATCATCGTGGTCGACGACGGCTCCACCGACGACACCCGCGGCATCTGCAGCAGCAACCGGGTGCAATGCCTGTCCTCACCGTATTCGATGGGCAACGGCGCCGCGATCAAGCGAGGCGCGCGTGCTGCCACCAGCAACATCCTGGTGTTCATGGACGGTGACGGCCAGCACGATCCGGCCGACGTCAGCCGCCTGCTGGATCAACTGAACCAGGGCTACGACATGGTGGTCGGCGCGCGCGACTGGGACAGCCAGGCGGGCGTGGGTCGCGGCCTCGCCAACACCCTGTACAACTGGCTGGCCACACGCATGACCGGCCATCCGGTACTCGATCTAACCTCCGGGTTCCGCGCCGTGCGCGCGGACAAGTTCCGCGAATTCCTGCACCTGCTGCCGAACGGTTTCAGCTACCCCACCACCAGCACCATGGCTTTCTTCCGCAGTGCCTACCCGGTGGCCTACATGCCGATCAAGGCCGCCCAGCGCATCGGCAAGAGCCACATCAGGCCGATGCGCGACGGCGTGCGCTTCCTGCTGATCATCTTCAAGATCGCCACCTTGTATTCGCCGCTGAAGCTGTTCGTGCCGGCCAGCGCGGTGTTCTTTGTGCTGGGCTGCCTGAACTACGCCTGGACTTTCATGCACGAGGGCCGCCTCACCAACGGCAGCACGTTGATGTGGAGCGCGGCGGTGATCGTGTTCCTGATCGGGCTGGTATCCGAGCAGATCACCGGGTTGATGTATCGACGCGATGCGTGATTGCCATGACATGCTAGACTTAGTCACAAGACTTAGCTAACAGGCGAATGGCCATGCCGGAGATCATCAACGTCCACCAGGCCAAGACCCATCTCTCGCGTTTGCTGGACAAGGCGCACGCGGGCGAGGAAATCGTGCTGTCCAAGGCCGGCAAGCCCTACGCACGGCTGATGCCGCTGGAAAAGCCATCGGCAAAGCGTCGTCCCGGGCGTCTGCAGGGAGAGCTGGATCCGGCCTTCTTCGATCCGCTGCCGCAAGACGAACTGGATGCCTGGGAAGGCAAGTGAAGCTGTTGCTCGACACCCATGCCCTGCTTTGGTGGTGGCTCGACAACCCGAAACTTTCCGCCAAGGCGCGCCGCGCCATTGCCAACGAGAGCAACGAGATCTTTGCCAGTGCCGCATCCGCGTGGGAAATTGCCACCAAGCATCGGCTGGGCAAGCTGGGGTTGCCTGCATTGACGCTGCAACGCTACGAATCACTGCTCGCGGCGGACGGCATCGTGCAACTGGCAATCACCACCGGGCATGCATTGCTGGCGGGCAGCTACACTCAGCCTCACCCCGACCCGTTTGACCGCATGCTGGCCGCGCAAGCGGAAATCGAAGGCCTGACCATCGTCAGCCGCGACCCGGCGCTGGCGCAGTTCAAGGCAAGGTTGCTGTGGTAGGTGATGCGCTGCACGAGCAGAGCCATCGACGTCAGCAAGCGTTGAATCGGGCCCGTCGAGCCATCTGCCGCGTCTGCTGGACAAGGCGCACCCTGTGCGCGATGCCGTGTGTACGCGGTGATTGCGGGAGCGACTCTTGTGGGAGCGGCTTCAACCGCGATGCTTTGAGGCCATGGTTGAAGGGCATCGCGACTGAAGTCGCTCCCACACATAGAGCATTCGCGCACAGGGTGCACTCCTGCGGGAGCCATGGGCCGGTCGGTCAGCGGTGCCCATCACGCGGGGGAGGGGCGCCGGTGGTCATCGATGCGTCCGCGCACGACGCTGATTCATTCAGTCGGCCAGGTTCATGGCAAGGCTCCGGCAGCCTTCTGTGGCGGTCGATCTTCCTCAACCCACTGTTCCAGCCTGGCTGCCGAACTCTGGCGCGAATCAGGAAGGCATTGGGCTAAACTCGCCGTACAGGCCACCACGGGAATCCGCATGCGACTCAGCGCGCAGCACATCGCCGCGATCAAGCAACTGGCCGCCGAGCAATTCGGCGCCGGCGCGAGGGTGCGGTTGTTCGGCTCGCGCGTGGATGACGCCGCGCGCGGTGGCGACGTGGATTTGCTGGTAGAACTCGACACACCAGTGGATCGGCCGGCGTGGGCGGCGGCGGGGTTATCCAGTGGTGTCAGTCGATTGATGGAGGGGCGACGAGTCGATGTCGTGATGCTTGCCCCCAACCTCATGCGCCTGCCGATTCATGATGTCGCCCTGCGTGACGGAGTGCTGCTGTGAATCTTCCGGCCGAGCAACAGGCGCGCCTGCAGCATCTTGCCCAGGCGGTGCTGAGCACAAGCGCCCATTTGCAGGTGACCGATCGTGGCGTCTTCGCGCAGCCGCTTACGGCGGAATGTGCGGCGGGCCTGGATAGTGATGCGGCACTGGCAGAGCGCGTGGATGCGTTCGTCGCGCGCTTTTCGCGCTTGCAGGATCTACTGGGTGACAAACTCCTGTCGGCGCTCATGGCTGCACCGGGCGAGCCGGCGCGCCCGATGGTCGACCACCTCGATCATGCCGAACGCATGGGCTGGATAGTGAACCCGGATGACTGGATGCGCATGCGCAGGCTGCGCAATCAGATGGTTCACGAATACATCAAGGACCCTGCTGTATTGGCCGATGCCTTGCAGCGCGGCCATGACTTCGTGCCCGTACTCGCAGCCGTCGCCGCAGCGCTGGTTGCCGAGTTGCAGCGCCGGGGTTGGGCGTAAACCGGGTGCCACAGCACGCCACCGACGGCTCCGGGCCATGAGTCGCAAAGTCACCCATAACGTCCTATGGAACGTGGCCGGCACGCTGGCTTCGCTTGCCGTGGGGTTGAGCGCGCTGCCGGTACTGCTGCATGCCATGGGCGCAGCGCGGCTGGGCATCTTCACGCTGGCGCTGGGGCTGGTCGGGTTTTCTGGTCTGCTCGATCTGGGTCTGGGCCGTGCCCTCACGCAAACCGTATCGAGCGCACTGGGTCGTGGCCGACCTCGCGCAGCGGTGGCTGCGCTGGTGTGGCATGTGCTGCGTCTGCTCGCTTGTTTTGGCGTGTTGTGGGTCGTGTTGCTGTGGTGGGTCGTTCCTACGGTGGTGCAGCACCTTTTCAGACTCCAGGGTGCACTGGCGGGCGAAACCATTTTCGGGCTGCGCGCGGTGGCGTTTTCCATGCCGTTTGCGCTAGTTGCCACCGGTGCCATGGGTGCGCTGGAAGGCCTGCAGGATTTTCGCCGCGTCAGTACCCAGCGCGCCGCCTTGAGCATCACGCAGTTTGGTCTGCCCGCGCTGGTGGCGTTGTGGCGGCCCGATGTGGGTTGGGTGATTGCCGCGCTGGCATCCAGCCGCGTGCTGAGCGCGGCGGTATGGCTGCGCGGTCTGCGTCGCGTGCTCCCCAGCCAGCAAGGTGAACGCCATCAGCGCGAAGACTTGCACCACCTGCTGCGCTTCGGTGGCTGGTTGTCAGTCAGCAACATCATCGGTCCGCTCATGGTGTACGCAGATCGGTTTTATCTCGCCAGTCTTTTCCCGCCCGCAGCGGTTGCGTACTACACGGTGCCTTACGACAGCCTGTTCCGTGTCACCACCTTGCCAGTGACTGCCATGGGGGCGGTGTTTCCGGCACTGGCCGAATCGCAGGGCGACCCCGCACGTGCGGTGCCGTTGCTACGCTTTTCCATACGCGCGCTGGTAGTGATGTTGTTGCCGCCGCTGCTTTTGGCAGCGATTTTCGCATTGCCGCTTCTCACCCTATGGCTGGGGCCGGCTTTTGCGAAGCAGTCTGCCCACGTCTTCCAGTGGCTGGTAATCGGCGTGTTCATCAACAGCACGGCGCACGTGCCGTACGCGCTGCTGCAGGCCCATGGTCGCGCCGACCTCACCGCCAAGCTGCATGTGCTGGAGCTGCCATTTTTTGCCGTGTTGCTGGTATGGGCGGTGGCCCACTGGGGTATCGAAGGCGCGGCGCTGGCATGGACACTGCGCGTGGCACTGGATTCCAGTTTGTTGTACCTCTCCGCACTGTGGCTGCTGCCGGTGCTACGCATCGTGCTGGGGTACGGCGGCGTATTGATGCTGGCTGCAGCCGGCTTGCTGTTCGTCCCCGTGTTTACTGCAGACCTGCACGTGCTCACTTTTTTTGCGATCTTTGCGTGCGCCCTCTGCGGCTTGCTCGCTTTTGGTCTGTTTCAGCAGTGGCGCATGTCCCCTTCCTTGAGCTTGCAACCATGACGGCACCCCAAGACTGGCCCATCGAAGACCTGGAATCCGTTCACGCATGCCCCGTCTGCGGCCACGCATTGCGTACTCTCTTGCACGGAGGGCTGATCGATCGCGTGTTCGGCGTCGCTCCCGGAAAGTGGGATATGTATCGTTGTGCGGATTGTGGCTGCGGTTATCTGGATCCGCGCCCCACGCCGGCCAGCATTGGCCGTGCTTATGCGGGTTACTACACGCACGACGCCGAAGATCATCCCGTTGTGCGACGCAAGGGCAGGCTGCGCAGCTTGCTGCATGATTTGATCAATGGCTACCAGAACGCGCGTTACGGGCTCCATCGCGCCCCGGCCTTGGCCCTCGGACGCTGGTTGCTACCGCTGCTGCCTTTGCTGCGAGCCGCTGCCGACGCCGAGTGTCGCCATTTGCCGCCACTGCCCTCGGGCGGTGGGCGGTTGCTCGACTTGGGTTGCGGAAACGGGGGCTTCCTGTTGCTTGCCAAACAAGCTGGATGGACGGTGCGGGGCGTCGATTTCGACCCGGAAGCAGTGCGCATAGCACAAGCACGCGGATTGGATGTGCGACAGGGTGGAATCGAGGTGCTCGCAGGGGAGAGAGCGAGTTTCGATGTGGTCACGATCTGCCATGTCATCGAACATGTCCATGCGCCCATCGCTGTATTCCAGGGATTGCATGCGCTGCTTAAAACGGGTGGGATGTTGTGGATTGAAACGCCCAATCTGGAAAGCCTCGGTGCCCGGCGGTTTGCGGCGCATTGGCGGGGCTTGGAGATACCGCGGCATCTCGTATTGTTCAATCGCCACGCACTACATCAAAGCCTTCAAAGTGCAGGTTTCAGCCAATGTGCGCAGCGCTGGCGTGGCATGTCTGTTTTCAACGTATTCGCTGAAAGCGAGGCGATTGTGCGGCAGAAGAATACGCACCAAGCCACAAGCGATGGTCGGCCACCGTTATCTGACTTGCTAGCCGAACTGCGCGAAATGCTGCAGCCCAGTCAGCGCGAATTCCTCACGCTTATTGCTCGCAAATGAGCGACATGCCCGCCCTGCCTTGCGTACATGCGGTGGTGGTTACCTACCTGCCCGACATTCCTGTTTTGCGCGAGCTCCTTGTTGCACTCACGAAGCAAGTGGATTACATACAGATCGTGGACAACACACCGCAAGCCGATACACAGGTACCGGCTTTAATCAACGAAATAGGGCTAGGCAATACGAAATTGCTGCGGTTGGGCGAAAACCTTGGCATTGCCCGCGCACTCAATGAAGGTGCGGCTGCCGCTCTTGCTGCTGGTGCCTCGCATATCTTGCTGAGTGACCAGGACAGCCTGCCGCCGCCCGACATGCTGGCCGGTCTGCTGCGTGCCGAACGCGAACTGATGGCGCAGGGCGTACCTGTGGGTGCGGTCGGGCCGACCTTTACGGACGCACACACTGGTACTACTTTTCCCTTTCAGGTGAATGTTCCCGGCAAGTTCTTTTACGGCCATGCGCATACTAGCGCCGAGCGACCTTTGGTCGAGACGCTGTCGCTGATCACCTCGGGTTGCTTGATCGCCGCGAGGGTATGGGTCGTGGTGGGGCCGATGCGCGAGGATTTTTTCATCGACCACGTGGACATTGAATGGAGCCACCGCGCGCGAGCCGCAGGTTTCAGGCTCTACGGCACCGCTTGGTCGACCATGGCGCATCGCATGGGTGATGCGATGTTACGCGTGTGGTACTTCGGCTGGCGTCGTGAGAGCGCGTATAGCCCACTACGCGTGTATTACCGTGTGCGCAATTTCGTTTTTCTGTGCAAGCTAGGCTTTATTCCCACTGGCTGGAAAGTGCGTAATGGCTGGTACACGTTGGGGGTGACGTACAGCCAAGTGGTATTTGGCCACAGCCGATTGCCCGCGCTGCGCATGACTCTGTGCGGGCTATGGGACGGGCTGCGTGGGCGCATGGGACGTTTGGACCGATGATGGCTTAGCGCAATTCAGGTTTTCCGTGGCGCAACAGCATGCGCAGCTTGTGTGGTAGCCAACTGGTTTGAGCGAAAAAAACGTGTGAACGAGCAATGCGCTGCTGCATGAGCCGTGCACGCCATGCACGCCATGCAGCGCGGTTCTGCCACAGCCACCCGGGTATGGGCGCATAGATGCGCGCCACCTTGTCGCGCCCGTCACCACTGAGCCGCAAGAACAGCGCTTCAAGGGCAAGAAACAAAGCGTGCAGCGGCAGCAGCAGAAACAGCGCAGGCGCGGGATAACACATCAGGATCACTGCGGTTTTGTTGCGCTCGCTCAGAGCGCGGCGACGCACTGTAGTGCTAAGGCGCTGCGCGACGACTTTGCCGCCGCCGAGGTTCTTGCCGATCCAGTGGTCGAAACCCGGCCCATCAAGTACCGCCACGCGATAGCCCAGAAGGCGTGCGGCCATGCATAGAAAAATGTCCTCTGCCACCGATTCGAACCATGGCGGAAAGCCACCGACTGCATTCCATACAGGTCGTGGAATCCACAGGCAGGCACCGGTGGCGACACCCACCTCGTGTGTGCCATCGCTGAGGATAGGGATGGGGTTGAGAAATGGGTCGGTGCAGTAGCCGCGATCCACCAGCGCACCATTGGCCAGTGTATGTTGCGGCAAGCCAAGCACATCATCGGAATGGCCGGACTCTGCATATGCCAACAACGTCCGCAAGCTGTCGGGGCGCAGCTTGGCATCGTTGTTGAGCAATAGCAGATAGCGGCCTCGCGCAGCTTCGACCATGCGGTTGTTGCTGATGCAAAAACCCACGTTGGTAGCACTTTCGATGATACGCACGTCGGGGTAGTGACTGCGTACCAGGGTCAGTGAGGCGTCGGTGGAGGCGTCGTCATGCAGCAGCACTTCGAGGCGAAAGCTGCCCTGCTGGGCATATACCGAATCCAGACAGACAGAAAGATAAGTCTCGCCGTTGTAGTTTGCGATGCAAATACTGATGTCAGGTGTGGGATGGCTCATTGGACTGTTTCGCGGCTGGCAGTGGGGTTTGAATCAACCAGACGCTGCAGAGCAGGTATGAGTGCGGACGCGATGGAGGCTATGGACAATTTTTCTACGTAGAGTCGTTTACCCCTCGCGCCGATTGCATGCAAGCTGCCCTGATTCTCATAGCTCCAGCGTAATGCAGCAGCTAAAGCGGAGGCGTCTGCTTGAGGTACCAGCAGGCAGTTGTATTTGTCGATAAAGCCGTACCCTTCATTAATGCTTCCAATGACAGTCGCTTTGCCCAAGGCAAGGCCTTGCGAGCTTTTGCTAGTGATTACACGCTGTGCCTGCGGCGTGTCACCAAAGGGGCCCCCAAGGCAGATATTGGCATGTGGAATTTCGTATTCAACCAAGCGGCTCATTGGAACCCATTGGCGATGGGTATATCGGGTAACGCCATGTGCGGCGCATAGCCGGTGCAGTTGCCGCGCATGCCTGGGCTTGCCTCCAATAAAATCAAAGCGTATCGGCACGTCGGTCAGTTGCGCCGCGGCGGCAACGATCACGTCGATACCGTGCAAAGGCAGCATCGAACCATAAAACAGCACGCTGAAAGGCGCCTGTTTGATTTCGGCTTCCGTTGGCGTTTGAGACGAAACACAGGTCTCCACGGCGCCTACAGGAATGGCCAGAATGTTTTCCTTCTGCAGGCCGAACTGGGCTTCATAGAACAGCGCATGTTGCCGGGTGTCGGTCAGCACCAGATTGGCGCGCTGTAGGATGCCACGCTCAAATCGATTGACCAGCGGGGCGAGGAGCCTGCCCAAAACTCCCGCATTGTTCTCCTCGCGCAGCGCAGCCGAAGGCGACATCAGCGCATCAAATACCAGCGGCTTGCCGCGTATCAACCAGCGTACGGGCCAGAACATTTCATGTCCACGAAATCCCAGCAGGTAGACGTCCAGATTATGTGCTTTGCGCAACTGACGCAAAGCACGCCAGGTTTCGAGATAGCGCAGCATTCCCGTGCTGCGGTTGCGAGCTACCAGCAGTTCGATGCCAGGGCACTTGTCCAATGCGCGCAGCAGGCTCTGGCTGCGGATGTAATCCGGCGCGCGGTAGGCCAGCACGTAGGCGAGCCGAATCGGGCGTTTTGATCCAATGACTGCCGGTGGCAAGTTATTTTCAATGGGATTCATTTCCGACATGCGGTTTCAATGCTCTGTATCGTGATTTCATATGGCGACTGATCAGAAAACCTTGGACTGGATGCTTCGACTCATCCAATGCCGGTGGAATCGAACCGGATTGAACAGCGTTACACCTATTTTTCATGGCGACACATCACCTCACTGCAAACCCGGCAGCTTGCGCAGTTCAGCGAGGTTGCGGTTCAGGCGGCCGCCATAGTTCAGGGTGGCCAGTATGTTGATTGCCTGTTCCGCCTCAGCCTTGCGGCCTTCGACGGCCAGCATGCGGATCATCGTGATCTGGTAAGCCGGCTCGTCCGGACTGGCCTTCACCGCATCGGCAGTCATGCGCAGGCCAAGGGCATGATTGTCCAGCACGTTCCATGTGTAGTCGCCATACATGGCAAGCAGGCGGGCATCGGGATCGGGGTGCGACAGCGCGGTCATGAACGCTTCCATCATGCGCGCCTTGGGCAGGTCGCAGCGATGTTCACGTACGCACTGGGTCAGCGCGGCCAGTGAGCTTTCGTCCTGCACGGTGGATTTTCGTGCCTTGAGTTTCGCGATCAGGCTGTCCCACCATGCATCCTTGATTGGCAGATGCATGCGCGCATTCATGAAGATCAGCGCCTGCTCGGGCAGGATCGAGGCGTCGGGCAATGCCGCGGCCTTTTCCAGCGGGGCATAGGCGAGCCGGGTGAAGGGCGAGGCCGGGTTGTAGTGCGAATAGATGATATAGGTACGCCCCAGCTCGTATTCGGCACGTGGCGACTGCGGCGCGCGAGCGGCCAGATCTGCGGCCAGTCGCAGCGGGTTGCCCCAGGCGTAGGCCGTGAGCGCGGTCAATGCCGTCCAGCTCAGCAGCAAGCCGGCCAGCAGCACGTAACGGGGCAGGGCGAATGGCAAGGCATCATGGGCCGTGGCCTGATCTGAGAGAGCGGCCTCTGTAGGAGCGACTTCACTCGCGATGCTCTGCTCTGGTACGACAAAAGGTATCGCGACTGAAGTCGCTCCTACAAAATATCGGGATGGCGCCGCCAGCAACGGCACTACCGCCAGCAGCAGGCCGAAGCTGGCGAAATAATTGCGATGCTCGTAGATCAGCTCCAGCGGAATGATGGTGCCGGTAAGCAACTGACAGCCGAGAAACAGCGCGATGCCGAGTGCCGCCAGTGGCCGGTGCGGGCGCAGCCACAGCATCAATGCAACCAGCGCGGCAAGCAATACGATGCTGGCCAGCGTGGTCCACGGCGTCAGCAGCCCGGTCGAGATGTGAAAATTGTCGTGATAGAACGACAGCGCATGCGGTGTCGGCAGCAGCGTCCAGACGATGTAGTCGACCACGATGCGCGCTTCGCTGAGCAGGCGCGTGCCCAGCGTGAAATCCCGCGTGGCCCAGGTTTCCGGTTGCAGGGTGCCGGGTAGCAGCCAGGCTAGGCCGAGCCCCATCGGCAGCACCAGCACCACGAGGAACAGGGCCATCACACGCCGATCAAGTCGTTCCCGGTGTGTATCCTGTGGAAGAGGCTTCAGCCGCGATGCGCCGGCGTCAAATTTCGGCAGATCTTGCTCCGGCACCTCGCATCGAGGTACAGATCTGAAGCGGAACAACGTCCATTCGATCAGCAGCGCATACAGCGGCAACATCACCGCTGTTTCCTTGGCCAGGATGCCCAGTGCGGTGGGAACGGTAACGCTGATCACGCACAGCCCCCACCCCAGGCCTCCCTTGCGAGCAGGGGAGGAGGAAGTAGGAGAGGTGAATCCGAGCATGCGGCGCCGGCCTGCGACGTAACCGATCAGTCCCGCCAGCACGAACAGATTCGCCATGCTCTCCATCCGCTGCACCACATACAGCACACCGGTCAGGTTGATCGGCAGCAACAGCCAGCCCGCCGCGATCAGCGCGGCAACGACGCCGGCACGACGATTCATGCCCGTAGGAGCGCACCCTGTGCGCGATAGCTCTTCGTCGACCGAGGATCGATCGCGCACAGGGTGCGCTCCTACGGTTAGCAGCAATGCCCTGGCCAGCAAAAACACCAGCAATCCATTCCACAAATGGATGACCAGATTGGTCAGCTTCATCCAATACGGATCGAGCCCGGTGGCGAGGTAGTTGGCGGCAAAACTCAGCGAGGCCAGCGGACGCTTGAACTCGCTGGACGGCGACGACAGCGCCGCACGCACCAGCGATGGCAGGCTCGCATCATGCGGTTGCACTCCATGGTTGTCGACGATGTTGGGGTAGTCGTCGAACAGGTAGCCACCGGACAGGCCGGGCCAGTAGACCGCCATGGTCATGATCGTTGCGACGAGCAGCAGCCACCAACCGGCGTGGCGTCGGCCTTTGGTGTTTGGCACGGGGGATCGTTCGCTCATTGACTGCTGGCAACCTTGGTTTTGGCATCGTGCCGCAGTGTATCGCGCAAGCGGGCGATCTCCGTGGGCCAGTAATTCTGATGCTGCAAAACCCAGGCATGCAGCCATGGCATGCCAAAGCCGGGACTCACTTGCCGGTGTTGCACCAATTCATAGTGCGCCAGATGTGCCAACCCCTCGCGTGGGTAACCGGCGGAACCCAGCAGGGCCGCTTGCTCCAGCGCGGCTCCCGGACGCACGTCCTGATCCAGCGCCACATTGAAATCGTGCAGTGTCGTTGTCGGGTCGTGTCGCGCCAGGGCAATGCGGCCCTTCAGATAAAGCAGATCCTGGCGGCGGCCATAGACGTCGATCAGCTTGCCATTGGCCAGCCCGGCATCGAGCAGGCTGTCGAGGGCATTCAGATCGAGGCCGCGGCATCGGCCGACTACGGCCGTTGGGATACTCCCTTCAAACCAGTGCACCAGTAGCCCGCCCGGATCGCGTGTGTTCGATATCGCGTAACGCGCTTGGGCAAGGTCGTGCGGCCCCAAGGCGCCCACCATGCAGTGCGCACCGATCAGGTTGAAGGCCAGCTGTACTTCATCGGGGTTCGTACGCAGCAGGGTTTCCAGGCGGGCGATGGCGGGTCGTGGTTGACCGGCTGCCATTTCCAGCAAGGCGGCATTGGCCTGCGCGCGCGGCGAGTCGGGGTTGAGCGTGGCCCACAGCTCTCCTTGCTCATGAGTGTTGCCCCACAACTGCGCGCGAGCGTGGGTCATCAGCGCCAACCCGGCCAGCAGCAGCACAGCCAGCGCACCCCTGGCCCAATCCTCACGCAACCCGCCACCCCGTAGGAGCGCACCCTGTGCGCGAAATGCCTGTGCGCGAAAGCTCTTTGCCCCAATCCTGACAAGAGCATCGCGCACAGGGTGCGCTCCTATGGGGGTCGCGCTGGCGCGCGATGCCTTTGGCCGCCGCACCCCACACAGCCACAGCGCCAGCGGCCAGAACATCAGCATGGCGGGCAGGTAATTGCGGTGCTCGAAATAAAGCTCCAGCGGAACCGACGAGGACTCCAGGGACTGCCCGACGAAATAGAACAGGATCGCCAGCGCGAAGGCCGGCCAGCGCCGACGCAGCCACCATGCGCCAACGATCAACCCCAGCACGGCCAGCAGGGCAGGCAGCGTCGTGACCGGAGACCACAACGACAGCGAGGCATTGATCTGGTCGTTGAACAACCCCGGCGTGAACGGCCGCGGCAGCCACAGCAGGTCGAGATAATCCAGCAATACCCGCGGCTCGGTCAGCAGCCGCTGGCCCATCGTCCACGGCCGCACTGCGGACACGCCATGCACAAAACCGTTCCACGCCGAATCCAGCAGATATCCCGCCACCAGCGCCGCCGGCAGCCAGCCAAACACCGCCATCGCCCACGCATACACTCGCCGCCCCCGCTCCTCTGTGGGAGCGACTTCAGTCGCGATGCTCTCGTTTGTTCCACCAGCACCTTCCATGGCGGGTGCGACTTCAGCCTCCGCTTCCGTTGCGTAGGGCGGGCACTGCCCGCCGGCTTTTGCCTGTGATTGAGGGAGAAAAGCGGCGGGCACTGCCCGCCCTACGACCTGACGCAGCAATACGTATTCCACCACCAGCGCCAGCGCCGGCAACAAAATGCCATTGGCCTTGCTGAGCACGCCGAGCACGGTGCAACCGCCCAGCCCCAGAACGATCCAGAACAGGCCAGTTGCAGTTTGCCCGCGTTGCAGCGCACGCCGCCCACGCAGCCACAACAGCAGGCCGATCAGAGTGAACGTAGCCGGCAGCATCGCCTCGCGCTGCACGATATACAGCGTGGTGGAGACCAGCAGCGGATGCAGCAGCCAGAACGCGGCGCCGAGCACGGCGGCCATCTCGACGCGGCGCTGCGCGATCCGGCCGAAAGCATCGAGGCCCAAGCGTCGCAGCAGCGTAGCCAGGAGCACGCTGTTAAGCAGGTGCAGGATCAGGTTGGTGCACTTGAAGGGGTAGGGGGCGGCCGGCCAGTTGCGTGCGTCGAGCAGAAACGACAATAGCGTCATCGGGCGTCCGATGGGATCGGCGCTGCCGGAGGTGATGTAGCGCCAGAACGTGCGCCAGGTATCGATGGGTCCACTGGCACCTAAGGCTGGCAGGTTGCCGAAATCGTCGAACAGGAAGCCGCCGTGCAAGCCCGGCCAATAGCTGACAAGTGCCAGCAATAGGAGCGGCAGAGATAGCAGTATTATTGCAAGTCGTTTGCGCATCCAGTAATCCCAAAAATGAAGGGCCGCGCAAGCGGCCCTTCAGGGATAACCTCATCCTCTATATTAGCGACAAGAAGTTGGCAGGTACTTGGGAGAGACGGTGGTGTACTGGGACTTGCACGACCACGAGATGCTTCCCGCATGAGTAATGGCCGACAGTGCAAAAACACCGCCTTGGATGGCCTTGTTGGCGTCGGTTGCATTGAACTTTGCTTCGATAACGCCCTTTACTTGCCCGACATCTACAGACTCGACGTATTTGCCAAGGATACTGGTGCTCTGGGCCAGACCGATCGTGGAGTTGGCAGTGCCACCTGTTGCGGGAAAGTCACCAGTATTGCTGTAGTACTCGGCCATTGCCGTCTTGGCGCCGTCAGTCAGCACGGCACCTTCGGACACTTGGGTACGGATCAGGTAATCCTGATACGCCGGAATCGCGATGGCGGCCAGGATCGCGATGATCGCGACCACGATCATCAGTTCGATCAGGGTAAAGCCTTTCTGCATGTTCTTCATGGTGGTTCCTCTGTCTTTGGTTCGCTAACCGTGGTGATGCCCCCTGAGCTCCAGTCCCAATCCCCCTGGGTGGGATCGGACCCCGCACTCATGGTCAGGAACGACCAGGAAGCTCGTGTGGAATCTAGCAGATTATGTGCCACCTGCGTGGCAGAGACATTTCCGCATATCCTCCGCTGGCCTGATTGTGCCTCTCGTCACAAATGCCGGCAAGACCAGTGGCCATCCCGCTTGCGGCATCACGCGTGGTAACGGGTCAGTCACAAAGTCGGATGTCGCATTCTGGCAATAAGTGACGATTCTTGTCAGTTTGTGCATCTTCCGCATCGCTGCCTGACCGGCCATCCCCGCGATCAGTTGCGGCAGGTCGTGGGCAGATACTTGCCGTCCAGCGTGCTGGGTGTGCATGTCCAGGTGATGCTGCCAGCATGGCTGACGGGCGACAGCACCAGGAACTTGCTGCTGTCGGTGATGTGGCTGTTGGCCTTGGGGCCGGCATAGAGCACCTTGATCTTTCCGCCAGTCACATCCACGCTGGAAACGTAGCTGCCTGTGATCGATGTATTCGTGGCCAGGCCGGCGCTTGCGTTGTTGGACGGGAACCTGCCCGTGTTGGACACGAAGTCCCACACCGCCGCCTTGGCGCCACTGGCCAACACGGCGCCTTCGGACACCTGCGCGCGGATCAGGTAGTCCTGATATGCCGGGATGGCGATGGCGGCAAGGATGGCGATGATCGCCACGACGATCATCAACTCGATCAAGGTAAAACCGGCGGATAGGCGCTGGCGCAACATGGTGGACTCCCCTTGGATTCGGGGAAAGCAATCAAGTTTTGTACCAATCGGTGCTGGAAAAAGCTGCCGATGGCAGGAAGTGTGTGGTGCCGTGCCAGCGGGTTGTGGGTTTGGAATGCAGGTCACAGGTGAGGGCTGACTGTTTCACTTTGAGGAAAGTCCGCTCGCGAGGTCAACGATTTATCTGAGTCTGTCCAGCGAGTGCAACCGCACGCACGCAATTGTGATGGTAGCCTCTGCCCGGCTTGGTCAGACTCCATCGGGGGTTATCGCGAAGCGGCGCCGAATCCATGAACTTGCAGAAAATACTTGCCACGCCTGTGCACATTCCCGGTCGCCCGCTCATTGTTGCAATGGCGGCTTTGGTGCTGGCTGCCGGTATTTTGTGGCTAGCCGGCGCTGGGTTGCCACCACCGCGTTTCGTGTTGGACAGGGATCAGAGAAGCGTTGACCCGATCGCCTACCCCCCATGGCGCAGGGCGAGCGATTGGCTGGCGCGGCGAAAGTATGCCGTATTGACCTTCGATGACGGCCCCTACGGTGGTGGGGTGGATGAACGCATTCTGGAAACGCTCCGGCGGCATCATGCCCATGCGATATTTTTCCTGGTGTGCAGCCACATAAACGCTGCGACGACCCATGTACCCGGCGAGCTCGCGCAAGCGGGCGATCTCATCGGCAACCACAGTTACAACCACCCGCATCTCAACCAGCTCAAGGCAGCAGGCCTGCAACAGCAGATCGCAGGGTGCAGTGCGCGGATCGCCGCATTGACCGGACATCGTCCGCGCTTGTTTCGTCCGCCATTTGGCGAGACGTCACCGGGTGTCTTGCAGGCCGTGCAGTCGGCAGGCATGCAGCAAGTTCTATGGAACGCCAACAGCGAAGACAGCTGGCTGAAGCATCCGGATCAGATTCTGTATTGGAGCCTGGAGCAAACCGACAATGGTTCGATTCTCCTCATGCACGACAATCCAATGACTGCTGCCGCGCTCGATCGTGTGCTGACGGAGTTGGAGAAACGCGGGTTTCGGTTCGTGTTGCCGACGGAACATCTGCCGGCGGGTCGTGTGGGCAATCGGGATTTGCAAGGCGCGATGGGATGATCAAGCCACATTTGATGTCCGCGCTGCTGCCTGCATCGGACCGGCGCCATGTCGCGCTTGATTCGCGCGGCGGTGTTTGAGAGCGTCGCGACTGAAGTCGCTCCCACAAACTGCGCCGTG
>Ga0307375_10003388_pt1 | contig 15700 bp, 15 predicted proteins | sample TR1MG_FD_202531 | JGI IMG/M metagenome (GOLD analysis project Ga0307375, IMG submission 202531) | Soil microbial communities from Risofladan, Vaasa, Finland - TR-1 | ecosystem: Environmental > Terrestrial > Soil > Coastal area > Acid sulfate soil | place: Finland: Risofladan, Vaasa | collected... | reverse complement strand
GTGTCCGTCCCCGTCGAGGAGGTGGTGGCCGACATCGAGCGCGAGCTGCCAGCGATCTTCGCAGGCCTCGAGGGCTTCGTCGGCCAGACGCTCGTCAAGACTGGCCCGCAGGAGCTCATGGTCGTCGGCCGCTGGGCCTCGCCGGAGGCGGCGGCCGCCGGCGGCGCGGTCATCGGGCCGGGCGCGTTCAACACCTGGGTCGCGCCCGGCGCCACGGGGCAGGATCGCGTGGTGGGCGAGGTCGTGTCCGACATCGGCTGGGGCAGCTGACCGTCCGCCGGCGGCCACCAACACCGAGCCGGCTCCGACCCCGGCACCTTCGGGCGTCCGCAGGCGTTGACGGACCGCGGCGGCGGAAGTCCGGGCGTTGCGGCACGTCCGTCCGGACCCTGAGATGATGGTCTCGCGATCAGGCAGGGTGTCGCCCTGAGCTCAGAAGGGGGGTGGAGCGGGAGACGGGATTCGAACCCGCGACATTCTGCTTGGGAACTGCCGGGCCTGTGCGGCGAACTCCTCACCTGGCGCCAGCCGGCCGTTCGGCCTGCCCGATCGCAGCCAACGGCTCGCGCGTCGCAATCACGGGCGTTCGTCTCTGACGACCCCCCGGCGCTGTCTCCACCAATCGAGCGCGAACAGGGCAAACGCGCCCAGGGCCACCGCCGCGGTGACGACCAGGCCATTCCGGATCCCGATTCCCATCTCCAGGAAGCCGCCCAGACTCGGCGCCGCGATGAGGGCGAGGTTCTGGAGGCTCTGATCCACGGAGCTGAAGGTCACCCCGTGCTGACGGGGGATGCGCCGCATCAACTCGTCGAAGAGGGCGAGCTGCGCGCCGGCCACAGCCAGTCCGCCCACGAACGCCGCGACGGCGACCCCCGGGAGCCAGGAGAGGACCGAGAGGGTCGCTGGGACGGCGGCCGCCGCCAGCAGCGCGGGGAGGAGGATGCCGGTGGCGCTCCGGTGCCGCGCCAGCCGGCGGACGGCGAGATAGCCGACGACCGCCCCGGCCGACTGAGAGGCCCCGATGATCCCGATCCAGCTGTTTGGCGCATGCATCTCGTGGACGTAGAAGAGGGGCAGGAGCGGCATCGCCAGGCCGGTGCTGGCCGTGTAGACGAGCGACCGGAGCTCGAACCGGACGAACGACCGGTTCCCCCGGACGAGGTCGACGGGCGCCCGGAGCCGCGCCCGGGCCGACGCCGACACCGGGTGCACCCCGGGATCCTGGTCGGGCAGGGCGATCCGGCGCGAGACCAGGAAGCTCCCGACCCCGGCGAGCGAGATCGCCACGAAGAGCCACTCGAAGTTGGTGGGGAAAGGAAGGATGATCAGGGCCTGGCCGGCGACCACGACGGAGATCGAGGTCACCACCCCGGAGATCGCCCAGCGGCGCCCCAGCAGGTCGAACCGGCCTTGCGGCCCGGCGGCCCCGTCCATGACGATCGGGAAGGCGACCATGCCGGCCACGGCTGGCAGGGAGGCCACCGCCCAGACACCGAGAATGGCCGGGACAGCGAGGTTCGCCGGGAGGAGGGCGGAGGCCACCCCCATCACCCCGTAGCTGAGCCAGCCGGCGAGCCGGAGCCGGCTGTACCACGGGACGATATTCCGGCGCCCCTGGAGCCACCGCCCGAACGGGATGGCAAGGGTGAACGCGGCGAAGGCCGGGATCGCCGTCAGGAGGCCCACCGCCGTGCCGGACGCCCCAAGCCGGACCAGGAACACCGGCAGGAAGGTCCCCGCCGCAGCCACGATCCCAACGAAGACCGAGTCGATCTGGACCAGCGTGTATCTGCGCGCCTCGTCGGGGGTCCGGCGCGGTGCTCGTGTCATACCCGTGGAACGCTACATCCTCCTGAGCCAGGCGGTGCCCTTCGAGCAGCGGGACGCTGTTACCCGAATGGGTTCCGCGTCTGGCGGGATCGCTTCTTTGGTGCGGCGTTTACGCTGTCGGCGTTGCGACCATCCCACCCATCCCGCTCTGCAGTACCGGAGGCATCGTGACCCGCTGGGGCATTCTCTCGACCGCCAACATCAACAGGCTTGTCCTCGCAGGAGCCGCCGGTTCGGACCAGGTGGAGATCGCAGCCGTCGCCAGCCGCGATCTCGCCCGCGCCGAGGCGTACGCGCGAGACCACGGCATCCCGCGGGCGTACAGCTCGTACGAGGAGCTGCTCGCCGACCCCGCGCTGGAGGCGATCTACATCTCGCTCCCCAACTCGCTCCACGTGGAGTGGGCGATGCGCGCCCTCCAGGCGGGCAAGCACGTCCTGTGCGAGAAGCCCCTGTCGCGACACCCCGAGCAGGTCGAAGCGCTGTTCGACGCTGCAGAGCGGGCCGGCCGCTACTGCATGGAGGCGTTCATGTGGCGCCACAACCCCCAGACAAAGCGCCTGGCGGAGCTTGTGACAGATGGCGCCATCGGCGAGCTGCGGCTCGTCCGCGCCGCCTTCAGCTTCCCGCTGGCCAACCCCGCGAACGTCCGCCTTCGATCCGACCTGGACGGCGGCGCGCTCATGGACATCGGCTGCTACTGCGTGTCGGGCTGCCGGTTGCTGGCCGGCGAGCCGGTCCGGGTGACCGCTCAGCAGGTCGTCGGGCCGAGCGGGGTGGATGTCCGCTTCACCGGTACGCTCGCCTTCGACGGCCCGGTGCTCGCTCATTTCGACTGCGCGGTGGACCTGCCGAACCGAAGCGAGCTCGAGGCCATCGGCTCGAAGGGCTCGATCCGGGTGCAGGACCCCTGGCACTGCCGGCGTCCCGAGCTGCGGCTCCAGCGCGGGGACGAGGTCGAGGTGATCCAGGTCGAACCGGTGGACTCGTACCGGCTCGAGCTCGAGAACTTGAGCGCAGCGATCCGCGGCGAGGCGAAGCCGCTGCTGGGGCGGGCGGAATCGGTCGGCCAGGCGCGTGCCATGGAGGCGCTCTGCCGGGCGGCGGACACCGGCGAGGCCGTCTCGTTGTAGCGGGCAGTCCTCCAACGAGGCCTTTGCGATGTGAGAGCGGCTTCCGTGGCGGCCGGCTCGATGGGCACACAGTCAGCCGCGGCGGACCGGCACTCGCGGAGGTGGTCCACGCCGCCGGCGGCGCGCAGCATATGCACAGCCACGGCAACATCGACGCGATCCTCGACGATGTGGTCGGGGCCGGCGTCAACATGCTCAACCCGCTGGATTCGACCGACGGCATGGACCTCGCCGAGACTCGGCAGCGCCACCCGCGGCTGACCCTGGTGGGCGGCGGCATAGACACGTCCATCACGACCGATCGCCTGACGAGATCGAGGCCGGCCTGCATCGGTCCGTCGAGCTCGGTGGTGGGCGCGGCCGCTTCGTGCTGACGGACCCCGGTGGCATTCTCGAGAACCTCGAAGGCGCGCGATACCAGGCGATTCGGCGAATCAGCCGCCAGGAAAGGGGACAGCCAGACGAGAATGACTGAGCGAACCGCCGCGCCCTCGTCCCCGGGGAACCATCGCGCGAGTCGTCAGCCGACCTCCTCCTCCTCCTCGCGGTCCGTTCTGGGCCGCCAACTTCGCGATCGTCATGTTCGGCGCCCTCTTCGCGGTCGCCCTCCTCGGCGAGTGGGTGGAGCCCCAACGGACGCGCCGGACACCCTTGCGAACGCCATGTCCAATGGTTTACTGTAGGACAATCAACCGTAGTCTGGCGAGGGATCGAAGGGCAGGCCCGTGACGCAGTACGTCTTCGACGCCCGCAAGGTCGTCCGGTATCGGTTTCCCACCCACACCAACGACCTGATCATGGATCGCCATGACGCCTCGGCCTCCGAGGCGTTCTTCGTGATCCTCGAGCCGGGCGAGGCGCCGCCGATCCACGTTCACCCGGACGCCGAGCAGGTGTTCTTCATCCTCGAAGGCGAGGGCGAGCTTGGCATCGGGCCGGGGGCGGCGGAGAAGCACCCGCTCAAGGTCGGTGACTTCGTTCGCACCCCACCCGGTGTCCCGCACGCGGTTCGTTGCACCGGCCCGTCCCGGTTCGTGTACCTGAGCATCGACTGTTTCACTGCCGGCCTGGCATCCGAGGAGCCCACGTGGGACGCCCACGTCCGCGCCATGTGCGCGACCAACGGCTGGGACTTCGACGCCGTCAAGCTCGGCCCGATCCAGGGCGACGACCACGTGCTCCGCGGCGGCTGACCACGGGGTAGAGAGGCACCGGCCTTGGCGACACCCTCAGCACCGGAGAAGACATGATCAAGCTGTTCACCGACCTTGCGATTGCACCCGAGCCCTATGCCGACTACCGGCCGATCTTCGAGACGAGCCGGCTGAATGTCACACACGTCCGGATCCATCCCGGCGAGACGGTCCCGACGCACACGCACCGCGACGAGGACCAGGTTTATTACGTGGCCACAGGCACCGGGTTCGTCGTCCTCGACGGCCAGCGGACCGACGTCACGGCGGGGAGCAGCGTCCTGATCCCGCTTGGTACCGAGCACGAGATCACGAACACGGGCTCCGAGCCGCTCGACTACGTGTTCTTCGTGGTCTTCGTCCCGGAGCACGCGTGATCGAGCTTCAGCGCAATCTCCTGCGCACGGTGGTCCTGCCCGACCGGGCTGCGCTGGGTGCCGCAGCGGCCAACCACGCCGCGGCGCGGCTCCGCGCGAGACTGGCAATCGCCGATCGGGCCCGGGTCGTGTTCGCCGCCGCGGTGTCGCAGTCCGAGTTCCTCGACGCCCTGGCCGTGGCGGAGGGGATCGACTGGTCGAGGGTCGAGGCGTTCCACCTCGACGAGTACGTCGGGTTGGCCCCGGGCGACGAGCGCTCGTTCGGGCAATGGCTGGAGAACCACATCTGGTCTCGGGTCCACCCTGGGCGAATCGAGAGGCTCGACAGCGGCAGCCCGGATCCAGATGCCGAATGTGCCCGGTACGGCCAGCTCCTCGCAGACGGCGGGATCGATCTGGCCCTGATCGGGATCGGCGAGAACGGCCACCTTGCGTTCAACGATCCCCACGTCGCCGACTTTGCCGACCCGCTGGTCGTGAAGCCCGTCGAGATCGACGAGATGAGCCGGCGTCAGCAGGTCCGAGATGGTGCCTTTTCCTCGTTCGAGCTCGTCCCGCGCCTCGCGATGACAGTGACCATGTCCACGATCCTCGCCAGCCGCGCGATCTCGGTCGTGGTCCCCGGTCCCCAGAAGGCCGCCGCGGTCGCCGCGACGCTGGACGGGCCGATCGAGACCACATGTCCGGCATCGGCCCTGCGCCGCCACCCGGATGCGGTGCTGTTCGTTGACGAGGCCGCCGCGTCCCAGGTGCGCCGCTGATGGTGGTCCATAACAGGGAGTCCGCAATGTCCGCACTCGCGATTCACGGGGGCACGCCGGTCCGCACCACGCCGTTCGTGCGCTGGCCGGTCTTCGGCCAGGAGGAGGAGGACGCGCTGGTTGCCGCCCTCCGCTCCGGCATCTGGGGCTCTATCGACGGCACATACGTGAAGCGCATGGAGGAGGAGTTCGCGGCGCTCCAGGGCGCGCGCCACGGGGTCAACGTCGTGACCGCCACCATGGGCCTATCCGTCGCCCTGAAGGCCATCGGCATCGGCCTCGGCGACGAGGTCCTGGTCCCGCCCTACACCTTCATCGCGACGGCCAGCGCGGCCTTGATGATCGGAGCGGTCCCGGTCTTCGTGGACGTGGATCGCGAGACCCTGCTGATCGACCCGGTCCTCATCGACGCTGCCGTCACACCCCGCACGAAGGCGATCATCCCCGTCCACCACGGCGGCTCGCCGGTGGACATGGACGGCGTGATGGCCGCGGCGCAGCGGCACGGCCTGAAGGTCGTGGAGGATGCCGCCCAGGCACATGGCGCGGCCTGGCGGGGACGGCCCGTCGGGGCCATCGGCGATGTCGGCGTCTTCAGCTTCCAGTCGTCCAAGCCCATCAACGCCGGCGAAGGCGGGATGATGCTGACGAACGACGATGAGCTGGACGAGTTGCTCTGGTCCTACCGCAACGTCGGCCGCCGCCGCGGCGGCGAGTGGTACGAGCACGTCAGGCTGGGCTGGAACCTGCGGATGACCGAGTTCCAGGCGGCAGTGATCCTGGAGCAGATGAAGCGCATGCCGGCGCAGCAGGCCCATCGCACCGAGCTCGCCGCGTACCTCTCCAGCCGGCTGAGGGAGATCCCGGGAGCGGTCCCGCTCAAGGTGCCCGACGGCGTCACCGCCCACAGCTGGTACACGTACCACTGGCGCTGGCTGGGTGCCGCGGACGGCGGCCTGCCCAAGAAGGCCTTCGCCGAGGCGCTCCGCGCCGAGGGGGTACCCGTGTTCGCGGGATACACACCGCTCAACCGGAACCAGGCTGTCCGTGACGAGATCGCCCGCCTCGGCGGCCCCGAGCCCGCGGCCTGTCCCAACGCTGAGCGGGCGGAGGCGGACGAGATCCTCATGTTCTCGATCCCGGTCCTCATGGGCACCCGTGCGGACGTAGACGATGTCGTCGAGGCGGTCGCCAAGGTCGCTGCGGCGCGCGTATGAGCCCCGTCAAACCGATCCGGATCGGTCTCGTCGGGTGCGGCGCGATCTCGACGCAGCACCTCGAGGCCATCTCGGCCCTGGAGGGGCTGGAGCTGGCGGGCGTCGTCAGCGCATCCGCCGACCGCGCTCGGGCCTGCGGGGAGCGCTGGGATGTCCCGTCGTCGGTCCGGCTCGAGGATCTCCTCGGCCGTGACGACGTGGACGCCGTCACCATCGCCACGCCCTCCGGACTCCACCCCGTCCAGGCGCAGGCGGCGCTCCGCAGCGGGCGGCACGTCGTCGTGGAGAAGCCGATCGCGCTCACCGTAGCGGACGCCGACACGATCGTGCGGGAGGGCCACGACCGAGGCCTGACGGTCGCCACGATCTCGCAGCGGCGCTTCGAGCCCGTGGTCCGTGCGCTCCGGGCGGCCGTGGAAGCGGGGGCGCTCGGCCGGATCTCGCTGATCATCGCCGAGGGGCTGTATCACCGACCGCAGTCGTACTACGACAGCGCCGCCTGGCGGGGCACGCGCGACCTCGACGGGGGCGTGCTCATGAACCAGGCGATCCACACGATCGACCTGCTCCGGTGGTTGGGCGGACCGGTGGGGTCCGTCTCCGCCCACCTGGCGACCCTGGGCCACGTCATGGAGGCCGAGGACACGGCGTCGGTCAGCCTGCGCTTCGCCAGCGGAACCCTGGGCGAGATCGTCGCCACGACCTGCCTGCAGAGCGAGCAACCGACCGAGCTGCGAGTCTACGGGGATCGCGGCCACGTCCGGCTCGTCGGCGAGGAGGCAGTCGAGTGGGATGTCCCGGGAATCCCCGCCCCACCCGTCGTCGACGATCACTCGGCGCTCTCGCCCGGGACCGGGTCGACGCAGACCTGGGGGACCAATGCCCTCGGGTACCTGCGGCAGTACGCGGACTTCGTCGACGCCGTGCGCTCCGGACGGCCGCCGGTCGTCACCGGAGAGGACGGGCGCAACGCCGTGGAGCTCGTCACGGCCGCGTATGAAGCCGATCGCACGGGCTGCGCAGTGCTGCTTGAGAGAGGCGGACGATGAAGGTCGGGGCTGCAGTCGTTGACATCACGCCTCCGCTGGGGATGCAGCTCGAGGGCTACGAGGTCCGGGTGGACGGTGCGAGCGGAGTGCACGACCCGCTTCACGCCCGCGCGCTCGTCGTCGAGGGTGCCGACGGGACGACCGTCGCGCTGGTGGTCGCAGATCTCATCCAGATCGATGCGCGGCTCCAGGGCCTCATCGCCGCCGAGGTCAACGAGCAGACCGGCATCGCACGCGAACGCCTCCAGCTTGCCGGCACGCACACGCATAGTGGTCCGCGGCTGCTCGAGCCGTCCGAGGCCGAACGGACCATCGGTCACGCGATCGCCGGCGCCGTGGCGCGCGCCTGGGCGGACCCCCGGGATGCGGTCGCCGCGGTGGGGATCGGCCGGGTCGCGGGGATCGGCGCGAACCGACGGCCGAACGGCGGGCCCGTGGACGACCGGGTGACCGTGACCCGGTTCGACGACCTGGCCGGGCGGCCGATCGCCACCCACGCCAACTACGGCTGCCACCCGACGACGCTCGGCCCGAACAACCTGCTGTACAGCGCTGACTACCCGGGCGTCCTCTGCCGGCTCGTGGACGAGACCGTGGGCGGGGTGACGATCTTCTCCACCGGGCCACAGGGCGACGTCAACCCGGGCGGCTACTCGCCTGAGGGCAGCATGGTCGGCGTCGTCGTCCCGTGGAGGACCTTCGAGTCCGCCGAGCGCTACGGGAGGATCCTCGCCGACTGCGTGGTGGCAGTGCACGGGAGCCTCGTCCCGCTGCCCTCGGACCGCGCGTGGGGGGACTCGCAGGTCGTGGAGCTGCGCCGCAAGCGCCTCCCTGAACTCGCCATCGCGCGCGCCGCGGCGACCATCGCGCGAGCGTCCGAGCGGGCGGTCCGCGAGGCCGACCTGACGGCCGATGCCAGCTATCACGCTCTCGTGGCCGCCGGATATGCCGAGCTCATCGCCGGCCAGGCTGCGGATCCCGAGCGTGACGGCCCGGTGCGCGTCCGGGCAAGCGCCCTTGCGTTCGGGCCACTGCTCCACGTTGGCATCTCGGGCGAGCTGTTCGTCGGGCTGGGCCAGCAGATTCGGGCCGCGCTCGGCGACGACACAACGTGCGTGGCCGCGCTGTGCGACGGCACCGTCGGCTATATCCCCACCGCCGAGACCTTTGCCGAGGGCGGATACGAACCGAACGCCAGCGTCCTGCAGCCCGGTGAGGGCGAGCGGCTCGTCGAGGCGGTCGTCGCACTCGCCAGGCGCGCTCCGGCTGCGTGACGGGCGCTGCACCAACACCGACATCCGGACAGGAGGCACTCTCATGGCAGCACCGATCCACGCTGCATACCTGGAGCAGGTCACCGCGCTTCTTGCCAGGATTCGCGACGAGGAGGGAGATGCGATCGTCCGGGCAGGTGCCGCGATCGCCGACCGGATCGCACAGGACCGCCTGATCTACGTGATCGGCCCTGGCGGTCACTCGCAGATCGGCGCGGAGGAGGTCTTCTCCCGGGCCGGCGGGCTCGCCTGCATCGTCTCTTTCATCGACGACGGCTTCTACCTCGGCAACGGGGCCGCCCGGTCGATGGCGATCGAGCGGACGCCCGGGTACGCGAGAGCGATCCTCGGCGGCACCGACTTCGACGACGGCGACCTTCTCATCATCGTCAACGCCTACGGCATCAACGCCGCGACGATTGACAGCGCCATGTATGCCCACGAGCTGGGCATGACGACAATCGGAGTCACCTCGATCGCGAACCAGCGCGGCCTGCCCCAGGGGCATCCGAGCCGCCACCCGAGCGGCAAGGATCTGTGCGACCTCGTCGACATCGTGGTGGACACGAAGATGCCGCTGGGCGACGCAGTCATGAAGGTCGACGGGGTGGGCGAGAAGGTCGCCCCCGTCTCGACGTTCGTGAACGCGTACGCGATGAACTCGATCATGCTCGAGGCGATCGTGGAGCTCGCCCGACGCGGGATCGAGCCCCCGATCTGGCGCAGCTCTAACAGCCCGGGCGGCGACGAGGCGAACGTCGCCGTGAGCGAGCGTTATCGCGGCCGGATCACGAGCCTCTAGGCGTCCCCAAGAAGAATCGAGCTCGTCTCCATGGTTCGTACCGCAGCCCCCATGCCGTCCGTCGCGTCCGCGTCGGAGCGTCTTGCAGAATCATTGTCTGATGGTTTATTGTCGGACAATCAAGTACAGGGAGGGATCGCTCGACCCATGGGCCTCCGCCGGCCACAGACGCTCACGACGGCAGTCGCGACGTACATCAAGGATGCAATCGTCCACGGCGAGTTCGCGCCGGGATCGCGGCTGCCGGAGGTCGCCCTCGCCACCCAGCTCGAGACGTCGCGCGGCACGGTCCGCGAGGCGCTCAGGACCCTGGCAGACGGGGGGCTGATCGAGGTGGTGCCGCGGCGTGGCGTGTTCGTCTCCCAGCTGTCGGTACGGGCGACCTGGGAGATCACCAGCCTGCGGGCCCTCCTCGAGCCGTACGCGTCCCGGCTGGCCCTCGAGGCGAGCGGCTCCGACCACGCGATCCGGGCCGACGTGGAGTCCGCGTTCGAGATCCTGCGCGAGGCCGTCCAGACCGGCGACCCGGTGACGGTCGCGGACGCCGACGTGGCCTTTCACCGCTCCGTCTTTGCGCGCTGCGGGCACGAGATGCTGTTGAGCCAGCTGGAGACGCTGCAGGTCCTTTCACGGCGGATCGTGCTCACGAACCAGGTCCTGTCCGCTGATGCGCCCACGCTGATCGCCCAACATGCCCCGATTGTCGAGGCGGTGGCGTTACGCGACCCGGAGCTCCTCGAGACGGCCGTGCGGACACACGTCATCGAGGGCGGCGAGCTGCTCATGACCCGCATGGCGGCGCTTGAGCCGAACCGTGCGCGGCGTCCTCAGGCCACGTCCTTCGGCCTCGGACGTTGGCCCTCCGGGGCGAGTCCGCACCCAAGGCGATCCGTCCCCCAGCGGCAAGACGTGCGCTGACGGTGGAAGGGAGAACCATGGCAACGTCGCGAATGGGTTCACAAGGACCCATCGAGTGGGAGGAGAACCTTTGGATGACATGTTCGCGCGTTCTCTCTAGTGGCAGCAACCTGCGGATAGCGGAGAGATAAGTCGATATGTTCGATTCGAAACGAGTCACCGCGCTCCTGGCGGTTGGGCTCTTGGTGGGAGCCTGTAGCTCCACGGGCACGACGCCGGCTCCCTCGGCTCCTTCTTCCGGTGCCTCGCCGTCGGCCAGTGCCTCGCCCTCAAACGGTGCGCCGGCGAGCTCCTCAGCTCCGGGCGCAGCAGATTTGGGTCCCGGCCCTGAGTCAGGGCCGGTCACCCTCACCCTATCCGGCGGCTATCCGGAGATGGACCCGGTCTATAAGCAGGCCGCTGCCGCGTACCATCAGTTGCACCCGAATGTGACGATCACAGTTACAAGCACGGACCTACGCAGCTACGAGACGAAGCTCACGGCCGCGTTGCCGACGAAGACATCGACCGACATCGTCGAGCACAGCTTGGCGTTTATGACGCCCTTCGTCGACCAGGGCCTGCTCGCACCCGTACCGGCATGGCTCCAGTCGTTTGTCACCAGCGGCGTCTTTGACAAATTCGTCCAGCAGCACGTGACGTACAAGGGCGCGGTTTGGGGGGTGCCTGAATTCGTCAGCGGGCTTGGCGTCTACTACAACAAGGACATGCTGAGCGCTGCCGGGCTGCAGCCCCCGACGACGATGGACCAGATCATCTCCGACGCATCCGCCCTGGCGAAGGTTGATTCCAATGGCAACGTCACACGCTCAGGCCTGAGCCTCCGGCTGACAGGGCAGGGAAGCGGTGTGGCCGAAAAGTTCTGGATCTTCCTCATGCAGTACGGCACGCCTCAGGCGCCCCTCGGCTTGCTCGCCCAGAACAGCGCTGGAAAGTACAGTGCGAGCTACGCGAACGACGCCGGCGTCAAGGTCCTCGAGATGTACGTGAACATGATCAACAAGCCGCCGCTTGTCGACGACACGAAGATCGCGAGCGACACGAAGGCGTTCGAGACGCAGGCGACCGCGATGTTCGTGCGGGAGTCGAACGTCATCGGCGACATCGCAGTCAACGCGCCGACTCTCAACTACGGCGCGGTTCGGATGCCCACGACGTCGCTCCACAGCACCGAGTCGTTTGACGTTGCTGCCTCGTCACCGCACCAGCAGACGGCGTGGGACTTCATCCGGTTCCTGATGGACCTGCCTCAGCAGCAGTCGATCGCCACGCTGTCGGGCTGGATCCCAGCCCGAATTGACCTTGACTACTCCTCCTTGACCGCGCAGCAACCTGCCTGGAGCGCCTTCCTGGTGAAGGATGCGAACTACCAGGCCGGGTACCAGACTGACTACCTGTTGCCGGAATGGGACGAGATCGAAACGAAGCTTGCCGACCATCTCGTCGCGACCTATACCGACAAGAGCCTGGTCGACAACCCGACCGGCGCGCTGCAGCGGCTGCAGCAGTTCGCCGATGAGACGAACTCGATCCTGAAGGCGCACAACGACTTCGGCCAGTAGAGATTGACCCGGCGCTGGTAGTGCCGCTTTCTCAGGAGACGTTCGGGCCTCCACGAGGGCACAGCTCTCGTGGAGGCCCAAGCTCGCGAAGTGTGAGACCGTTGAGACCTTTCCTCACGTCGGTGTTCCGTCCCGGTCGGGCGCGACTGGTCGCTCGAAGCCGGCCTGCAGCCTTGTCCTGTCCGACCCTTCGCAGCCTGGTTAGCGCCCAATGATGGCGCTCGGGACGATCGGACGGGGCCTTCGCAGGGTGCGGACCGCAATGCCGCCCGTCCCGCCCCGGCGACGTCGGGTCTACCTGTTTGCATACGGGTTTCTGGCGCCGATCATCGCGCTGTTCGCGTTTCTCCGGATCTTCCCGATCATCTACACGGTCTTCCTCGCGTTCTTCAACTGGTCTCTCGTGGGTACGGATCACACCTTCGTGGGGCTGGACAACTTCACCAACTTGCTCGGCGACCCGAACTTCCAGACCGCGTTTCTGAATACAACGATCATCGCAATCGGAACCACGGTCCTATCCATCGGACTGGCCTTCTTCGTAGCCGCAGTCGTTGCGTATGGGGGCGGCAAGATCGGCGGTCTGATCGAGATCCTGTTCTTTCTCCCGGTCGTCACGCCGCTCGTTCCGGCGACGCTTGGCTGGCGGTCCCTCCTCGACTATCAACACGGCCTGCTCAACGCGATCTTTGGCCTCTTCGGGATCCCGAACCAGGCGTGGACGACCGACCCGACGTTGGCCATCGTGTCAATCATCGCGATCTCCGTGTGGGCGCAGGTCGGCTACAACATGATCATCCTGCTCGTAGGCATGAGGTCGATCCCACGGCTCTATATGGAGGCCGCCGCGGTCGATGGCGCGAGCACCTGGAGGCAGTTTCGCCACATCACGTTTCCCCTCATGGTTCCGATCCTGCTCTTCGTCACCGTGATCACGACCATCCAGGCCTACAACGTCTTCACGCAGGTGTTCGTCCTGGCATCCGATGTCCAAGGGGCCCCTGGCTACCTCGTTCGCGTGCTCGTGTACGACATCTTCCAGAACGGCTTCCGCTACTTCAATTTCGGGTATGCAGCGGCCGAGGCTGTGTACCTCTTCCTGGTGGTCATCGTGTTGATGCTGATCCAGTTCCGGCTCTTCAACCGGCCAACTGACTAGATCGAGGAGAACGTGGGGCAACTCAGGCGAGGGCGTGCAATCCGGCTCCTGATCCAGATCGCCCTGCTCGCCGTGGGGTTGGTGATGGTGTTCCCGTTGTTCTGGTTGATAAGTACGTCCCTGCGGCCCGCACCCGAGCTGCTGGAATCTCCGCCAGCGCTGTTGCCGCAGCACTGGACGCTGGATAACTACGCCAGCGCATTTGCCGCCGCACCATTCGGGTCGTGGTTGATCAACAGCGTGATCTTCGCGACAGTGTCGACCTTCTTCATCCTGATCACGTCCTCGGTCGCCGGATACATCCTTGCGAAGTTCCGATTCCCAGGTAACAACTTCATCTTCATCCTGATCCTCGCCACGGCGATCGTTCCTTTCGAGATCTACGTGCTTCCGGTCTTCCTGGAAGTGCAGGCGCTGTCGCTGATCAACACGATGCCCGGACTGATTCTCCCGTACGTCATCCTGAGTTACGGGATCTTCTTCATGAGGCAGAACGTCATGGCCAGCGTCCCTGATGAACTCCTCGATGCGTCGAGGATGGACGGACTGTCGGAGACCGGGATCATGGTCCGACTCGTGCCGCGGCTGCTTGCGCCGGCAATCAGTGCGCTCGCGATCTTCGCCTACCTACAGTCCTGGACGGCGTTCATCTGGCCGCTCTTGGTCCTTAACGATCCAAATCTGTTTCCCGTGCAGCTTGGCTTGGCCCAGTTCAACAGCAGTGTCTCTGTGAACTATGCGGTCCTGAGTGCAGGGGCGGTGGTGGCGATGGCGCCAACGGTTATCGCGTTCCTCGTGCTGCGCCGTCGCATCATCGAGGGCGTGACGCTGACTGGCTTCAAGTAACGACATTCGCTTTGGCGGATAGACATCGGGCGCAGTCATCGCCCGCAAGCGTGGGGGCCCGAGAAATGGGAAACCCAATGGAACGAGCGGTGGGTCGCCTGCGCGTCTGCGTGTACGAGACGAGCCGCGAAATGGGTGCCGCCGCGGCGCACAACGTCGGCGAGCGACTGAGGTCTCTCCTCGAACGTCAGCAGTCGGTACGTGTGGTATTCGCGGCAGCGGCATCGCAGGAGTCGTTTCTGGACGCACTTGCCATCGAGCAGGGGATTGACTGGGGTCGGGTGGAGGTGCTCCAACTGGACGAATACGTCGGGCTTGGGAACGATGACCCGCGGTCGCTCAGCCGTTGGTTGGCGAATCGCGTAACCGAGCGGCTCGGGATCGGGCATGCGAGCTACATGCACGGACGTGTCGAGAGCGTGGCGGACGAGTGCGCTCGGTTCGAGGCGGAGGTCAATGCCCGGCCGATCGATCTCGGGCTGATCGGAATTGGGCAGAACGGACACCTCGCCTATAACGATCCGCACGTGGCAGATTTCTCCGATCCGCGTTCGGTCAAAGTGGTCGAGATCGACGGCACGAGCCGTGCACAGGCGGTCCGCGACAGCGCGTTTCCCACTCTGGCCGCAGTTCCGCGCCAGGCATTCACGCTGACAATGTCGGTGCTCCTTCGGATCCAGACGCTTTCGGTGGTCGTGCCGGGGGCCCACAAGGCGGCGGCGGTGGCAGACACGTTGCTTGGCCCGATTTCGCCTGCCTGTCCGGCGTCTTCTTTGCGACAGCACACAGACGCGACGCTATACGTGGACGCGGACGCGTTCAAGCAGGCAGGGGCGCGCCTCGAATCGTCCGAAGCCAGCGCCCCAGAGGGAACGACAGGCTTGCGGTGACCGGGTCGCTGCGAACCTCTCGGACTGTTTCGGCCTGCGCACCGCGATCGCTGCGGCGACGGGTCGCCGAGTGCATCGCGTGACCGGGCTCACGGGGTAGCGCGCGAGCAATCAACGCTGAAAGGTATCGAAACCATGGACGTCTCCACCCGCACTCCGGGCGCCCACCTCTCACTCCTCGGGCGCTCCGCGGAGGACGGGCAGGCTGTACGGGTTGCCGTGGAGGGCGGCGTCGTGACCGCCATCGAGCGGGTGGCGGATGACCCGGGCGGCACCTGGATCTCGCCCGGCTGGCTGGACATCCAGATCAACGGCTACGCTGGCCACGATCCGAACGCAGCCGACGCCGACGCTTCGACGACCGCCGCGATGGTCCGCGCGCTGTGGCCGGAGGGCGTGTCCGGCTCGTGCATCACGATCTGCACTGAGTCAGAAGCGCATATCCTGGGCAACCTGCGGGCGATTGTGGTGGCGTGCGACGCCGATCCGCTGGTCGCCGCGTCTGTCGTGGGGATCCACGTCGAGGGCCCCCATATCTCCACCGAGGACGGACCCCGTGGCGCGCACCCGCTACGCCACGTGCGGCCGCCGGACATCGCCGAGTACCGGCGCTGGCAGGAGGCCGCCGGCGGGCGCATCCGGATCATCACGCTCTCGCCCGAGTATAGGGAAGCGATCCCGTACAT
>Ga0307375_10003386_pt1 | contig 15703 bp, 8 predicted proteins | sample TR1MG_FD_202531 | JGI IMG/M metagenome (GOLD analysis project Ga0307375, IMG submission 202531) | Soil microbial communities from Risofladan, Vaasa, Finland - TR-1 | ecosystem: Environmental > Terrestrial > Soil > Coastal area > Acid sulfate soil | place: Finland: Risofladan, Vaasa | collected... | reverse complement strand
CAGCTTCGTTTGCAGCCATTGTAGCTGAAACGCTAATGCTGTCGCCTGCTATGCAAAACTTCACTGCATTTGACATTAGGTTACGTATTACAAGTGCAACCATATCATAATCAGCAAATACATAACAATTTGCGGCAACGTTATTCTTTATAATTATGCCCTTTGTCCGAGCTTGTTCCTTGAGCAAGTTTACTTTATCTTCAACTAATTCCTTCAGGTTTACTTGCACTTTAGTTACCTTAACTCGCTGCATTTGGCATCGCGCCCAATTCAGCAAGTTTTCGAGTAGTGAGGATGTATGGCTCACATTTTCACTTAATGCCTGAATGGCAACCTTGAAGTCTTCATCGGAGATGTATCCGGAGTTGGCAACATTTAGTAGAGTTACAAGCGAACTTAGAGGGCTACGCAGGTCATGGGCAATGATTGAAAAGAGCTTTGTTTTTTGATCGTTAATAACCTTAAGCTCCTCCGCTTGTGTCTGAATCTCTATATTCTGACGAACAATCTCATCATTGCGAAGCCTTAGCAATATATTTGCCCGACGTTTAGAACGGTAACCGTAATAGATAAGTGAAGCAAATAGTAGTGATATAATAATTATAAGTATGTAGACCCACCGCATAAGGTTCTGCTTTGCAATAATAGCCTCCTTTAGCATGCGATCCTTGTTGAGCAACTCAATTTGTAGCTGCATTTCACGGGATACCTGTTGGGCCTTTTCCAGACTCTTCTGGTTCTCTGCCAACTCCTTTTCCGTTAATTGTTTAGCGGCAACCACCTCCTGAACCTTTTGATGCGCCTGCTCCACCTTTTGGTTGGCATCCAACTCATTTGCAGCCATTTGCTGCTGCTGAATTTTCTTGGTTACGGCTGTATATAGTTCAAAGTAATCGGCAGTTTTCTTCCTATCTCCCATCTTTTCAGCAATTCTACTCGAAAGGGAGTAGCATGACTGCAAAAGCGGCAAGCTGGTGAGCTGGGTTGCAATACTGGTAGCCTCGTCTGTATTTTGTTTTGCTTCGGTATACTTCCCCTGCTCAAACAGTACGTTGGATATACTAACCAGCATGGTTGCTAGATCGGATTTCCGCCCAGCTTTCCGGGCAAGGTCAATACCATCATTGAAATATGTGGAAGCTTCAGAAAATTTACCTTGCTCATAGGCGAGCATGCCGAGCTGATTTTCGAGAATAAGAATTCCGTTGGTATTCCCCAAGATACGGCTATATTTCAATGCACTTTGCAGCAGATCGGTTGCCTGCTTTGTCATTCCATACATCAGGTATCCTTGGGCAGCCTGATTGTAAAGCATCACCGCCTGGTTGTAGTCCCCACCCCCCTGCCTTTCATTGGCCTGAGAAACCATTGATTGAAGTTCCTTTGCCCTCTCCGCCGAAATAGTTCCCGTCTGTGCAGAGGCCACCCCACTCAAGGTTGCCAACATAATTACGGATACAATAACCTTACGCCACATGTCTTACCTTATTAAACTTCGTCATAACCCTTAAAGTGCCAACTTTCTCTCGAGTGAATGCAAATTGTAAATCCAACATCTTCATTGCAATCATTTGTATTCCATCCAAAATTAAAAAACTAAGAAGTAAACCAAGCCAACGAGAAAAAAATGACCACTATGACTACCAGTTTATGATGCTACTTAGTGAAATCGATTACTACTACACAATCATACGGTAGCTGCACTTCATCGTTTTGTAAGTTTTACGTGCAGGACCAAAGCGAGGATTAAACGACTGTTCTTTTTGACTAAGCATTGGTAATTAATCGGGAAAAGAACAATTGGATTGTTGAGCAATCGGGGAATTGGAGAAGTTTTGGTTGAAATAGCAGGGGAGATGAATAAATGGCTATGGATTATGGGTGTAGGACATCATGAAGAATCCAAACAAGAAATGAGAGAAGCAATTTAGGTGAAACCTAGTCAGTAAAAAAATGAGTAACCTATCTCCCAATCACCACTTTTGGTCCGAGATGGCGCGGTTGAGCATTGAACCATAAGTCGATTATAACCTTTACGCGGGCGAAGTACTCCCGCACCCTGGTCCTAAATCCGTCATAGGTATCCACATCTAGGGCATTGAAGGCAATGGCAGCAATTCCTTTGTTGCGGGCAATATACAGGGCACGCTGATTATGAAACCGCTGGGAAATGATTGTAACGCTATCGAGACCAAAGACTTCCTTGCTCCGAACCACTGAATCGAAAGTTCGGATACCGGCATAGTCAAGCACTATAACCGAATCGGGAACACCGCGGCTAAGAAGCGCCCGTCTCATCTCCTGAGGCTCGTTGTAGCTAAGGTGACGATTATCGCCGCTGACCAGAATATACCTGATTTTTCCTCTGAAGTAGAGCATAGCGGCTGCATCGATACGGTATATGAAGAAATAGTTAGGATCACCATTGCTGAGCCTTGGCGAGGTGCCCAGCAGCAACCCTACACGGTTGCTCGGTAGCTTATCGACATTAGAATAAAGTAAGCTGTTACTCCCCTTAACCACAATACTACTAGCCATTGCTAGCATCAGTATAAGCAAAGTTGTACAGATAAGCAGAAGCCACAGCAGCAGCCTTCGTCTTGGTAACATAAATGAAAGGTGCATCAATAGTTGTTTTTAGCGCATTCGCTTAACACCATTCTCAACCTCTGCTGCTATCCGCTGGAACACCTCCTCGAACGTGCCAACACCGCTCACGCGCTTAACACTCACGTGCTGATCGTATTTTTCAATAACGGGGAAAGTCTTGGTTTCGTATTCCTGAAGTCGCTTAAGAATTTTAGTGGAAGTTTTGTCGTAAGGCAACGCCGCAGCTGTTTTCCCGCGTTCGTCGAGACGACGAAATAACTCAAGCGTGGGTACCTCAACAACTACGTACTGCGATATGAATGAACCATGCTTTTTTAGCAGCCCGTCGAGAATGTAGGACTGCACCAAGTTGCGCGGGAAACCCTTGAAAAGGAAACCCTTTACATTGCGGGTGTTGGCCAACTTTTTTTCGATGAGCTGCACCACCACCTCATCGGGGATAAACTCACCATTTTCAAACTGCTCCAGATACATTTGTGCCATCTCCCGGTTAACCTCCATCTCCTGCTGAAGCATTTCACCGGTGGCAACGTATTCCAGTCCAAACTCCTTGGCAATAGCCTTTCCCTGTGAACTGCGACCCGAGCCTGGTGATCCAAATAGCACCACATTGAAGAGTCGCTTGGAGAGCTCCTCCTGCACGATTTCGTCGATATGGAGAGTGACAGAATCAATATCCTCACTCCCATCTACCTCACGGTAGATTCCCTTATCCTTATAAAACTGCAGCACGGGCAATGTCTTCTCATTGTACTCACGAAGACGGGTACGGATTACCTTTTCGTTGTCGTCGCTGCGGCCTGAGGTTTTACCCCGGTTAAGCAAGCGCTCCACCGATACCTCCTCGTCTACCCTAAGGCTAATGAGCGTACTCAACGAAGTGTTGAGCTTAATCATCAGTCCCTCTAGAATGTAGGCCTGAATGTAGGTGCGGGGAAAGCCGTCGAAGAGAAAGCCGTTGGCATCGGGATTATCGGTAATGGTGTTCTCAATAATCTGCACTATAATCTCGTCGGGCACGAGGCCGCCGGCAGCAATAATGCTCTGGGCCTCCTGCCCCAACTTGGTATTGTTGGCGAGCTCGCGGCGCAGCAAGTCGCCTGTGGAGATGTAGAAGAGGTTGTACTTCTTGATGAGAAACTCGGACTGGGTTCCCTTTCCGGCCCCTGGAGGGCCAAAGAGCGCAATGTTAAGCATAGGAGTATGTTTGCAAGCGGTTTATTGAATTGTTTTCGTTACCCAAGATAGGAAATGATTTGCTGAATTGGAAACAGAAAAATGAGAAAAGAGGGGTTGACCGAGACAATGAAACAATTTGAAAATTTGAAGATGAGAAAAAAGTGAATTTGAAAATTTAAGAATGGGACAAGTTCAAAGGAGTTTCTCTTTTCTCCTCACGCTCTGCCCTAATCGCGGCTTCTAGGCTCAACTTTTGTAACATCTACTAATAGTTCTAATTGGAGTGCTATATTTCTAAATTATTTGTAACAACTTTCAATTTAAGTGGTGACAATCAACCTCTTATGTTTTTAACATCTTGCATCCTTAAATTTAAATAAATCACACGTTTGCCACTTCGGGGAATGAAACCATGTAACCATCTGAATGCGGATACATTCATTATTACCCCTTGCTCTTGCTCCTTGCCCACCTACTTCAAATTTTCTTTAATCTTTGATATTATGAAATCCATCTTAAAAGGCTTGGAGATGTAGTCGGTACAACCACAATCAAATGCTTTTTTCCTATCAAAATCGGTGGAGTATGCTGTTTGAGCAATAATGGGCATGTTGGGTTTAAAATCTTTTATCCTCATGGTGGCTTCAAAGCCATCCATTACAGGCATTTTAAGATCCATTAGGATGAGATCAATTTCCTGTTCTTTGCAAATAGAGATGGCCTCTTCGCCATTTTTTGCCCATACCAGATTAAGGTTCAAGTTTGCAAGAATCTCCTCCAAAAGCATGTAGTTCGATTCTTCATCCTCCGCAATTAGAAGGGTTTTAGTTAAGTTCGAGTCTGCTTTCGCTCCACCTATGGGTTGGTTATCGGCTACAATTTTCGCTATCGTTTTTTTATGGGGGAATGTAAAGTAAAATGTTGAACCTTTTCCTAATTCCGATTTTAGCCACACCCTACCACCAAGGAGCTCAACATATGCTTTTGATATTGACAACCCCAATCCAGAACCCCCAAATTCGCGTGCAGCAGTGCTTTCAACCTGGCAAAAGCGTTCAAATATTTTCTGATGCATTTCGCGAGGAATTCCAATGCCAGTATCCTCAACAAAAAATTCAAGTTCCTTGTCGTTTACTTCAAATCCAAAATTAACAGATCCTTCCTTCGTGAATTTTATGGAGTTATCCACTAGCTTAGTCAATATTTGTAAGAGCTTCGTTTCGTCAGTTATTACCAAATGTTTATCGTTGGATAACAGATTCTTAGAGATTAAGGTGAGGCCCTTAGCTTGGGACTTGGGTAGGAAGAGTTCGTAAATCTGATTCATCGCTGAATTTAGATCAACTTGATTCTCTGCTATACTTGCCTGCCCTGCCTCGATGGTTGCAATGCTAATTATGTCGGTGATAACCGAGAGAAGTTGGTAGCAACTCTGCGTAATTATATCGATAAAATACAATTGCTTTTCATGTGTATGGCTAGGGTCGCTAAGGAATCCAGAAAAACCAATAATTGCATTCATGGGCGTACGTACCTCATGGGAGATGTTGTGCAAAAATGCGGTCTTTAACCGATCGCTCTCCTCCGCTTTTTCTTTAGCAATGGTTAACTCATCTTCTGCCTTTTTACGCTGGGTATTATCGAACAGATACCCCTTTACCCCTACAAGTTCTCCCTTCTCATCGAACTCACCAATTACATTTTGAATGGCATAAATAACTTTACCATCGCGAAGGGTGAATTCGCTTTCGAATTGTTCAATTTTTTTACTCTTTCGGAGCAATTCTAAAAAATGGTCCCGAGCGACAGGATCTTTATAGAATGATGTGATATTACATTTCAATAGTTCCTCTACAGAATCAAACCCAAAGATTCTTGCCATAGCAGGATTTGCGACCAAAATTGCGCCATCAATCGCAGCGATATAATCGCCCGTTAAGTCATCGTCAAAAAACTCTTTATACTTAAGTTCACTTTGCTTGAGCGATTCCACTGCCAGTTTTCGCGCTGCCTCCTTTTGGATGTAGTCCAAGGCAAACGAAATATCGGTGACCATTTCGTCAAGGAGCGCAATCTCAATCTCATCAAAAAAGTCAACCTCGTTGGAGTAGATTGCAAACCCCCCAAACACTTTTCCCATTACTTTAAGGGGAAATACTGCAAAAGACTTAAACCCCGAAGATATGGAAGTCTGTTTCCACTCTTCTGTCAGGTCAGAATTGGCACCTATGTTATTGGAAATAAAATGTTTGCCCAATTGTATTGCATCGGTAATCGGATTTTTATTGGGGCTTACTTCAGCTAAATTGTTTGGTAAGCCCGCAGCGGCAACCAGCTGTATTTCATTCGAAGAATTCGCTACTGTTCCAATCCAGGCGCTTTGAAATTTACCCTCTTCAACGGCAACACGGCAAGCCTCGCTTAAGAGATCATTGGTTTCGTGGATTCTAACTATGGTCTGGTTGATATTGCTTAGTACCGCATAAACGCGGTTTAACTTATTAATCCTTTTCTCAGCGCTCTTACGAACCTCAATTTCATCTGTTAAATCAGCTGTTCTTTCCTCAACTAATTCTTCAAGGTGTTCGTTGATTTTTCTTAGCTCTTCCTGAGTTTGAACTAATTCAATATTTTTTTGAACCGCTGCATCATAGGAAGAAATGAGTAGGGAGAGCATCTGCTGCTGATTGGCGGTGATAAATCGTTTCTTGCCCCCAAAAGATATCTCAACCCCAACCCTCACTATATCACCTGTACGGAATTCTCTATTGGTAATGATTTGGTCAATGATTGACAGTAAATATTTCTCGGAATAGGGTTTAGTAAGAAAATTATCGGCTCCACAAGCAAGCCCTTCCAGCACATCCTCGGAATTAGAGAGTGAGGTTAGCAGAATTACCGGAATATCCGACGTGGTCTCGTTCGATTTTATGGCTTTGCACAGGTCGTACCCATTCATTTCGGGCATAACAATATCGCTGATGACTATCGCCGGCAGCTCCTTCAGAGTAAGGGCAAGGGCCATCTTTCCATCTTTGGCCATAATTACCTTAAAGTTATTCTTCTCAAGGGCGTACCTCAGCTGCTCTGCCTGCGTTGGGCTATCCTCTGCAATTAGGATTTGGAGAACAGCCTCTTCCGAATTTTCTTTCTCTTTCATAGCGTCCTTTCATTATTAGTAAAATAATTGAAAGATATTGTGCAACGATTTACCTCGGTAACAGGGATATCGTAGAGTTGTTAGTCAATGATTCCAGAAAAATTTTAAACAACACTGGGTGTTCGGCTTATCTCTTTAGTTTTTCTTCTCATTCTCTTCGATTTTTAATTAACATCGCTGGCTTCAATATAGTGTCGCTACTATACAAATTTAATATAGTATCCGTAAAATACAAATCTAATCCAATAAGTTTCTGTGTGGAAGTGTGAAGTAAAAAGAACTACCACTATTCACTTTGCTCTCAGCCCAAATTCTACCACCATGCTTTTCAACAAATTCCCTACACAAGGATAACCCCAATCCCGTTCCGCCTTCATTATCAGTCCCTCTTGTTGAAACCGTTTTTGTAATTTCAAATATTTGGCTTAAGATCTCGCGCGGGATACCAACTCCATTGTCTGAAATCGAAATTGTAAGGTAAGAATCGCTTTGCTCTGCTCGAATATCAATTCTTCCTCCAGTGTTAGTGAATTTTATGGCGTTAGAAATGAGATTTCTAAGAATTGTTTTCAGCATATCAATATCAGCAAAAACATATTCTTCATCAGCAACAGAATAATTAATCATGATATTTTTTGCATTAGCAATTTGTTGCATTACAGGCAGAATATTGTTACAAATTGAAGAGCACAAAACAAGGTTTGGCTTAAATGGGATATTACCCGATTGAGACCTAGCCCACATCAATATATCTTCCAGCAGATTATAGGTGTTTTGAGCAGAACTATTGATGATTCCTATCTGTTTTTCGATTTTAGCGGAATCATATACTCGAATATTTTCGGTTAATAACTCTAAATAACCAAGTATCGAATTGAACGGACTTTTTAAATCGTGAGCAAGTATCGAAATAAAACGATCCTTATCGGTATTGAGCTTTTGCAGCTCCTTGTTCTGTTCCTGAATGATTTGCTCCGATTTTTTACGCTCTGTAATATCAATGAAGATTTCGAGCATCGCTTTCTGTCCTTTGTAAATCATTCCAGTATGAACAACCTCGAAAATTTTCCCTCCCAAAACACCCTGGGATTCGTAAACCTTTGTTTTACCAATTTCTATCTCAGAATTCAATGGGCAATCCAAGCATTGTATTTTATCGTCGCGGTATAATTCCCAGCATTTATTAAATAGAGGTTTATCGCCAAAATGCTGTTTCAACTTGTGGCTTAAAAAAAGAATATTCCCATTTTGATCCACAATGTCCATTCCGAATGGGATGGATTGCAGTAACGTACTATTCAGCCTATCGCTCTCTTCAGCTTTTTCCTTGGCAAGAAGCAACTCACTTTCAGCTCGTTTGCGTTCAGTAATGTCTATCGCCAGGCTGATTACAACTCTGCCATCATTGGTGAAATTACCGAGAAATGCAGAGCTAAAATCCCATATACGCTTAGTGTTATCTTTACAAATAATCGTATATTCTCCCTCTTTCTTGGAGCCAACCATTTCATATAGGATATTTATATCCTTTTTGACACTTTGTTTGTTTACACCATAAGCATGCTCTGTCCAATCATCGATTGTTGAAATGTCCGCTAAAGTGTAACCCGAGATATCAATCCAGCCCTGACTAATTGCAAGCACTTTGCCGTTCTCAGCGTGAATCATTATTGGGAAAGGAGAAAAGGAGACAGCTCGCTTAAATTTCTCTTCACTTTCTTTTAATTTTTTTTCTGCATTCTCCAATTTTTCGCCTAAGCCTGTTGAAACTCGGATTACAATAAAAATTGTAAATGCTACAACAATTATCAATATTATCGCAGCTTTTAGGGTAGGGTTATTATGAGAATTTGAAAAACCGGTGATTAAAAACCCTTGCAAAATTACGATGAAAACTACAAGAGGTAGAAATGCTTTAAGTAGTTTTTTAACAGTAGGATTAATAAGTATCAGATTGAACGTCCAAAATCGGTAATCTAGCCCCCTAAGTAACGTGACACTGAATAAAAAGAAACAAATAGAAGTTAGCAATGCAACCGGAATGGTTTTGCCCCCATAAAGAAGCGGTGCCTTGTATAGATATCCAATTAATAAAACAGAAGAAACTAGGCCTGTCAATAATGAGAAACTTCCACCGATATATCGAACTATATCTGAGTTTTTTTGTCCAATTGAGAAAATGCTTACAGCTGTAAGTATGAACAGAATTGATGTGATTGGCGACATTCTACCAATAGGTACATCCCCTAACTTTTCAGGATTAATTAAAAAAATATTCTCAATGTCCCAGGAGAAGTCAAAAAGATAGTCGAGAAAAATCTCAAGGCAAAATAGTACTACTAATACTCCAACAAAGATTTGAATAGGTCGGATTATTCTCGAATCCTCAAATTTAATATTTGTAATATAAAGGATGCAAAGAGCAATAAACGTTACAGCAGATGAAGGTGCTATAGGAATATATTTAGCAGAAATGGTGGCCAATCCCATTAAACCTGAAAGCCAACCAATTAGGCTAAGTCCGGCAATAATAATTACAAGGAAGAGAAGCGATTCTTTTCTTCCGATAATTTGAACTAGGGTTAATTTAAAAATATTCATAATATTAAACCAAAGAGTATTAAACCTGAATCGAACAACTAATATTTTTAATAAGTTTTCTGTTTAAATTGGGATAGTAAATCTGAAAATACTACCTTTTCCAACTTTACTTTCGGCCCAAATTCTACCACCATGCTTTTCAACAAATTCCTTGCACAAAGACAATCCAAATCCAGTTCCTCCCTCATTATCAGTCCCTTTTGTAGTATTTGTTTGTGAAAAGTCGAACAAATTGACTAAGATTTGAGGTGCGATTCCAACTCCGCTATCGGCAACAGAAATGGTAAGGCTTGAATCCCTTTGCTTGGCTCCAATATCAATTCGGCCTCCTTTGTTTGTGAATTTTATGGCGTTCGAAATCAGATTTCGCAGAATAATTTTCAGCATATCCGCATCGGCATATGCAACTATTTCCTCACCATAAGAGCTATGTATGGTTATATTTTTTTTATCAGCAGTCTGCTTTACATTCTCAACAACCTGGAGGCATATGTCTGAAAATTTCAATTCTTTGGGTTCAAAAGATATCTTACCCGATTGCGATTGTGCCCAAATAAGTAAATCTTCCAGTAAGGAAAAGGTATTTTGTGCCGATGTGTTAATAATACCAAGCATTGCTTCGCTCTTTTCGATATCGTAAGTTCGAAAATTTTTCGTTAGCATATCTAAATAGCCCAGAATTGAATTAAAGGGGCTTTTCAGATCGTGCGCAATAATTGAGTAGAATTTATCCTTTTCGGCATTTACTATCTGCAGCTGCTCGTTTTTACGCTTAATTTCTTCTTCTGCTAACTTATGGTCGGTAATATCTATTGTAAAACCAGCTAAGTAGGTCGGCTTATTCTCAAAATAAATTGGAAACTTAATGGTGTTATAGTATTTTCCATTTAGTTTTTCCTCAACCATAGCAGGTTTTCCATCACTAAGAATTTTCAGATCGTCAGCAACAACTTTTTTAGCAAATTCTGATGGAAAAAGATCATCCATGGTTTTGCCAAGCAGGTCATTAATAGGTCGCCCAAGCATTTGCTCATAGTTCTTGCTTAGCCTAAGCGAGCGTGTCTGAGCATCTTTAAAGAAGACATAAACGGGGCTATACTCCATAAATTGGTTAAATATTAATTCGCTCTCTTTCAGCTGCTCTGCAATTTGCTGGCTAATTTTAGTTTCGGCCAACAAATCTTGTGTTCGTTCCTCCACCAATGATTCCAACCTTTCGTTCAACAACCTTAGCTCATCGCGGGTTTTTACAAGTTCTGCGTTTTGCTGAACAGCTCCGTCGTAAATATTCAGCAACAAATTGATTACGCTTTGCTGATCTGAATTGATAAATCGCTTCTTTCCTTCAAATTGGATTTCAACGCTAAAAGGAGATGTATTTCTATCCTGAACATTTTCTTCGGAAAGGATTTTTTTTACATTAGTCAGAAAAGACAACTCGCTGAATGGCTTAGTAATAAAACTATTAGCACCAGATGAAAGCCCATGAATTACCTCCTTCGCATCCGAAAGGGAGGTAAGCAAAATAACGGGTATATCCTTGGTGGCATCATTCGATTTTATCGCTTTGCAGAGGTCGTAACCATCCATCTTAGGCATTACAATATCGCTGACAACCAACGATGGTTTATTCTCTCTGATAAGAGCAAGAGCTTCCAACCCATCTCGAGCAATTCTTGACCTATAATCACTTTTCTCAAGGATATACTTTAATAGCGCTGCTTGTGAAGCACTATCCTCAACTATCAAAATGTAATTAAAATCACCCTTCAAACTCTTTTTGTTGTTCATAATTTCCCAACTTATTTTGAAAACAGTGCACTTATTGTTTTTGATATATCTTCTGGTGAAAGGATATGCATTGCCGCATTGAGTTTTATTGCTTCGCCTGGCATGCCGTGCACAACTGAACTCTCCATATCCTGAGCAAAAGTAATTGCTCCTCTCTCCCTCATTAGCTTAAGCTCATCGGCTCCATCGCGTCCCATTCCGGTAAGAATAACCCCTACTGCTCTTGAACCAAATACCTGTGCAGACGTACGAAATAGGAAAGCGACAGATGGTCGTAACCCATTTTCTAATCCATGGTTGCTCAGGATAATTCTTGGCCCCTTTTCAACGCCCATGTGGAGATTATCTGGCGCTATATACCCATGACCCGGTAATGGAAACTCTCCATGAGTGGCAATATGCAGTGGGAAATGGGTTGTGTTCCTCAGCCATTCAACAAAACCATCGACAAAACCTTGAGAAATATGTTGAACGATTAAAATTGGTACGGGGATATTTTTAGGTAAATTGGAGAGTATCCTTTGTAACACCAGAGGGCCTCCAGTTGAGGCACCGATTGAGATTATTTGAATTGTAGCGTCTTGGTTAATTGAGGGCGTTATATCGAGTTCTGCCTTATGTTGTGTTTTCGAGTTACGAGGGATTCGTCTAACCAATTTCACCTCCGACATCAGCTTCAGGGTTTGAACAAGCTCTTGGGTTTCCTTTTTGTAATTGGGATGATCAATGCTTGGGGGCTTCTTAACGATGGCTAAAGCTCCAGCATCAATCATGCTAAATGAAAAGGCCACATCTTGGAGGTTTACACTTCCTGTAACAATAACTATTGGTGTTGGGATTGTCTCCATTATTATCTTTGTGGCTTCGTAGCCATCTAGTTTAGGCATCTGCCAATCCATTGCAATTATATCGGGAGCATACTTAGTAACCGCTTCAATTGCCTCTGCACCATCGTTAGCAACTCCAACAATACTGAAAATTGGATCAGAGCTAATAGCATGAACCAGTAGCTGCTGCATTACGGGGGAATCTTCAACTATTAGGATTTTTATCATTATTGTGATTTTATTTATGAAGACTTGAAATTAGAAAATAGAAATTAGTAGCCCAACTTTAACCTACGTTCCTACGTTCCTACATTTCTCAATTTCAAGTTTCCAATCTAGAATTCTCAATTTCACTGTATTTTGTGGTATTTATAAAGGCGTTTAATTTTGGTCCGAATTTCTCAATTATTAAAAGGTACTTTTCTGCTTGTGTTTCATTAAGGATTCTTCTGCGGATCAACTTTCTCAACCATGCTTTAGTTTCCTCAAAGGAACCACGTGAATACAAATAGAATTTTCTTCGATCAGGGGGTGTAAACCGGCCATATCCTTCGGCAATATTTGCAGCGATACTATCGGAAGATCGGATAATTTGGTATCCAATAGTATTTTGAACCTTTTTATCCCAACTATCAAAATCTTTCCATATCATATCGGCCAATTCCTCCGCCAGTTTATAAACGTCCAAATCGCTAACCTTTTTCATGTCAATTAGAGCTGTTTTTGTTTCCAAATTTCCAATTTCCAACCCTTCTATATCAATTTTTCTATCACCTCCAGCAAATTACTTTGATCGAAGCTGCTCTTTACGATATAGGCATTGGCCCCAACATCTATTCCCTGTTCACGATCTTCACGCGATTCTAGGGCTGTAACCAGCACTACAGGGAGATCAGCAAGCTTCTTTTCCTTTCTCATCTTTGCGGTAAGCTCAAAGCCATTCATTCTGGGCATATCCACATCCGATACAATTAAATCGAATTCCCCAACCAACAATTTCGTATAGGCATCAACCCCATCGATTGCTGATTCAACTATATAACCTGCCGATTCCACAATACTCTTTATTAGGGTTCGGGAAGTGATTGAGTCATCTACCACAAGAATTCTGTAATTCTTTGCCATATCGGCTACGCCTTCTTTCGGTTCATTTACCAGCGCGCTGATTTGGGTTGCAGAATGCATCAAATCGGATACATTGATAATGGGAACAACCTTTCCATTCCCCAAAACGGTTGCACCGCTTATGTTTCTTACCTTAACCAGCTGTTTACCCAACTTTTTAACAAGAATTTGTAGCTCGTCGAAGATTTCATCTACCACAAAGCCAATTCGCTTTTCATCGTTCTTTAAAACAACAATTTGAATGGTGTTCGATGGTTGGTCAATACTCGCTTTCCTTGCAGATCCGTTACCTTTATTCCTTATTCCAAGCACATCGCCAAACTTTACAATCCCAATGATCTCATTACCGAGCAGGATTGTCTCCTTATTTTCGGTTGTTTTGATCTCCTCCTCGCGAATCCTAACAGCACGTTCCACATGTGCTGTTGGGATAAAAAAGAGGTGATCGCCAGTTCTTACCAAAACGGCCCTTGAAGTTGAAAGGGTGAGCGGGAGCTGAATGCGAAACATTGTGCCAATATTTGGCTGACTTTCTGCGGAAACTGTTCCCCCCAGTTTTCCTACCTTTTCTCGAACAATGGCTAACCCTAGACCACGTCCAGATATATCAGTAATCATGGGGCTAGTGGTAATGCCAGACTTGAAGATTAGATCTTGTACTTCGTGTGGGGACGTTGTTTCTACACTGCCCTTTGCAATAATACCCGCTTTAATCGCGGCAGAAACGACTTTACTTACATTAATACCATCACCATCGTCCGAAATGGTAATTTCGAGGTTGTGACCCTCGGTCGCTGAAAAAGCGAGAGTTATTGTTCCTGAAGAAGTTTTTTTTGCTTTAAGCCTATCGGCCGGGGTTTTTATTCCATGGTCGATACAATTCCGAATTAAATGCACCAGTGGATCTTTAAGCTCTTCCAAAATTCGTTTATCTACTTCAACCTCTTTCCCTTGAATAGTAAACTCCACCTCCTTATTCTGAGCACGAGCAAGATCACGAACCAGCTTTGGAAATCCTTCCGTAATTGTGGAAATTGGGAGCATAAGTATCTTTTTCATCGACTCCACATGCTCATCTATCATCCGGTTTAGCGAACGCTGATCACTTTCCAGGTCGTTGATAATGGAATTGACACTTCTCTCCAGCTCTTCCATTCTCTCATTTGCCCGATTAATTATATCCTGGGGTTGAGCAGGGCTTGAATTTGAGTGCAAGGAATACATTTTAATCAGCTCCCTTTTCCATGAACCAATTAGATCATGCATCCCCCTTAGCTCAACAACCCTTTGAGCAGCGGCTACTTTTGACTGAATCATCTGCTCTGCTTGCAGGAAAAGGGGGTCAAGCTTTGCTGTAGGTATTCTTACCGATTCAAATTGTAGCGATTTCTCTTCAACGAGTTCCGCCTGAGTTGTCGGATTACCTAATGGTACCTCAGCAGCCGTTTTTATAGCTTGTGGAATATTAACTGCAACTTTGTGCTTAACCACTTTATTCTTTGGCTGATTGGCATTACCAATTGATTTCAACTGTTTTACCAATTCTCTCTCCTCGTTGGGACTAATTATTGCAGCACCTGTAACTATTTTCGAAATGGTATCAATCGCTTTATGGATAAGATCAAACTGATCGGCAGAAAAAGAGAACTCATCGTTCTTAAGCATTGCAAAAGTACTCTCCAATACCTGGCATATCGATTCAATATCGCTTCGTCCCACAGACCTTGCAGCCCCCTTCAGGCTATGTGCCTCACGAAAGATTGATTCGATCAACGCCACTGACTTTTTGCTATTTGGATTCTTCTCCAATTCAATTAAGCCAGCGGAGAGCACGTTAACATGCTCCTCTGCCTCAACCTTAAACATGGTTTGAAGTCGTTTTAAGAATTCTTCGTCTTTTGTATCCATTGGGGTATCTTCCTTTATATTTTATGTTTAGGTTTTAGGCTGAAGACTATTAGGCAGTATGTTTATGGTATGGAAAGCCTATCTTCCTATAGCTTAATAACCTAAATCTTATACTTTTCAACCAAAACCTTCAGCTTCTGACCAAGCTCATTTAAACTTTTAGCAGCTTTTTCGGCCTGAACCATACTTGCTGCATTCTCGGTTCCAGCTTGATTGATATTCTGCATTGCCAACCCAATCTGATCCATACCCACAACCTGCTGCTGACTCGATGCCACAATCTGCGTTGCCGCTTCAACTGCTTTGCTGCTACTGTCTGCTAATTTTTTAATGGTATCGCCAGCCTGAGCCGATTGTTTTACGCCAATATCAACTGCTCTGCTAGTTTGTTCTGTCGCCATTACAGCAGAACTAGTTGTTTTCTGTACATCATTTAATATATTACGCACCTGTATTGTGGCTTCTTTTGACTGTTGTGCAAGATTTCTAATTTCCTGAGCAA
>Ga0307375_10003383_pt1 | contig 15719 bp, 12 predicted proteins | sample TR1MG_FD_202531 | JGI IMG/M metagenome (GOLD analysis project Ga0307375, IMG submission 202531) | Soil microbial communities from Risofladan, Vaasa, Finland - TR-1 | ecosystem: Environmental > Terrestrial > Soil > Coastal area > Acid sulfate soil | place: Finland: Risofladan, Vaasa | collected... | reverse complement strand
GTTCTTGTTGTTGTTGTTGTTGTTGTTGTTGTTGTTGTTGTTGTTGTTGTTGTTGTTGTTGTTGTTGTAGAGGGTAAGGGTTGGATCCATACATGGGCTGCTGTGGGTGCTGCTGCGCTCCAAGTTGGAGTCCCACCTGCGAGAGCGCGGCTTCGAAGCCCTGTTGGTATTGTGCTGAAGCTCTCGCCTGCTGTTGCTGTTGTTGCTGCTGTTGTTGTTGTTGTTGGTTCATGTATCCAACGGGCGGTTGTTGTTGCATTGGGACCTGCTGTTGCTGAGGCATCATCTGCATGACAGGGACCTGCTGCATGGGTTGTGGCGGCTGCTGTTGCTGCTGCTGTTGCGGTGGGGGAGGCAGTTGAACGATCTGATTGGTGGTGGTTGTCTGTTGCACTATGGTTACTGGAATGGCGTCGGTGCCTTGTATAGCGACCAGTTTGGCGATGTCGTGTGATGATGGGGCCTGTCTCACCTTTGGCTTCATGTTCTTTGATTCGAAGTATGATGTTACTTGGCGAGGAACTTCAGCGAGCACCTCCGCAGCCAATGCGGCGGGGTTGTTGGCGTACTTGTTGAAGGGCACGAACTGCACAATGTCTCGCCCCGTGTATCTTCCTTTGCTATCTCTCAGCCTATTCTCGTCGCCATCCAGCGTCTCCATCTTATCAAAATCTGCATTTCCGACACCGACTATGATGAGCGAAAGAGGAAGGGCACTCGCCGCGACGATCGCATCACTCGTGTCTGCCATATCTGTGATCTCTCCATCTGTGATGATCAACAAAATCACATATCCAGGGAAGTCGCGGATGTTGTCGTCGATCTCCTGAGCCTGCTTCGCGGCAGTCGTGATCAACGGCGCAAAGTTCGTCGGACCGTGCAAAGCCACCCAAGCAAAAGCATTCGCATACGCTTGCATGATTCCTTGAATACCAACCACTTCAGGGCGCGCAGGATCACCAGAAAGCGCAAAACAGTGCGAGGTGACTCCGTTCGGTAATCGTCCTCCAAAGCCGTATGTTGGAACCAATCCATCTGAATCGTATGCGAGAAGGATCTGCGCAATGGCAAAGATAGCGCGTGTGTATTGGTTGCCATGTGGACCGCGGTAGTGAAGAGAAGTTGGGTTGGCCGGATTTCCGTTCGATCCAGTGAAGTCTATGCCAAGTACGAGGTTGATTTGTAGTCCTCCCACTAAGTATTCCATGAATGAATGCATTTCTACGACGGAGATGGTCTGGAGGTGCAGGATGCCCGAGTCGGTGTAATGCTTCTTTTTAGCTTGTTTGTCCGCGTTGATGAGTGGCCATTGCCTTTCCTTCCTGAGAATCTCTAGAGTGACGCGTGCCTCTCCAATGTACGAATAGGTGCCCGATTTGTTCCAGTCCCAGACGCGCAAGATGAGTGGCTTGGTTTCGTCGTTTGCGCAGAGCGTCGAACGTTTGATCGTGAATGGCTGCCACTGTGGGTCGAGTGTTTGCTTGATGTATTCCGTTCTGTGTACTAGCGTGGTTTTCCCATCAGGATTGACGCGATGTATCTCCAAGAGAGGGTCAGATTTGCCCAAAAAGTCCTTCTTGTCCACGGCCGAGGCGTAAAACGCGAAGGTCACCTTCGCATCCTTGGAACCAGATATTTCATCCGCTCTGACGACGATGACGGGTGGCTTGCCTTCCTTATTCTTCACAAAAGAGGCGTGAGGCTGAACGAACACCTTGGCAAGCTCAGAACCGCGACTGCCAATAATCTCCGCCAACGTGCACCTCATGTTGCCAATCAGGTCAAAGCTGTGCTTATCGATATCCACACACTCAAAACGCAAATCCTGCACCTCTTCGAAATAGTAGTCTAATTCGATCGCCTTCGAGAACTGCGGATTCAGATTGTCCCAAATGATCTCCGTTTGTCCAATCAGCTTCTCACGTCCACCGGTACGCGCATCGGTCAGAAACACGCTCACCTGGGGATCACTCTTACTCAAGATATCCATATTCGGGAGATTCATGCAACGAATATGCAACTCAACACGACTACAGGCGGAAGCCGCAGGAGGACCGGAAACCACGATCGCCATTGGTATATCTCCACTCGCTCGCGCAGAACAGAACTAAAGAGGACAAAAGCAAAGAGACTATCGTTAGAAGGACGAAAGGAGGGGGGGAGTGCACGGACTCACGAACAAAGGAGGGCAACAGGGGGCCAAACGAAGAGATCCGCAAGCTCCTGGAAGCCCCAACTGCAGATCAACGTACCGAAACACCAAAGATCACCCCAGGAGGAGATCAAAGAGCTGGCAACAGAACTGGAGAGCGGGCGGAGAAGAGAGACAACCGGTCAGAGGGTGATAGAAAGGGGCAGAGAGGGCGTCAAGTTTCTCACCGGTACTCCAGGCTTCAAAAACGTTCAACTCCCGTGAAGCGGGTAGATCCAAACAGAAATGACAAGAGAAGGGAAGAAGAGGAAGGATAGAGACCAGAAGAGAGGCATCGAAGGGCGAATGAGTACGAAAACCAAACGGCGTGGTGATGAGCACGTCGGCCAAACAAGGGAATGGTCGCCACTCGACATCCAGACCTTAGAGGCAGCGTATACTGGAGAAGTTACAAGAATACAGCAAAGCACGTACCAAAGAAGAGTATACTGGAGCGACACACACAGAACTGACTCGCCCACGAGGTGGCAACACAAACGGTCAGAAAGAGTGGTCGAGTATTACCGAAATTTCGTTCAGAATCGCCCAAACTTCATTCAGATGGATTCCTTGGATCAGTTTGGCCTGTGTCGACATAATGGACATTGATCACGAAGAGCAGGAGGATGCTGTCTCTCGGTATGCAGGAAAAAAACATGCTGGAACCGAAGCAACTGAGGAAGATGAAGAGGAAGTGCCTCGCAATCCGCTGAAGTACGTGTGCCCTTCTGCTCCTTTGAATCCCCATGCTAAGACGGCTTTTGAATGTAATCGCTAACTCTTGAGCAACTCTAGTGCCCATTTGAAGTTCAGGAACTATGTACCGAAGGACAAACCACTACGAAAGCATCATCTCCGTGCCGCCCCTGAAGATCTCGTATCAGTGATGGAAGATCGTTTTATTGCAGAAATTACAATTGTTGATGATGAGGTGCGTTATATTCGGGCGCTGAATGTGATTCGTGTCTGAAACAGGACAGTTTCAACTAACCAACTTCCTGTCCCATGTTTCTCCTGTAAATGCTCTATGTGCGGTACCCCATTGGCTAGGCACTCTTCCAAGAAGCCTCTAAAGAGTCAAACTGGGACCTTAAACGAGAATTGAGCGACAAGATGACTGTGTTGGACACCGCAACTCAAGTGGCGCTCGCTCAGCTGCTCAAGCTCAAAGTGACTGCCAAGTAGTATCTAGAATCTAGGATCGGCGAACGTCATGTTTGTTGTTGCAAATGTACCAAATGTATCATACATGTGCCTGTCTAGGACCGATCTTTCTATCCCCCCAGATTTATGCCCTTCAATGGCCTCTGAATAGGTCCCAATCAGAAGAAGTCACTTTGCATTCATATCACAGAGAGTCAAAATTGAGCTCAATTAGGTGCCATATCGATCAAGTTGTGCAGAGAAGGAGTCCCCCTAGCTCGAGCCTCCCCGGTCTCCAGTCTCCTCTGTACGCCACTCATGGATCACAAGGCTATCCACAAACTCTTGGAGACCAAGCGCTTCGACGCAGAGACTGTGGCCCCTTTGGAGCAATATGTGACCTCTGGAGCGTACGATTACGAGGCCGACCATGCTCTCCTCAAACTCTACCAATTGCATCCTTCAAAGGTCAACAAGACCATCATCGGCAAGGTTTTGGCACGCTCATTGGGACAACTTCCTGCTTGCGACTTCATCCAACATCTTTACCTCATTCCAGAGTCCATTGTACGCAATCTCCACTGCCAACTACGAAAGTCAAGCCGAGCACACTTCCTTCGCTCTCCTATTCTGAACACTCATTGAATCCGATTACCCCCATTGGATCCCTGCCATGTGTGCGCTCTGTGAACGGGAACAACGAGTATTGCACTCTGTGAAATGGAGAAGAAAGAGCTGACCCAAGTTTCCTGTCCCCTGGATCACAGCAAACCTCTGATGAAACCATCGCCAACTGCGTTGCTGCCCACGATATGATTGAGCGTGCTATGTTCGCTGAATTCTGGACCAAGGCAACCGGACCCCTCTTCGAATCTGCCGAGTTGAAGAACATCAGACATTGTGCGTCGCCTCTGCGTTTCCTCGAGAGAATGCCCTCCCACATTTCCCATATATTAGGATATTTTCCTATTAATAGCTCCTCAATTTCCCTAGTAATTGCTGACCCGATCCCTCCCCCACTGTCCTTCTCAGTCATCAATGATACCATCTCAAAGACCTACAAAGTCATCAGCGTTTCACAGTACTCCGAATTGATGAACTTGAAGGATGGCGAGTTGCAGGCACACTTGAAGGAGCTGGAGGCCTCCGGTTGGAAGCACGTCGATAGCACTCTGCACATCCCCTCTGATGCCAATGCTGTTAAACCCAAGCAAACCGCTGAAGTGTTGCAATTCGAGCAGTTTGGCAAGATCTTGGCTCCTCTGAGATAAGAGGCTGACACAGGATGTCACAACACGCGCATCTCTCTCTCTAATGTAGTGTGAAACTCGAAAAAGGATCAAAAGACACTTTTGTGGTTCTGACTTGTGCTTCTATTTACAACTTTGGGGAAGGGACTCGAGAGCCATTCACACGGGCGCACAGGTTGCGGGGTGGGTTCCATCTTCAAGTGTCCAACACTTGCTTTCAAGCTCACCGACGCTGCGTGTTGCGCTCGGAGTAACATGCAGCCGTTTCGTTATCGGTTGACTTCAGAGAGAGGAGGACCATGAATGGCAGTAGAGGGAGCCCGTTTCTGAGCGGCGGTTGTGGATGACGATGCCTTCTTCGCTCCTGCTGCTGCTGCCACGCTCGATGTTGTTGACTTCGCGACTTGAGCCGATTTGGCAGTTGCTGTTGTGACGACGCTTGTGGCAGAGGTAGTCTTCTTGAGGGCACCTCCGCCGGATGCAACGGACTTGGCGGCAGGAAGAGGCACAATGGCTCGACCGTTGATGATCTGGATCGTTTGCCTTGTTGGTGCGGCTTGAGTGGAAGACGCAGCAGAGCCCTTGTTGTTGTTGTTGTTGTTGTTGTTGTTGTTGTTGTTGTTGTTGTTGCCATTGACAGACGAAGGTGCGTCTCCCATTCCAGCTTCTCTTTCAACGGAGTTCGAACATGACGAGACGAGGGTGGAGGATGAGGAGGACAAGGAGTTGTTGCCGAACGTTGGCGATGATGAGAGCTGTGATGAAGAGTGAGACGCCATCAATCCATGACCATCGTGTGTCGAAGAAGAGAGTGGGGTGGAGGGGCGTCGATTCTCTGGGAGCAGGTGTCTCTGATCGCGTGCGGCTTGAAGCACCTCCTCGTATCCTTGTCTCTTTCGGTACTCGCTGAGCAGGTCCGGGTGTGGCTTGGTGTGCGTGAAGGATGCGGGGATGCGGAACTGACGTTTGACGGGCGTGATGCCGGTAGGGACGTAGGCTTGCAACTCAAACGTGGCCATCTTCTCCTTCTTCTCCTTCGTTCCCACCGTTGATTCGTCTTGGAACGCATTCACGGCCTCCTTCATCGCACCAACCATACTCACAAGCGTCGCAGAATGCTCCTTCACCTGCTCAGACTGCTGCAACATGGTGGAACTCAACGTGTCCCTCTGCTCCGCAGTCGCCGCATTCGAATCCATCACTCTCGTCTCACAGTCCACTTCATGAGTATTCGCAGATTCAACTAACTCTTGCACCACTGTTTCCACTTGCCTATAATGATCAGAAACCTTGGAAAGCTCAACGGAGGAATGCTTCGCCAGAGTCTTCTCAAAGGCGCTTCTCGTCAACTTCGCCTCCGTCGCAAACGCCTCATGCGCTGACACTTGCTCGCACATCGACCTCTTTAACTCCAAGAACTTCGCATGCGCACTCTCCACAAACGAATCCAAACCACCAACTTGAGCAGACGTCCACTGAGCGTGATCGGACTGGAAGGAATCACTCACCTCCACGCCCTTCAACAACTGCGCTCGCACACCATCCAACACTTGCTTCGTCTCCGTCAACTGCTGAGACACGAATTCATCCAAGGTACTCGTAACATTAGCGAGGAACTGAGAGCGGAAGGACTCAAAGTGAGACTGCTGCGAGGACAAGAACGATTCCAACGCCTTCCCCTGGACCAACAACGCCGCGCTCTGACCTGAAGCGAAAAAGGACATCTTGCCTTCCATCGACTGAAGCGCAGCGGTGGTGCGCTGGGCATACGAACCCACGAGCTCGGACTTGGCGTCGCAACCGCGAATTCTCACCGTCGCCCAGTCCTCCAACTGCTTCGAAAACGCCTCCTGACTCGACTCAATCGCGCGCCATGCATTTGCCCTCTCTTCCGCGTGCGTCACATGAAGAGCTTCGTGAGACGAGAGGAACTTGGATGAGGACTTGGACAACCTCTCGAGAGCCTTGCGATTCGCACCAGTGTGTTTCACGATCACCTCTGACATCATCTGCATACGTTCACATTGATCATCATGAAGGGTAGCCAACTGCTTTTGAGCCATTTGAAGCGATTGCTGCTGAAGTGCGTGCGCGTCCTTGGATTCCAACTCGACCGTGGAGAGCGCCTCCGACACGCCGTCTGCGAATCTGCTGAGTTCCTCCTCTGCCTGCGTCAGTCCGGTCATCATTTGCACTCTCAACTCAGAAGTAAGATCCACATTCGAGGCATGAACACCCTCCTTGCGCGAGATCTTGGCGAAGAGACCGTGAGTATCGCCAATCGCTGTCTGCAACTCCTCCAACACTCCATCGGCCTCACTGCCGAGCGCCTGCTCCGTCTTCTCGTGCTCTTCCACCAGATAGTGGTGCTCGTCCAACTCAATGCGCGTCGCCACCAACTCGGTCGTAGTACTCGCCAAATCCACGCGCGTCTTGTCCAACACGCCCTCCGTCTCCACCAGCTTCTTCTCGGCCTTCTCCGCCTGCACACTCTTGCGGTCAAACAGCTCTTGCAATTCCTCGAACGCACGCACCTTCACCTTCAACGTCTCCTCAATCGACGCCACCTGCTCAGCCAACTCACGCGACTCGCGAATCATCCGATCGTACTCCTCATTCGGCAGATACACGCCATCCTTGCGCCTCATGCAATCCAACTGCGCACGCAGCGTGTTAATCTCCGACGTGTACTCCTTGATCACCTCGCGCTTCGCCATCTTCTGATTCACCTCTGGACGATTCTTGATGTTCTTCGCTCGGAACGCATACTCCAAAGTACTCATCGTCTCCTCAACATTACCAGAACTAGGAGAGATGGTGGCAATGATACAAGTCTTAGTCCTACCGCCAAGAGAATCCTGAAGCAATCGAGTCAACTTCGACTCACGATACGGGATGTGCATCTGACCATCCGTCAACGCAGTAATCACACGACCAAGTGTAAGCAAACTCTTGTTGATGTTACCAGCCTCCTGCTTGCGCATACTATCGCGATCCGCACCAGACCTTCCAATGTTCTCAGAACCAGCCAGATCCACGAGGTTCAACTTACCCACCTTGATGAGGTCATCGCCTTCCGTAGAGGATTCCTTAATGTGAATAGTGATGGAGAAAACACAATGCGAACGAGACGAGTGCTTGTTGTAATCGGTTTCTGCGGTCCTCCTCTCCGTGTACGAGCGCTCCAAGATGTTGAAGATGTCCTGTGGGTTGTAGACGGGAAGATCGGCCAGATTATGCACTTGAACACCAAGACGGGGGTCCTCCAACAACTTCAGAGGCTCAGTGGTAGGACTCAGCAGATCGCGAATCTCCTCATTGTACAGCTCCAAATGCGACACGCGCACTGAATACTCCAGCCCACACTTCTCCAAACGACTGAAGATCTCTTGCACACTACGAGCGATGATGCCGGCCTCGACTTCAGACTTGACGCGGTCACTGGCACTCACAGACGCGCCGAGCGGAACGAACGAACCGGGCGGTCCTTCCATCGTGAACGTTTTACCAGTACCAGTCGTTCCATACGCAAAGATCGTACAGTTATAACCATTCAACACCTCATCCACTACAACATCAACCAACAAAGAGAAGAACAAAGATGCCAAGCAAGGTCAGAAGAGAGAACCGAGGAGACAAACGGAAACGAAGCGGCGCAAAAGGACGGCACGTACGAATGGGCAAGATCGAAGACTGGAACAACTCACGCTGCGTGCGCTCTGGACCAAACACCGAATCGAAATAGAAGGTTTTAGTGGGAACCTTGCTTCCCTTGGGCTGAACTACCACTTGCTTGTCGCGGTCCTGGCAGCGCACAACACTCGTCTGTTTATCGGCCAACTCTCGATCATTCAGAGGTCTAAATGCGAAAAAGGGATGCAAGAGACAACAGTTCATATGAAGATTAGAGAAACACGTTGAAAGGTGATCATTGGAGGACAGGAGGGAGCTTTTTGGCGAGCGAAACGACACAACGGCTATGCAAAGCGGCAACTCGGGCCTGCTGGTGGAAGTGTGGTGCAAACGTACCGACAACGAACGAGAACTTGAACGTTTTCTCCTGCCATGCGTCCATTCTGAGAACCATACGAATCCATAATGACGGCAGAATGGAATGGGACTCATGCAGAAATGAGAAGAGGCGAGCAGCGCTTCTGTTCGGGGTGTAGAAAAGCGGGTGGAGACGCACTCTTCTCCCTCCAGCATCCCTTGTCCTCTGTCCACTGCATGGACCTTGTCACGATCCCCTTGATAGGTGTTGAAGGTACTGTTCGGAGTGTGACTATAGAGTGTTTTGAGGAGAACAGGGGACGAGATATCCATGCCATTTCCAAGTTGAGTTTCTCGTTGTATATTGGTGGTTTGCAGTGGTAATACAGTGAGATATAGATTGTGTTCGCTGCTGAAAAGCAACGTGGTCATGAGAGATGAATGGATTTACTTGCTGGCCTTATTGGGGGCAGCCTTCTTGGTGGAGGTCTTTGTGACAGTCTTCTTGGGCTTGACGGGGGGGACACCGACAACAACCTTCTTGGCTTCCTCAGAACCACGCTTGGCGGGCAAGGTGAAGGCAGGGGCATCGCTCTTGAGTGGTGAGGCGGGCTTGAAGGCGACAGCTTGGGTGGCCGGGATGTCCAGCTTCTCGCCGGTGCGGGGGTTCACTCCCTGACGGGCAGCGCGGGCACTATATCGTCACCAAATACAGCAGATACTACAGTTAGGAATTTTGCGCAGGCGAAATAAGGCTCAAACAGGCTGATCGTGGAAGGGTGAGGACACGAAGGCGGGCGGAAAGCGAATGTGAGCGAGCCGGCACTTCACCCGTGTTCCTCGCACCGCAAGAACCGCTCGGCCGATCCAAGCGAATAATGACGGGTGAACAAGGGACACGTACACAACGCGGAAGGTTCCAAAGCCAGAGAGCGAGAAGGAACCGGCAGTCCTGAGAGAGTGGACAATGGCACCCGTCACAGCGTCCACAATGCTGTTAGCAGCGGCCTGAGTGATTGCAACCTTGGGGTGATGGGTAGAAACAGCCTGAACGATAGCTTGGGTGAGGACAACGCGAGACATGATGACGAATGCAGAGCACAGCAAGGACTGGCGTGCGTAGCGAACGAAAACGCGCGCAGAGAGCTGTGATGTAGGATCCACGAACACTCGCTGGGCTGACACTCGCGAATTCTCCGAAACCGGAGATGTTTCCGTACCTATGTCTTCAGAAATATCCCCAATTCAGATCCTTTGAACGTTGCTGCGGATCATCACGTCCGTCTCCCGACTCCTCAAACGAGAAGTCGCCTCTTTCCATTCAAATCGTAGAATCCGACATTAGATTCATAAGCACACACGAGGTTAACCACTATTCTCACTGTGTGAATGAACGATTGAATGGGTTTCAATAGTGGAACCTGTTTGGAAGTTCACAGTTTGAATCACCTCCAACTCGATTAGGAGTCCTATTTTCGGGTGACTCTCTGAAGAGTAGGTACCGCATATTTGGGATGCTTTACATGGAATTGCCGGTTGCAAGGGCACAGCCCGAGCCTGATCGCAGCGGTGGGTGTGGCAAAGTGAGGTAAACGGACGACAGCCATCTTCTCCGTCTCTGGCGGAACCCGTGAATGTGGGACCCTCAAAGTTCCGATATGCGTTCTCATTCAAGCGTAGGGTGTTATTAACATATGTAAAATCTGTACAGTTTGCACAAGGATCGCTGGCAGGCGGTCAAAATGTTGTGTTTGCCAAGCTCTCTGCTCACTGCTCCTAATCAGATCCAGAGTCTGAACTTGATGCATGGGGGATGTCGTTGGGCTCGCTGATACTCATAGATTGAGTCCTTCGTCGTTCGATGATCCGGAGTGCAGCCACTTCTGCAGAATCAACGGAAGAAGACGTTGACGCGTTTCTCTCGGTTGTCGCGGTTCTTCCGCCCTTCGTTATGGTAATACTGAAATCCTTACCATCTGTTGCACCTCTTGCACTGCGCTTTCCTGTTGCCTCGGTGCTTGCGATGGGCGTGACGCCAGCGCTCGCGATTCGGTCGCGAATACTCGGCACTAAGATAGCCAATAGAATCAAAAGCAACAGAATACCAGCAAGCACAGCAGAAAAGACGATGCCAACGATAGCTCCGGCCGTCAGGGGTTCGTGAGTGGCAAGTTGATACGGTGGAGAGTTTGACGGGTTTCGTTTGTGAATGGTGTCTATCAAAGTCGTCAAACATGTTTGATTGTGTCAATAGATGCATTCACAGTCCAGTATTCATCTAATACAAGGTGAGAGATCCTCTCAGAGTGTGCCAATTGGCTGAAAAAGGGACGAACCTTGAGTACGCGACCTTTGTAGCTCGCCCGAAGCCTGAGAAGAGCCAAATAGGACTCCGACAGCGATCAACATTAGAAACACGTAGTTTGCTGCTGTGCTTCGAAGGAGAAGCATCATCATGTATCGTGCAGAAAGGTGTGTCTGACGCACATGCCCCAGCCCAATCGCCTTCCGGTTTACTGAACCGTCTCATGTGAACCCATGAGTATGAATCCTTGTAGATGGTTCGCATTTACAATCAATGGTACATTTGACAACGAGAACTCGCTCTCAAAAAGGTCGGGAAAAGCCGGTTTTAATGGATTTGCCCAACTTCTCCTGTTCCAGCATGTTGTCCATGTCTGAGATGAGCTTGGTACCAATCTTTGTCGCAACCAACGTCAATTCAGGGACAGCAGTCACAGAGAGAGAGCCAGTGCCCTTATCGATGGCACAGATGTTGCCACTCTTGTTCACGCCCAACGTTGCTCTACAGCCCATACACAGCTCCTCTTCTATCGAAGGATCAACCACGGCAAAGTTGCCCAGATGACTAAAGGAAACGAACACGGGAACCTTCTCCACCGAAACGGTAACGCAGTCATCCGGATCGTCACTCAACTCGAGCTCATATTCCCCTGCCTTGCCACTCTCAATGACCTTCACTTTGGGCAACCTATCATCTCACACAATCACATCCGAAATGTCAAACACAATGAGAGTCAGAACGTCATGGAGGGGCAGCGCGCGAAACAGGTCATGAGCCCTTCTGCTCAAGTGCAACTGACAAGACTTTGGTTGTGAAAAAGAGAAACCAAGACATGGAAGAAGTGCATTGAAAGAGGACATACGTGGTATTGGCGAGCGCTGCACGAGTGGCGATGGAGATAGCATCGAAGAGGTTACCTCCAGAATCAAGAACCATGGCATCGACGTTAAGGGTCCAGCATGTGCGCTTTGGAATAAGACACAACGATTTGAGATCGAGATGGTCAGCAGAGAGGAGCAGCTTCTCCAGGGTGACTGCGAGCTTGATGTTCAAATCCTCAGCGCCTCTACCTTCAAATTCGGGACTTGCAGATGGGCAACTAGTTGCGATGAGAGAGTAAACGCACGCGTTCACACATGATTATTGTTAGACGAGGGTACAAGAGCCTTACAAGGGGACATTGAGTTGAGGAAGGGGACTTCTATTTGGACGCACCATTCCACGGACACCTTCACGATTCCTGACTCCGGCGCAGTGGCTAGAGGTTCTCCTAGAGATGCTTTGATACCAACGAGGGCATGGGTCTTCCCAATCATCACTCTGTACGGCAAAAGGCAAGGTCAGTGATCGGATCACAAAACACGTCTTCCTCTGGCCTTCAGTTCTGTAACGTACTTTGCAGAGCCATTTGTCTGTGATACGAGCCCAGTTTCTACCGTAAACGGCCTAAAGTCAAAGCGTCCTCTTCCATCTGTGCGCACATTTTGGGCAGCACCCTCAGCGATGAATCTATGGCCGATTACGCAATTCTCATGAGTTAGGATGGGTTCCATTCAGAAGAAAAAGTGTTCTCCTCAGTGGTTTAAAGCTGCGTACTTGACTTCGGAAGGCGAGAGTGACGAGAGCATGGTCACAGAAGGGAGTGGGCACGTGCTTTTCCATCGGCGCGCCCTGTTCGTCTTCAATCCCTATACCGGTAGGCATCACCTGAATACAGAGGGGTCCATTATCCATGAGGACTCGATATTGGTGGTTTAGACACTGGGTCACCCAATGAAGTACTTCTGAGAACCTGATGCGTTATTTGCATTGCAAAAACGGGCCGCGCCTCCTCACCTCTCTCCTGGTCATTCTGCTCTTGCCATGCCTAAGCCTCATCTCTTTTTGGGTTTCGAAGACGAAGCCTTCTTTCCTGGTCAGGAAGTGACTGGTGTGTTGGTGTTGGTAGTCACCCAACCGGTCAAAGCGCTCTCATTGAAAGTGCACTGGTGCGTTTGTGTTGTCTCCCCTTCTCCTCGTTGCTTGTGCTCCGCTTCTGCTCTCCTCCTCCTCTTCTGTTTCTTACGCTTGCCATCCGTCCCTATTTTGGTGTTATAGGAAAGGACTCGAGTTTGTGTCTTGGACAGAGGCGCTTCAAAAGGTGACGGAGAGAGAACGTGTTCTGTTTGACGATTCTCAGCAGCTGTGGCCAGTGAATCAGAATGCACTTGCGCTGAAGGATGCATCCGAAGTTGCCATCTCGGAGGAAAGTGGTGAGGAGGAGTCAGTGGACTTGGAAGCAGAGCCGGCGCGAACGAGCGCCCGGAAAACAAAGCCGCTGAAGGTGTATGGTGGTGATCGTGCGCAGACATTGGTCCCTGGCACCTACACATATCATTTGCGTTGGAAGTTGCCGCGTAATCTGCCCCTGTCGTTCGAAGAGGCTACCAGTGCAACGTGGATGGCAAGCGAGGGAGCGGTTGTCCCGAAGATGCTCTCAAAGGGCAAATCGTTCATTCGCTACTCCGCCACTGCGACGTTGACCATTTGTCGCCAAATTCAGGTTAAAGCCGAGCCTATGAAGGGCCTACCCATGGATCCCACACAACCACTCATCAAGGAAGTCAATCAGAACGTGTCGACACACGCGCACTTCAAAGTCATCGAAGACGTCCCCCTCATCGCACTCACGGCCCAACCGCCCATTCAGTCCAGCCAAGAAAAGACTTTCCTCTTCGCCTCCGATGCACCACTCAAACTCACCATCACCATCGCGAACGGCGGCATCGCTTTTGCTGGAAAGCCATTCACCGCTACCATTGGCGTGGACAACAAGTCTTCACGTACCGTCGACTTGGTACGCATAGGCATTGATTGCATCACCACGTTCAGAGTGACGGCACCGAAAGTGGCACCGGTACAAGCTGGACTCGCTGGATCACAAGTTCAAGTCCTTCATCCCGAACTCACTGCCGCCACTGCAGCTGGTCCCGATGCTGCCAATGGAAACGCTTCAGGAGATTGGATAGACAATGTATCTAGGAGAGAGAACATCCTCAACACTACACTCAACGAGCTGGCGAACATTACAGGCGGTGCGACCAAGGCGTCCAAGATCTCGATCACCATCCCGACGTACTGGCCTGGTTCTATTGTCACGTCGGTGCACATTGAGAGGAGATATGAAATGTATGCGGAATGCGTCGTCGCGATGGGAACGAATCTGATTACGAGATGCCCGATGAGACTCCTCGAATGGTGCGACTACTTCACGCGTGCGCTGCCAGACCTCTCGCCCGTCGTTCCGGAACATGACTTGGAGGAGTTCGACATTTCCGATAGCGAGACGGACGAGAGGACCAAGAAGGCAAAGCAACCCACAACGACCGAACTCGCCGCCTCTTCAGCCGCCGTTCCCACTTCCTCCTCCACCACCTCCTCGCAGCCTACTTCAAGTGGCATCGCATCGTCCTCCAACGACGTAGATCTTCCCAAAGATGCGACAATTGAAAAGGAGAGCAAGGAAGCCAACAACACCACTACCACGTCCGCAATCACGACAGCCGCGGACACGATGGAGGACCCAGCGCTTTGAGGCTCTCCCCCTCCCTTCCTCAATCCGTCCATCTTCGCTACATCCCTCATTTGCAAAGACATACATCCCATTTGTACCCTCCAGAAATATAGAGTCCAATAGTAGACAAGCGATTGCGTTGGGACGAGCCCCCTTCGATCCTCGCCCAGCTGGTGAGGATTGACTTGGACAGGAACGCGCACGCCCCTCCGCAAAGGCGAGAACGCCCTCCGAAACTGCCACTCCACCTCCTGTACCCGTCGGTCATCTGTTGACGTGCCCGTTGCGCATTTGGGTAGCGCACATCGTCCTTGAAACCCAACACCATGCCTGGCCATCGACTTGGGAACGGGACAGAGCAGGATGCACGCGAATTTGCAGACCGCGGCCTTCCACCCACCTGGCAACCCTACAACCCCTGGCACTACCTCACCTTCGGGTATTGGACATGCACCTTCTCCTATGCTCATCTTGATTTGGCCAAAAAGTACGCCCTAAACGCCACTCCAAGACCAAGAACGCCACATTTCCCGGTTGACCACTTTCTAACCCACAATTCCACTCTCCAACTGGTCCCTCGTGCCTAAACATCCTGAACATCGCTACCAACACGTACACAGAGCTGAATTCGATAAAAGAATCAAACGGATTGCACCTTGGTTCTGCGCTGTCGTCCTCTGGTCGAGTCTCATCTTCTATTTGCTGATTGTGGACTTGGCCGTCATCCCTCAATCACACCGTCCAGATCCAATCTTTTCACACAATGTGTCTACTCCATCTGATGGGCAACGCACCGATGCGACGCCGTTGAATGCCACTGTCGGTGTGTCGGTCGACACCTCTCCTGGTCAAGAATCATCGAGTTCAAACGCCTCCAATGCCCCACAAACGACACTCAACACATCTGTTGAAGCACAATCTGCCAAATTCCTCGATACCTTCGTGGGTGTTCCGGGTGGTCGCGTGAATCGTCTCAACGTCGCCTTTGGATTGCTCATTATCTCCATCTCTGGCTACATTTCCGTTCGCTTTTCTCATGTTCTGGGTGGTTTGCCTGCAATGGTCATCTCATTCATCGCTGGAAGTCTTGTAGGCACGAAGATCTTCTTCTGGCTTTCCGATCCCTCTATGCGCTATCTTTTGGTTGCAACACGTGTTTTTGAGAGTGCAATACTGGTGATTATTGGAGCAAGGTTGAAAAGATTCCATACGGACTATTTGCACCTCTTGGGATCGATGTTTGCAGTGAATGCGAGTTTGGCCTTCTCTCTGACGATGATGGCCCAT
>Ga0307375_10003380_pt1 | contig 15725 bp, 18 predicted proteins | sample TR1MG_FD_202531 | JGI IMG/M metagenome (GOLD analysis project Ga0307375, IMG submission 202531) | Soil microbial communities from Risofladan, Vaasa, Finland - TR-1 | ecosystem: Environmental > Terrestrial > Soil > Coastal area > Acid sulfate soil | place: Finland: Risofladan, Vaasa | collected... | reverse complement strand
TGCGCCGAAGAAGCGGGCCTGCCGGATAGTGCGAGTTTCCTTGCGCAGGCATCGGCGCACTCGATGCTCGGATTGTTGCGCGGTCGGAGCGACCGGCACGCGCTGCTGGCGTGGATCCGCAGAATCCAAAGTGCCCGTACCCTGGCGCGCGCTGGCGTGCCCTTGTTTGGTTGTATGGACGAAGCCGCGCTTGCAGCGAGGAACCTGCGCTTTGCCGCGTGGTGGTGCGGCAATTGGTGCTCTATCGGCACGCAGGCCGTATGTCCGGTGCACATGGTCAGTGTGAATGCCAACGGCCGCCTGTCGGCCAGAACCTGTCTGACGGATGGTGCGTCGGCATGGTCGTTCGAGGTCATGTTGAACGCATGGGATCGCCCGGTCGATCCGGTGTTCGATATTCATCGCAACGAGGATGAACTGAAACCGCTGGACATGCCGGGCCCGGCGGGCGCGATGGTGGCCTCCATGGTGCTGCATGGCCTTGGACCCGATAAACGATCAGGGAGACCGCCTGCCGGCCTGCTTGCCGACCAGATCGTAGCCCTGCGCGAAGCACGTTTTCCGTTGCGCCGTGGGCTGCTGGCCTCACTGCAAAGCGCGCCGTTGGCGCAGGCCCACCACATGGGTCACTACCACTACATGCTGGGCGATGGTCTGGCGGAGCGCCGCCGCAACCGTGCTCAGGCGATCAAAATTGTTCCCCTGCTGCTGGATGATGTTGCTAGCGGGCGCGCATCGGCTACCAGCGTGGCGATAGACACCGGTACCCGGCTCTATCCGGCCATCGCTCAGGATCTCGGTGTGCCCGTGTGGGTGGCCAGAAGGCTGCCCGCCATCGGACTGCAGGCGTGGCAGGCTGCTGGACGGAACCGCCAGGGAGCAGCAAAGCATATTGCCGGACTCATCGAACTATCCGGCCCGCAGGCTCCACGTGCCGACCTCCCGGCCGTGTGCGCGCTGCATCAGATCTGGCGCGCCAGCGGCTGGTTGATGACCAATGGCCGCAAGACAACCGACCTCATTCGTCGGCAGCTGATGCACATGGCCGCAAAGGAAGCCGCCAAGACTGGCTGGACAAGCGTGCAGGCCATCATGGGTGTATCGCTGCTCCCGACTGCCGAAGGCAGGGATGGCGGTATTACGTGTGATCCGGACGCTGGCACCGACTGGGTCGAGTATCTCGCCTGGCTTCTGGATGCCATCGAACTCGTCAACAGCGCCAAGATGGATATCAGCGATCCAAGGCTTTACCTTACCTTCCAGACCCGATCCATGGCGGCACTGGCGGAACTCCTGCGCGGACTCACGCTGTCCGATCTTCTCCGACTGGCCCGGCGGTGGCGTGCTGCTCTCGCAGCACGCGACGGCGCGTTGATGTCCGTGGGAAGTGAGACCGGCCCGGGTGATGCAGCTATCCTTTTCACGCCGTGTATCTTGCCCGTCAGTGGCTTCCGGATCGAACAGCTGCTGGCTGCCGCAGACCTGCACGCAGAAGGAACCGCGATGCAGCATTGCGCGGCGACGTATGCCGCTAGAGCCGCCAGCGGTCATTCACTGATCGTGCGCATGCAGCACCCGCAAGATGGCACGCGAGCAACGCTTGAATTCAGACACGAACTGCCACCCCAAGGGCAGTGGACGCTCGTACAAGTCAGCGCCTACCGCAACGGCCGTCCGGACGAAGCGACGTTGATGGCGGCCGATGAATGCCTCCAGCATCTGAACGACATCAATAGCCGGATCGATCCGGATTGGCTGAAGCCGTACATTGCGGGCGCCGGCCAATTCGATTTGGACCCACACACCGAGGGTGTGGTGGCCGTGATGCTTGATGCGGCATCCGATCACCACCTTGTACCGGGCGCGGCGCCGGGAGGCATGGCACGTCGACTACAGCAGGCGTTCGATGTGGCCGCAATGCCGTAAAGTTTGAAAACGTCATTGCTCTTTGAAATTAGGAATCCCGGCGAGCTGAGATTATTGCTGGCGCCAAGGGCAGGCATCGGCCTATATCGGGGGCAAAATTAGTACTAATGCAACGGGTGAGTTTCGGTGGTTCGGATCACCACTTGCTCATTTCTTCGTACCCAGTCGCGTGGACGAGCAACCCGTGCTGAAGCTCCTTGAACAGGTGCTGGCCTAGCAGGCTATCGCGCCACGCCAAGGGAATACCGTCGAGCCCATAACGGACACCCGCGATTCCACCCGCAACAGCCGCCGTTGTGTCCGTATCGTTACCGAAGGCAATGGCCCGGCGCACGGCGCTGGCATAGTCAGAAGATTCTTCCATCGCGACGCGTGCCGACCACAGGGTATCGACAACGTAGCCCGATCCATCGACTTGGTCGCGATGGGAAGGCGACAACACGTGATCGATTTCGTCGGCGGGTAGTCCGGCGTCTGGGCCCAGACGCCGCAATGTCGCTTCGGCGTCCTTCCAGGGTGAGGAGAGTACCTTCAATTCTGCGCGTGCCCACAGGCAAAGCATCGCGCAGGCCACGGCAGAACGGGGATGGCCGTGCGTGGGCAGGGATTGTTGAGCAGCCATGACGATCAATGACTCGTCGCTGCCGACATGCCACAACGCTAATGGCAAAACACGCATCAGGGCACCATTACCGTTGTCGCGTTCTTGAGCCGGTCCCGCACGTTCCGGCGGAACGCCCGATCGGAGTGCCTTAAAGGCACGTTCGGTCTGCAGACCGATGTCGAAGACCTTCCCATCGACTGCCAGATGCCCCCGGTCCGCCCAGTTCACCAACTGTCGTGAAAAATCTTCAAGATCCAGCCCGCCTTGAGCCAGCAGCGACTGCAATAGGCACAAAGCCTGAGCACCGTCGTCCGACCATGTCCCTGGCGAAATCCCTGGGTGAGAGCGGTCGAACGAGGCCGGTGGTATAAAGTCGATGGCATCGCGCGGTGGGAGATCCGCCGCTTCGTGAAACTCGTAGGGCACCCCCAATGCGTCTCCAATAAGTAGCCCTTGCAGGCCACCTGCAAGCCGATCCCGGCGAACGTACAAGCTTTGATGTGCAGTCATTACCATCCCCAGCTAACGAGCTATCGATACAGCTTAGCTAAACATTCGGACAGTTGATTGACAGTGAGCAAGATATCTCCAGACGCCGCTTCGCTTTATCAGCACAAAACGACAGCGGCCACAACCTCGCGATGGCGTACAACAAACTAGGTCACTTCACGGGTGTAATCGGCGCCATGTCCACTCTTATCCGTACCAGCCAGACACATCCGCTAAGAATTGCGACGATTCCTGTCGGCGATCGAGGCGGGGCTGTCGGGGTGACCTTTGCACCTGGAAAACGCCACGCCACAGCGAAAACCGGAGTTTGGCAGCGCGATCTGGCGATGGATTTGGAAGCCATCCATCAATGGGGTGCGACTGATCTCATTACTCTGATCGAACCTCATGAGTTCGAGGAACTGGCCATCACCCAGCTGCCACAGAAGTCCGCCGCAATCGGTTTACGGTGGCATGGACTTCCCATTGCGGACGGTGCAGCGCCAGACTCCAGGTTCCTTGATCCTTGGACTAGCCTTGGGCCTGACCTCGCTCGCGCCATCATGGAAGGCAGTCGTGTCGTCGTCCACTGCAAAGGTGGGCTTGGGCGAGCAGGAACTGTCGCATGCTTGCTGCTTCTGTCGGTAGGTATCGCGGCTACGGCTGACGAAGCTATGAATCATGTAAGAGGCGTAAGGCCTGGTGCCATCGAAACGCATGAGCAGGAGGATTTCCTACGTGCTTGGACCATACCGTATGGAGGCTCTTTAGTCTGATCATTCATAAATGGCTGGACATCGGTGTTGTCCGGTACATATCGTGTATCAACGAGAAGCCGAACTACATGACCAATAGCCGGTTGAAATACGTGCGCGCACCTTGGCGGGTGAATGCGGCAGGACGAACAGTCTACGAAGGAAGCTTCCAGCCCCGCTCTTCATAAACTGTTGCTCCATTCACTAGGACGTAGAGAAGACCAGCAGCCACAACAGCCCACATAGCGCCAGTTCTTTTCGCCTCCTTCACCCGCTGCATCTTCTCTAGCGGGTGCATGTCTTTTGGCAAATTACCCGTGTCGCTAGTCAGCAGAAAAAAACTTAGGCACGCAATGGATGTGATCAGCACAACTGTGTAAATTTTCATCACGCCTATAAAGATACCAATCTTGACGCTCTTGTTATGCTTAATACTTGAAAACAAGGTCACAACAGAAAACCAGGCTGCCAGCACCCATCCTAATCCGATGCATATCGGATGTAGGAAACTTTCCCCAGAAGTACCAACGTCAATCAACCATGCCAGAAAATAGCCGCACGCAGGAGAGACAAATATCAAAACAGCGTGGATGATATCCCATTTGTCATAGAAAACAACGAATTTCCTCTTTGCCGCGCCGACAAAAAGAATTACGTTTGAGATAAGGAAACCAAGGATACCAACCTTCCAATAGAGGGCAGTTTTTTCGTCGCGATCTTCTTTTTTCTGACTTTTTGCAGCAGCATCCTCCGCCTTTGCTCGCGCTTGGTTTAATGCGTCTTGCTGCTGCTGCTTTGCTTTCAGCTCGGCTGCAGCTTCCGCTTGCACGCGAAGCCGCGCGTCCGCCACTCTTTGCGCCTGAATTCCAGCGTCTTGGGCCCGCCGTTTTGCTTGGTAGTCGGCAGCACCCTGCTCGCCTGCCTGGGTCTCTGCTGAACTAGATGCTGTCGCTACATTGATCACACCTGCGTCGCTTGGTACTTGCGATGACATTGACTCTTGAGATACAGCGGGTGATGCTGATGCCTCATCATCTTTTGAGCTTTGCTCTGCCTGTGCGATGGCTTGCGCAGCAGAAGCCTCCCTCTGCCTCTGAGCATCAGCCTCCTGCTCACCTTCTTTCATGTAGTACTCAGCTGCTAGGTTGCAAAGCCTTTTCTGGTGACCGTCTCCATACTTCGCGCATAGGTCAGATGCCTTTACTTTATCCTCTTGTGCATATGTCAGACCTTTAAGCTCGGGAAACCGATTCTGCGTGAACGCCACCTCGCCTTTCGGAGTTGCCCATCCCCCAGTTTGGGCATGCAATGTTGCTGGCAACCCGCCTAGCAAAGCCATCATCGCTATCAATGCACCAACGCTCGTTGCTGAACGCATCTTGATCCCCTGATTCATACCAAACCGACGCTGCCAGTCGCAATTGAGGTGCCTCGCGTGTCGGCGGAGGTCTCCAGTGCTCGTACATTATAATGTGTGCAACGTTCAGTATATTGAACAGACATGCCCTAGCTCGCGAAAAAGCCGACAATGGGTACGGCGGAGGAGATGGCTCGGCGGACCTGCAATGTGTCAGGAAGGGACACTCGTAAGGCGACTTACAGTGCTCACCCGTGCTGATGCCCGGCAAATCGCCGGTCGTCACGGCCTTGAGTTCGGACACAAGGCCAGGCGCTTGTTCGATCAGCGCATCGACTTGCCCGGTGATGTCCTCGGCCAGCAACAAGCCGATGTAGTCCACGTCACGCTCGTACACGATTTACGTGCAGAAGTTTGACACGCGTGACATGACGGCCCGCGCCACGCGCCACCCACGCTTGAATCGCACAATCCCAAAGGTACTCTGGCTTGACCTGCGACGAGCTCTTCACTTCGATCAAGGTGTCGTAGCCGACATCGCGCTGAAGGACATCCAAGCGCACGCGAACGCTCTCATGCGAGAACGCCAGCTCGAACAACTGAGGAATCGACTCGCGCGGCCGAGAGAGTTGCTCGGCTGTTCCCAGTAATGCCTCATCCATATGCAGATGATCGGCGTGGATAAGCGCACCGCCACCCAGCAACACGCGTGCAATCTCCCCGAAGCGGCACCCCTCATCGAAGCGACCCTGCGCGGCATCACCTGCATCGGCGGCATCCGGCTGGTGAAGTTCCAGCCAGAGCCGCTTGTGGCATTGACGACCGGATTGGATGCTGGATGTGGACAGATACATGCTCATCCTCTATGAGTTGTCGCCTTCACGCTTGTGGACTTGCCGTCAGGCCAACATACGAACACAACGCCCGGATGCCCGGGAAATGGCCGGCTTCAAGCCGCCACATGCCGCGTTTGGCGACCAGCTTTCCCTTGTGCTCGGGGCGCAAATACACACTGTCTGATTCATTCCATTGAGCGCTATCGTTCCACTCCCACATCAGGGCAGAGGCTCTCTCGCATACCGCTGTGACGTCGTCCGGAAGGGAGGAGAAATCGATCTCTTTCTCGGTAACACGATCCGTACAATCAACCCAACATTTCGTGAATTCCTTATCTTTCAACTCTCCCCAGAATTGCTCGACCTCGAAGGTGCCACCACCGGAGTAGCCTGCAATGGCGCCCGCTATCTGGTTCTTTCTCAAAAGCTCCCATGCCACGAACCACCGGCACCGAATCGCATCACCGGATGGCTCCCACGCCGCATTTACTGGCACTGCATCGGAAGAAGATTGAGAAGACAAATTTTCGTGCATCACTCATGCCTCGTTTTTGTTGAATTGCGCAAACCATTGTCTTGTCCTGACAAGCACAACCTCTTCGTCGGGACACCGGGATAGATCCTTTACTCTTCCTGATAGTCCGAGAACGCCATGTAGCCACACAATTCTCCAATGGCCGGGAAATGGCCGTCATCGACCCTCCACAAACCATCCTTCTCGGCCAGGTCTTTCCTGCGTTTCGCACAGAGGTAGAGACTGTCCGAATCGTTCCATTCGTTTTCGTCGTTCCATTCCCACAACAAGGCCGATGCGTTTTCGCACACCGCTGCGATGTTATCCGAAAGGGAGGAAAAATCGACTTCTTCATCCGTCACGCGATCCGTACAATCAATCCAGCATTGGCTCAATGTTCCATCCTCCAACTCTCCCCAAAACCGCTCGACCTCGAAGCGGTCGGTTTCATCCGAAAATCCGGCAACAACACCGGCAATCTGATTCCTTCCGATAGATTGCCAAGCCACGAACCATCGACACGATTGCCTATCGTCATCCGGTTCATCCCATGCCGCATGAACCTTTAGCTTTCCGTGGGCTGAAATTGAAGGAGATGGTGATGATTGTGTACGGGGAACCGTTATCGTGGTCGCTTTGAGTGCCGTGGCCAGTTGCAACAGTAATTCGGCGAGATTGCCCATGCCGCCTTTATCGAGGCCTTCGGCGGCAAAAAACGGCATCCCATTGAGATGCATATTGGCAAGGAATCCACCTACCTTGTAGTCGACACTTTCGACGCCACTCATCGGAAACGAAACGGGACGCTCGTTGAGGTTCTTTGCGTAGAGCTTTTCGCGGGTAATGAGCAACCCCTCCTTGGCACCACCAAAGGTGGTGCTGTCGATGAAAAGCAGCACGTCCTCCGGACGAACACCGGGAGCATAGGACTCCAGGGCAATGGACAGTTTCTTCGCGTTGAAATGTGGCGCAAAGAAGAATCTCTTTCCTGGGATCCTCTGGGCCCCCTTGCTCAGAAATACCTCAATCGCTGCATGGACATTGCCGTCGGGGGCAACCGGTATTTCTCCAGGTCCTACAGCCTCGACCAACGCTTGATCAACGTCATCCCCTTCACCAACATCCTCGATAGCCGCATCGGGCTCGCCATCCCCATCATGATCCCACGCATCGGGATCTTCGCTCTCATCCGATTCCGATTCGCCGGCATCTCCCGATTCGTAACCCGGTCCCTCTACGCTGACTACCTCACCACCACGCACTTGGTGCCACCCGGTTGCCGCCTGCGTCATCAGTCGAAGCATGACTTCAACCTGCACGATGGCGTGCTCATCTTCCGCATCCACCGGGAAGTCCGTCTGCTGGTTCACGGTAATACCTTGCGGAAGCAATACCCTCTCCATGGGTTCCGGATCGCTCTGGAAGACCATCCCGCCTTTCGCGTCACGGCCGATCACAACGAGCTGCGCTCCCAGTAGGGCACTCCTTGATACGTTCTGTATCGAGCACACCAACTTCAAATAAGGCTCCACGTCGGGATCGGCGTCATCGATGAATAGGCAGACGTAGGGCACGAAGATGCCATCCATTTCAATGGATGCAAGGACATTCACTTCGCCGTCCCGCTTGGGGACTGCGATGGTGCCCACGGATACGAGCTTTTCGGCGAATGCCGTGACGCTCAGAGCCAACTGAAAATCACAAACTTCATGGGAAAGACTGCCGCGATAGGGCGAGACAAACGCGGCTTTGAAGGGAATCTCCGTGTCATCCTTGCCGAAGGCACCACCAAACGATTCCAGCCCACGCCCGTCCGCACTCAGGAACAGGCCGGACAACACGCCAAACTCCCAATCCGGCTGGACATCTTCGAGTTTTACGATGCCCGACAGCTCATAGTTGTCGGCCATGACTCCATCATCCCAAGGACCTTTCAGGGACACATCCTCCAGCGACAAGGCCATCACATTGGTCCCTGGTGCCAAGGTCGCCAATCGAATGGATGGGATGGGACTGATCACAGCAGGGCGTATGGCCCCGACCTTGGCACCACATTCACCACAGAACTTGGCGTTTCCGGCCACCGGTGACTGGCACGACGGGCAGACTGCTACCGCCGCGTCCCCGGTCGCCTGTACAGGTGGCGAGATCGCTAGGCCCGCCGCCATGAGGACATCACACGTGATTGAGTCAACGGCCGTTTTCGTCGCTAGCACACCGGGTTCCGCCTGCCACAAGTCAATCTGCGCTGTCGCATTCAGCACTAGGGATCCCGCCTGCTTCCAGCGGGTTGCATCATGCAGCGCCAATGCCTGAGCCTTGGCCTCTTCGCATATGGACAGCATTCGCGCAGAGATGGCGTTGAAAATCACCGCTTTCCCGGTGATGACCTCACGGTCTTCCAATACGAGGTATTTGATGTCGCCGTTGGCATCCACCTTGACGATAAAACGGTAAATCGCATCGTCGCCATGGGATGTCTTGCCACCCACGACCCCCACGCGATCATTGCCTGCCAAGTTTTGCCAAACGGCCATGCTCAGGCACTTCATCTGCTGCTGCGAATCGCGATACCACATGCCCTCCTGATTCATAAATCACCCTGGTTGCATTGCAATGATGTGATGTTGACTGCCGCCTTCCATGCCAACTGTCTTCAATGCGGTCGTCGGCGTGAGACCCTGACCGCTTAGTGAGAGCGCACGTGTTGGCGTACCAGAAAGAAAATCCCGGTCTCCAGTGCCGCGATGTTCCTCTTGAAGGAGATGCTTTCCCTGAACGTCCGCAAGAAGCGCATGAAGAGGGCGTATCCCTTGGGATTTAATGCAAAACCCAGGCCCTCGCTAAGCACTGCGTCGAGCACGGCAAAGCGCTCTGGCCGCAGCATCCGCAAATGCTTGCTGGCGAATGATATGGCCAGCCCATGGATAGCTTCGCCCGGTCTGATGGCCTCTTCATCGGTGTCTGCGCCATCCACGGATGCAAACCATGCAAGAAGATCATCCGCCAACTGATCCGTGCCATCGCGACTCAGGTTGCCCCAGACACGTGCCCCACCTCCCCATTCGCACACTTTTTCGCTGAACGCCAAAACCAATCCTCGAGATAGATTGGCAGATATGCTTTCTCCCAGTTTCTCCACGTTGGATGTTTGCGCACCCTCTGGGTCGGATCCGAATGCCATGGCGATGGCACCATCCAGCGCTGCCTGCGTAAAGCGGAAGCCACAGAAATCAAGGAGAGATAGGGCGAAGTTCCGCGCGCTCACGTCAAGGTCGCGTACGGAACGCATCACGCCATCCGCGCAAAGAAATGGCGCCGGCGCCTCATACTCAGCCGCCAAGGCATAAGCATTGCAGAGTGGGCAAACCTCAACCCAATTTGTCTCGCCAAAGGGTGCCATGCGCGTGACGTTGTAGCCTGTCATCTTGATAGACTGCCTGAGCGTGCGCGCATTGATACGCACCTTCTCCGTACCGCATTCACTGCATGACTCAAATGTCACTGGATTGCCTCGGATCGTGTTGATTCCTTATGCGTGTGACGCCACGATTATTGCATGTGCCGGTCGTTACAGTGCCTGTGCCAGCCTATTTGTGAAGGTTTTAACCGCGACAAAATGTCCTATTTTGCAACCTTCCAAAGGCAGCTGCTGGGCAGCCTGACAAGAGGCTACGGCTGTCTCCTGTTGGCCGGTCAGCGACCGTGGGTCGTCGTTCGCTGATTCCCCGGCTGAAGACCGTTTCGCAACGGACGCTCGCCGACCCATCGCAGCCGGTCGTGAACGACTGCTTCGGGTAGGCTCGCCATCAGCGCTGGAATTGAGCGGGGGCGTAGCCATCCGCCTCGAACCGTTAGACCGCAGCTCGCCGACTGATGAGCCAGCCCACTGCAGAGCCGGCCAAGGCACCCCAAATAACGCCAATGGAAAAGTGGACACCGCTGAAGTAAGCGACTGCCGCGCCGATGCCAGCACCAGAGAGAGTGAGCCAAGCCACTCGTCGATTGCGGGCGAGCTGCGCTGACTTTATGGCGTGCTTGTTACGAAGTTCTTCTTGAGCGCGACGACCTGGCTCCAGGATGGCCACAGCAATCGCGTCAGCTTGTCCCTTCTCCATGTTACGGATCTCTCATTGTGCGGTCTAGGCAGTATGACTTTCGAGGCCAGAGCTGACTTCCGGGAGACCATAGTCGCGGGTTAGCCAGAAGCCAGAGCAGCATGAGTGCGCAAGAGCTACGCTCATCGTGGGTCTCCTACGCGGAGGTCAGCATGCAGAAAGATACCACCACCACGGTCCATGTCTCCCTGGACGTGCACAAGGACTCGATCGTTGCTTCGTATTCGATTGGGTTGGGCGAGATCCAGAACCTGGGCAACGTCGGCGTGCTGGAGCGCGACATCACGAAGTTGTGCACGCGGATGCAGACCAAGGAATCGTACCTGGAAAGTATCGCGTCGGCGCTTATTGGCTGACGGCAACAAGTGCGCTTCCGCACCCGCTGTAGAATACCCAGATGGATATCTTCAAGATCTTCACCCTCGAGGCGGCCCACCGGCTGCCTCATGTGCCGGAAGGCCACAAGTGTGCCCGGCTGCACGGACACTCGTTCAAGGTGGAAATTCACCTTAGCGGCGATATCGGGACAAGCACCGGCTGGGTGATGGATTTCTCCGACGTCAAGGCGGCGTTTCGGCCGCTCTACGATCAACTGGACCACCACTACCTCAATGACATCGAGGGGCTGGAGAATCCGACCAGCGAGCGGTTGTCGATCTGGATATGGGATCGTCTCAAGCCTGTGCTCGCGCAGCTGTCCGAGGTCGTCGTGCATGAGACTTGCACATCGGGGTGTCGTTACCGCGGAAGGTAACGTGTGTGGATGGCCGGTAACGCGAGCTCGGCGCGGCCACACCAAGCCGCTATCGTCCACCGACGCCGGAATGTGCGTCGACTTGCAGGATCCGACGTGTTCGACCAACCCATTGTGATGCTCGACTTCGAGACCACCGGCTTGAGTCCTGCCGCTGGCGACCGGATCACTGAGGTGGCAGCGCTGCGTATCGTCGATGGCGTGGTCACCGAACGGTTTGCCACGCTGGTCAATTGCGGCGCGCGTGTCCCGTATGAGGTGACGGCGCTTACCGGGATCACCCAGCAGATGATCCATGGCGCTCCTCCCGTCGCAAAGGTGTTGCCGCAACTGCTGGATTTCATCGGCACCGATGTGCTGGCTGCCCACAACGCCAGTTTCGATGCGAAGTTTTTGCTGGCCGAAAGCCAGCGGCAGGGACTTTCGCCGCAGCATCGTGGCCTGATTTGCTCGCTGAAGCTGGCGCGACGGATGCTGCCTGGCCACAGCAGCTACAGGCTCAGCGGGCTGGCCCATGCGTTGAACATCAGATACAGCAGTGCCGCGCATCGTGCAGAAGCCGATGCCGAAGTCTCCACCCGACTGCTTTTGTACATTGGTGAACGCCTGCGTCACCAATACCGTTGCCCATCCATCGCGCCCAGTCTGCTCGAAGCCATCACACGGCAAAGCGCGGTCAAGGTGCCGGCCTTTTTGAGACGAAGCTTCGATTCCGGTGGCTGAGCGCCGATGTTGCCGAGGGGGCCGTTGACGCAGGAGGGGCCGGGAATTCGATGGAGGATGATGACAGTGACCGCCGCAGTTCGGCACACATCTGCCAGCAGAACGCCCAGTGGCTGGAAATCCGCCACCGTGCTGCCGAAGCCGACGCAGGTCGAAGACACGCTGGCGGACTGTGCGCGCACGGGCCTGACCGTGGGTATGCACTCCATGGCGCAGATCCGCGATTGGCTTCGCGCTGCGCTCTGCACGGACTCACGCACGCTGCGCAAAGAGGTCATCCGGAACGTGAAAATTGTCATCAACCCGAGTCCAGCCGATTGACGGGTTAGATAAGGGCGGCGTCTGCCCGTCGCCGGTGCTGGCCCGCATCCAGCGCCAAAGGTAAGGCATGCGCTTGAGTGCGATGCTGGCCGACTTGCCGCGCGCCTGCGACGTCGGCAGCAAGACCAACGGCCAGGGCTTCAAGTCCGCCAGGATCGGCGACAAGCTGCGTCTAGATGTGGCCGACGGCCAGATTCCCATCAGCGCCGTGGTCACCCGCGCCAGCGTCCACGATTCGCAAGTCGCCATCCCACTGGCCACGCCGACCGCCGCGCGCGTGGTCAACCTCTACGATCTGATGGATGCCGCGTATGGCAGCCCGCTCCTGCGCCAGCACAGCCGCGATCTGAACCACATTCCGTTGTTCGATCACAACCCGCGTGGCGGGCAGAAGATCGACTTCGCCCCGCATGAAGCCGAACGATTCAAGACGCGCACCTAGGTCGAGCGGCTCAACGCCTGGTTGCTGTGCACGCGATTCACTGTTTCTTGTGGCACCGAAACCGATCCATGAAGGAGGTTACCAAGACACCTTCGACCGGAACATTGTGGGGATATCGCCCATTGGCGCCCGCCCGAACGACGGTAGGGTTTCGTCTCCTGGTCCAGCAGCGACAAGATCAGCCCGTGGAAACCACCAATCTGCGTCGTTTGCAAAATTTGCTGATTGTGGAAAATAAGTACATCACGCTTTACAATCAACGTCCTAAGGACGTTGATTGTAAAGCGTGACTTACTATTTATTCAAGTAACCACGGTTGGCTTCGAGCGGTCAGAGGCACCAGGTGACTAAAAAGCTGTGCTTTGAGGCACGCGCGTTGGCATGCGGGAACGCGCCTGCGCTATGAGGCGATTTAGTCGAGACGTCAAAAGCAAATTGCATGTTAGAATAAACGTCCTAAGGACGTTTATTCTAACATGCATCGTACCAGCTCCTCAAGTCCAAGTCCAAGTCCAACGCCGTGTACCCGAGCAGCTGGGGTCTCGGTAGGTAAAAGCTGTATTTCTGCGACAGCGATCACCGCATGAGGGTCTAGATTTCCTAACCAAAAAGGTGTTAGACTGATCGTCCTTAGGACGATCAGTCTAACACCTATCATATAAATAAGCTAGAAGATTCCCTATATCTTACAATAGGTTAAAGGTCTTTGAGGCACTGGAAGCCATCTCAGCATGCAAAATTTCTCACAGAAAAACATGCGCTGGAGAGATGCCTTGGTCTCTAAAGTGCTGATGGAACGCGACGTCCCTGTCGTCAGTAACTACTGGATCGCGGTGAAGTTGTTCGGGCTAGTCCACAAAGGAAGTTATGACGGACGCCCCCTGCAGCTTCCTAGGCGGCCAGTAGATGGCCCCATGCTGGCGGACGCGCGAAACGTGCTGCTCGACCGTGGCGTGCTCATGCAGGACAGAACTCTTCCAAAGACGCTCTTCCGCACCCCTGATGCGAAAAGTACTGATCAGGCGGAGACCATGTGTGCCATCGATCCTTTTGCGTATGTGGCGTTCTTAAGTGCAATGGCGTATCACGGCCTCACCAATCGTCTTCCGAAGATTCTCTACTTAATTAGTCCTGAGCCAGGGTTGTGGAAATCATTGGCCGACGAAAAGATGAAAAAAGACTTAGGAGACCTATTCGAGCCGTATCGGCAGACCAAACTACCGTTGCTGCGCCGCTCGAAGGTCGAAAAGCTCGACGGCATGGTTATAGAGCAGATTCGCACCAAAACGATTGGGGGTTGGCGAAACGCGCGCGATGGAGCTCTTCGTGTCACTGGCATCGGTAGAACATTCCTGGACATGCTTCAACGGGCAGACCTTTGTGGCGGCATCCGACACGTTCTGGAGGTCTTTGAGGAGTTCGCCTCGATACATCTTCCCGCAATCATTGCTGAACTCAACACGCACGGTACGAAGGTCGATCGAGTCCGTGCCGGGTACATCCTTGAAAAGTATTGCAACATTTTCGATCCTAAGATCGAAGCCTGGACCATAGATGCTAGTCGCGGGGGCTCACGAAAACTCGACCCTCAGTCTGAGTATTCATCCAATTTCTCTGAAAAATGGTCTCTCTCTATAAATGTCTAGTTTCTTGTCCGACATCCCCCAATGGGTCCAGAGCGCCCCGGTCGAACAGCGTAACTTCCGGAGAGCCGTCCACATTGTTCTAGAGGCTATCGCTAAAAGCAGCCGTCTCAGCGAACTGCTCTGCATGAAAGGCGGAATTCTTATGGCGCTGCACTACGATAGTCCACGGTTTACGACGGATATCGACTTTTCCACCCCTGAGGAATTCACGGCGGAGACGGAAGAGGAAGTAGTCCAGTTGATCTCAGAGCGCCTTGCGGCCGTCTCCAATGAGTTGCCCTACGATATCGAGTGCCGTCTTCAGGGACACAAAATCAAGCCTAGTCGAAGCAAAACGTACATCTCAATTTTCATGTCAATAGGTTTTGCAGAGAGAGGCCGGCCGGAGTACGCAAAACTTCTTCGTGGACAATCGCCTCATGTCGTTTCGATTGACTACAACTTCAAGGAATCAATCCCGCAGGTCGAGGAGATCAGCATCGACCCAGATGGGTTGCTCAGGGTTTACGCCCTTCCGACGCTAGTAGCTGAAAAATTTCGTTCGCTGCTACAGCAGCCGATCCGCAGGCGCAATCGGCGACAAGACGTTTTCGACATCCATCATCTTCTGCGCGAACGCAAACAACTTCGTGTGGAAGATTGTATGCGTGAGGTCTTGGAAGCTTTGATCATCAAGTGCGCCGACCGGGATGTTCCAGTTGGACCGGAATCGATCGACCTTCAAGATGTGCGCGATATGGCAGAAAAAGACTACGATACTTTGGCCGATGAGGTTTCAGGCGATCTTCCAGATTTTGACGAAGCATTTGATCTGATCAGCGTCTACTATCGATCCTTGCCGTGGAACGGCCGGGTTCTACCCCGATAACGCGGCTGATTCCGAAAAGACCATGGGCGAAACGCCTTTCCTCGAATGACCGCCCCTTGCCGCAGTCTGCCGGCCGCAAGAGAGACACCTGCTCAGAAAGAGCAGGAGTGTCGTTAGCTATGCACATGCACGGCCCCATAGCGACCCACCCGATCACGGGTGGGTGGGAAATAGTTCACCCGGAACGCGATATTCGTCCCCGACAGTCCAGTCATCTTTGGTGGATTTGCGTGAGGCAATGGCCGCAAAGGTCGTCTTTCGGCGGGCCATTTCAAGGACTTCTTCTAGGCCCATAGGTACCGCAACGAACGTACGATCACGCAGGACAAGCATGTGATCTTGGTTGTCCCCGGCGGAGAAATACCCACAGAC
>Ga0307375_10003379_pt1 | contig 15729 bp, 9 predicted proteins | sample TR1MG_FD_202531 | JGI IMG/M metagenome (GOLD analysis project Ga0307375, IMG submission 202531) | Soil microbial communities from Risofladan, Vaasa, Finland - TR-1 | ecosystem: Environmental > Terrestrial > Soil > Coastal area > Acid sulfate soil | place: Finland: Risofladan, Vaasa | collected... | reverse complement strand
CAAGACCCTCCTGCAGGCCCCCTACGAGGGCCTTGATCGCAGCCGGTTGGTCCCCGGCCGGGGCATAGTTGCTCGCGATCTCAAAACGTTCCGCATTCCGCTTTGGTTGCATCGCCATCCAGGGTAATATACGGGCGACTAAACGCCCGAGAAGGTTCTCGCTTGCCTAAACTGACATTATCGGCCCGCGTCGGCCGCATCAAGCCCTCGCCCACGCTCGCCGTCACGGCCCGCGCCAAGAGACTAAAAGCCGAGGGCCGCGACATCCTGGATCTCGGTGTCGGGGAACCGGACTTCGATACCCCGGACCTGATCAAAGAGGCGGCGATCCAGGCCATTCGCGATGGATTCACCAAATACACGGCAGTCGACGGCATCCCGAGCCTCAAAGAGGCGGTCGTGCAGAAATTTGCGCGCGAGAACGATTTGCATTTTACCACGTCTCAAGTCCTCGTGTCCGTGGGCGGCAAGCAGAGCTTCTACAATCTTGCGCAAGCGCTTCTGGGGACTGATGATGAGGTCGTGATCCCCGCCCCCTATTGGGTCTCCTACGTCGACATGGTCCTTATGGCGGATGCCACGCCCGTCATTATCCCCACCGATATCAAGCACGGTTTTAAGATCACGCCCGAGGCGCTCGATACCGCGCTCGCCTTTAAGACCAAGCTCTTTGTGCTCAATAGCCCCTCGAACCCGACCGGCGCCGTCTACACGCGCGCAGAGCTTGCTGGCCTTGGCGAGGTGTTACGGCGCTATCCCCACGTCCTTATTGCGACCGACGACATGTACGAACACATCGCCTGGGGGCCGGAGCCGTTTACCAACATCGTCAATGTGTGCCCAGACCTCGCCGACCGCACCATCGTCTTAAACGGCGTCTCGAAGGCCTACGCCATGACCGGGTGGCGCATAGGCTATGCCGCAGGGCCCGTTGAACTCATCAAGGCCATGACCACGGTGCAATCGCAAAGCACATCAAACCCCACGTCCATCTCCCAGGTCGCGGCCGAGGCGGCGCTACGCAGCGGTACCGCCTCCATCGCGCCTATGTGCCACGCATTCAAGACCCGTCATGATTGGCTCTATGGCCAACTGAACACCTTGCCCGGGGTCCATTGCCGGGCGGCAGACGGCACGTTCTATCTCTTCCCCGAGATTTCACAGGTCCTCCATAACCTTGATATACCGGACGATCAAACCCTGGCCGAGCGTCTTTTGGAAGAGGCCGGCATTGCGCTCGTGCCGGGATCTGCGTTTGGGTCCCCGGGCCACCTCCGGTTCTCTTACGCAACGAGCAACACCACTTTGGCTACGGCCGTGGAGAGATTGCGTCAATTTCTGGAGACCGGACAGCATCTAGCCACCCTTTCTCGCTCATCTTAGGCCACTTGGCCTTGACGTTAAGGCCTGAGCTTCGTAGGATAGCGACCCTTGCGATCCCCGGTAGCTCAGTCGGTAGAGCAGGTGACTGTTAATCACCGGGTCGGAGGTTCAAGTCCTTCCCGGGGAGCCAATAAATCAAGGACTTAGCACAACCCTCTTCCTTTCCAACTCGTAATATGTCCACACTACGTCCACCTGAAAAAGAAAAGGGGTGGATATGGCGAGTCTGCGGGCAAGACTTGGCCCATCGGGCCGTAAGGTTTGGCAGGTACGGATCAAGAAGCGCGGTTATCCTGAACTCGCGCGGACATTCGACCTTAAGGGCGAAGCCGAGGCTTGGGCCAAGCAGGTCGAGACTGAAATGGATCGGGGAATTTTCGTCTCCCGTACCGAGGCCGAGGGTACGACTTTAGCCGAAGCCCTGAACCGCTACCGTACCGAAATCGTCCCACAAAAGAAGAACGCAGAGCGCGAATCCCGACAGGTCAACGGACTCATCCCTATGCTCGGTCCCCTTGCCCCGCGGTTTCTGGCGAGCATCCGAGGAAAAGACATCATGTCCTTTATGAAGATCCGGCAGGCAGGCGGCGCGGGTCCCAATACCGTCCGATTGGATCTTGCCTTACTCTCCCACCTGTTTAATGTCGCCCGTACCGCCTGGGGTATGGAATCCCTGACGAACCCTGTGGACCTTGTGAAGGGTCAGCGTCCCAAACTCCCGCAAGACCGTGATCGTCGCCTAGTAGGCGATGAGCAAGCCCGCCTGCTGGCCGCCACTGCCACCTATGGCGGCGAAATAGGCACTATCATCACCTGGGCCATTGAGACCGCCATGCGGCGTGGGGAGATCGCAGCCATGAAGTGGGAACATGTCGATCGGGAAACGCGGACGCTCCTGATCCCGGACACCAAGAACGGCACGCCACGCAGTATTCCGTTGTCGCCGGCGGCCCTGGCCGTTCTGGACGGGATCATTAATTCCGCTACCCTAAGTTCAACTGAGGATACAAAAAACAACGACTTACGCGGCCCCGTCTGGTCCATGCGCCCGCATTCGATCTCGCAGGCCTTCCGGCGAGTGTGCAAGGCGGCGGGCATTATGGGGGCTCGATTGCACGATATGCGCCATGAGGCCACATCCCGGCTCTTTGAGAAACAGGGGTTCAACGCCATGGAGGTCTCCAGCATCACGGGGCACAAGTCGATGCAGATGCTGAAACGATACACCCATTTGCGGGCCAAGGATTTGGCGAAGCGGATGAAGTGAGGATGGGTTTTGGTCCTCGCGTCCCAACTCAATCAGCCAAGCGCACGCGTCTTTGAGAGGGGGTTGAACCCTACGGAGGTGGCGGCTATTACGGGACACAAGACCTTGCAGACATTCCGGGCCGAATGGCCCGTGCTCAAGCGATACATGCATTTGCGGGCAGAGGGCCTGGTGGGGCCGGCTGGGGTAACGTGGTAAGCGCTTGGTAAACTGCGTACTCCCCGTAACCTCATAACCCCCTTACGCTTAAGCCCTCACATTTCTTTTGGAGTTTAAGGTATGGCCAGAAGCCGATCCACCGAAGAATAGCAACATGAGAGCGCGCGGGACTTCTGCGCACGCCATGGTGTGCGCTTGACCTATTTTTACCGCCGCAGCCAAGAACTTCGCGGGCGGTCGGCAAGTAGGCTAGGCCGTGCGTCTCGGTCTGTGGCCCCGGTCGTGACCCCGGCCTTCGTGCCTGCAATGGTCCCCCGACAGGCACCGGCCGAGTCTTAATCGGGAAGTTGTCAGCCGGAGCAGGCATCCGATCTAACATTGAACCCATCCACACCTGTTCCGTGAATACTCCGAATCAAGTGCGCTTTTTTGTCTATGGCCCTTTTCCTTCCTTACCAAGGCGCCACTGAAGGCTCACGCGGAACACCTGGATTGAATTTGACTGCGCCTTCCTAACCGGTCACCATAAGCTCACCGTTGGTGAATGGGCCGTGGCGTCCACTGTGTATTTGGCGGCCAATGGTATTGACGTCAAAGCTGCAACAAATGGCAAGATTCGACAAAGGTGGGGCAAATGGATGATGTTGAGGCGCTGACAGCAATTGTTGGCTTACTAAAGCAGCTCGATGCTGACACGCAGCATAGGGTTCTTCAATCTGTCCGTACATTTTTGGGAATTGAAGCTCTTCCATCGTCTCATGAAAGAGTTACCCACCCGCCACAATTGAGCCATACCCACGACGACGTGGTGGGGAAGTTTTCCAAGGATCGGTCCCTGTCTCCGAAAGAGTTCATGCGCGACAAGAACCCTGCGAGTGATGTTGAGCGAGTGGCGTGCTTGGCCTACTTTCTTGCGCATTATCGAGACTCACCCCATTTCAAAACCATCGATATCAGCACGCTGAACACCGAAGCCGCGCAACCAAAGTTCTCAAACTCTTCAGTTGCCGTGGATAACGCTATGAAACAGGGGTACCTTGCGGGGGCAACCAAAGGGAATAAGCAAATTAGTGCGGTCGGAGAACGCTATGTCGAGCTTCTCCCAGATCGGGAAAGCGCTCGGGAGGCATTGACAACATTTCGACGAAAACCTAGACAAAAGAATGCTCGTAAAGGCAAAAGAGAGATATGACGCGGGCGAAAGGGAGTCACGAAAGAGCAATACGCATTGCCTTGCTAAATCATAAAGGCGGCGTAGGAAAGACCACGCTCACCGTCAATTTGGCTTTCGCGCTAGCTCAGTTAGATAAAACGATTCTGCTGGTTGACTCAGATCCGCAATGCAACCTTACGTCGTATCTCGTGCAAGGGGACGTTGTTGATAAGTGGTTAGATGAGTCTGAAGATCCGCAAGGTAATACCATTTGGTCCGGGCTTCGCCCGGTTGTTCATCTCAATAATGAAGTTAAGACTCTTATCCCCTTTGAGCGCGCCGACCGCGTTTTCTTGATTCCCGGCGATATTCGCCTTTCTGAATATGAGCTAGACCTGCAGCAAGCGTGGCTAGACTGCTTGCAGCGACGGGTAAAAGGCTTCAAGATCACATCCGCCCTCAGCGAGATCGTCGATTCGTCAACTGAAAGTGTCGGAGCCGATTTCGTATTCTATGACATTGGGCCTAATATTGGTCCTTTGAATAGAGCGATTCTACTTGATTGCGATTTCTTCATAGTTCCTGCAGCATGCGACTATTTTTCCATTCGCGCACTAAAAACGCTTGGCCAATCTATCTCTAACTGGTTAAAGGATTGGCGGATCATTTCACAATTGGCGCCATCCGGTGCACCACTTCTTCGTGGCCACCCTGTGTTTCTGGGATACGTTCTTCAACGATTTAGGATGTATGGTGGAGAATTGGCGTCGCAACACAAAGAATATGCGAAGAGCCTGGAGCGATCTGTTTTCAGCGAAATAATTGCTGTGCTGCGTGAAATCGACGAGTCCCTGGCCCCCGGATCTATTTCCCACTTCAAGCTTGGACAGATCAAGGACTTCACATCCCTTGCAACTGCGGCTCAAAAAGAAGGCGTGTCTTTTGGTGACGCAACCGCTGGGACGCCGTATCTTCGGGATGAGGCTCGCGAAGCTTTTATTGACTTTGCTCAGAAAATTCTGCAGCGAGTAACTGAGATCTAGCATGCAACCGCTTGCAGCACTAAGCCGGGACGAACTAGCGCACATCGACTCTCTTATTGAACACTTCAGTCAGAACACGCCACTATTGGACAGGTTGAGGAAGCAGTTACTGAATGCCGTTCTTGATGCTGATTTCTTTGCTCCCCACGTCCACTCGGTCAGGAGCCGCCTAAAGGCGCCCGATCATTTAAAGGACAAGTTGGCTCGAAAGATGATTGAGTCAAGAGGTAAAGAAACCCAATTTTCTCTTACAGTGGATAATCTATTCCATAAGCTAAATGATCTGGTCGGCCTTCGTATTCTTCACCTTCATGCGCAGCAAATTGAGCCGATCAACCAAGGGCTCATGGACCTTTTCTCTGAATTTAAATACAAGCGCGTCGAGGGCCCTATTGCCAGGACATGGGATGATGAAACGAGGGATTATTTCAAGACACTGGGTGTGAGGACCATTAAAAGTCCTTCGCTATACACAAGCGTTCACTACGTAATCCAAGCGAGCGATAAACCTCGATGCACCGCGGAAATACAGGTGCGGACGCTTGCTGAAGAATTATGGGGTGAAGTAGACCACTCAATTAATTACCCTCACAAATCAGAGAGTCTCGCTTGCCGGGAGCAGATCAAGGCGCTTGCGCGCGCAACATCCAGTTGCAGCCGCCTTGTCGACTCGATCTATCGATCTTATAACGACTATACGAGTACGTATAAGCCACGTGCGTCGAGCCGGAAAGTCGTTAAGAAAACACGGTAAGGCTCCATTTCGGACGGACATCCTCAGTACCGAGACGGTCACTACCATCTGTTCCGGCAGCCAGGTGCCCGGCAGTAACCATAACGCTCACAACGCCGCAACGGTCGGTTCTTGTGATCTTCCCGGTTTTGTCCGATCGGTCATTCGTAGGGAACGGCTTGCCGGCAGTTCTGTAAAGATCCACCACCGCAGATAGCGAAGCTGGGTATCGGGCGACTGTTCTGGTACTAATTTCTCGAAAGGCCGGATATAATACATTCAATAACCTGAGTAACCGCAGTCGGTGGAGTTGGATACGATTGATCGCTTCGGCCAAGTAGCGGACCATAGCCATCACTTTGGTCGACTATTTCTGGCACTCATTGGCCAAGATGGCCGTTTACCACGGAGTCACGAGCCTCCAGCTGGGTACTGTGCAGAGTTAGGCATGCGTTATAGACGATCACGGCCTTATCCAGTTTGCCCTCCTTTCTTGCCACAAGCCATCTTCGTCGCTCGGTAATGGGCGTCCGTGAGCGAGTATGAGATGTTCTCGACCCGCAACGCTTCTAGGTCGCCGCCGTTTTTACATGTTATTACGGGTCGCAATATATCCCCATAACCCAAGTTCGCCATATCAGTCACCTTCCTCTTCAAATTCAGCGTTCTTGAATCGCAGCACCCTGGAGTTCTCCTTCACGGTACGCTGCACCCCTTCATCAAATCCTGCGGTTGCCTCCGCCTGAATATCCACCGTAATCTTGACCTTCACGCCCGTGCGCGACGTGAAGTGTAAGATGACCTCATCGACCACATCGGCAAACTGCTTTTTGGCTTGAATCGCCTCCAACTCGATACTGCCATAGAACTGCGTCTTCAATGTTTGCGGCGCGGTTTGACCGCTTGTGTAGACCGCCTTTCCGGAGTCCTCAATGTGAGGCGCGTTGCCGGCAGAACTGGCAACTGACTCCGCCGGATTCAGTGAAGCCGTCGCGTCGGCGGCCTTCTGCGCTGCGGCATAGGCCGCCGCCGTTACAGGCTCGATCAGGAACAGGGACGCATCCAAAACCTGCGATGTGGGCTTTCCAAACGTGAATCCGAGGTAGCGACCTTCTTCCTTACCTTGTGCAAAACCGAAGAAGTCCTGACTCTCCGCCCCACTGCGTAGCGTGCGCCGAAAAACGGCATCATCCTTCAAGCGTGGCAGATACAGCTGCTGGCAGCTCTGCTGCCACACATTCAGGGCATTGGTCTCCGTGACGCCGTCCTTCCAGAACCAATCCTTTAAGACTTTGGCCAAGTGGATCGGCGCCCACTCGGTGATCAAGAGCTCGTTCTCTCTCAACACCCGTTCGATTTCTTGCGTGAGGTTGGGTGCCCCCGCATTGATCGGGAAAGACTCCCACCGGATTTCGGACAGCCCCTTGCCGGGACGCGCTTCCTGCATGGGGGCGATGATCCACTTATAGGCCTCGCGGATCATGCGGCGCAGTGCGTCGTTGGCCTCTTCGAGGGTCTTGCGTGCCTGGCGTGCCTGGATCTGGTCGAGATTGAGCTTCGTCTCGTTGATGTCGCTCACAATGGATCGCCATGCCAGGGTGGAACGTACCTGATCTCTTAGGCGGCTGACGGTGTCGTCGGCGGCCGCCAGGAAGATCAGGCGATTCTGTTTGAAGCGCGGCTGGTCGCCACGCGTCTTTAAAATCTCGGTGGCGCGCGCAATCGCACGGTTCTCGCCACTACGGCTGAACGCGGCGTCGGGTGGTAGCGCCACCAAACGCAGTTGCCAGTCATCAGGAACATCGCTACTGGGCATGAAAGTATGGATACCGCCGAACACGCCGCCCGCGAAAGCCTTCTGCACGCCCTCCCGGATGACGGGGAACACGTCCTCTTTGTCCTGGAAGCGGCGTTTGCGTTCCTCCATCTCACGGCGCAGGTTCGGGCGGGTATCAAACCAAAACCGGTTACTGCCGCTATTCAAATAATGAAGGCGGTCGCCTAAGCGACGCAGAGCATCTTTGTAGATGCCGACCTGTTGCCCCGGTTGGGCGGCACCCAACAGAACACGCTCCTGTTCAACGCCCCGCACGACTTGATTCGCCGTACTCGGCGCGCTCCCCAAAAAGATCGTCCGGGCCGACCGGCGGCACGCCTGCACACTGCCCAGGCGGGGGTCGCGGTTCTCAATCTCGGTGGTCTCGGCGCGCTCCCCATCGACATCCCGCTCGACCACGGGGTCCCAACCCTGCGGCAGGTAGTAAAGTAACTCGTTGCGCGTGTCGGCATCGGCAAGCGGGAAGCTGCCGGGCATAATCAGCGGGTCTTTGTCGTTGTCCTTCCACAGTCGGTGGATGACTTTTGCCATCAACTTCAGTACGCCCCGAGTCCGCTGGAAGCTATCGAGTGATGACCAATCCTCATACAGGCGGTCGAACACTTCCGGGTGAATCGGATAGGCATGCATCAGGCGCTCGAAATAACGACTCTCCTGCGTCTCGTGCGGGAAGTCTTCGCTATGGGCGGTGTAGGTGTCGGCAAACGCCCGGCACACCGATTCGGCGGCCGATTTGTCGTTGATGCGAGCAAAGAGACGCCGGCGAACGATCTCGAACGCCTCCTCCGTACCGACCGGCTTCCACAACGCTTGAATGCGACCAAAGTAATGCGCTAAAGAGGCGAGCGCCTTCATACCCCGCTCGCTGCCGGCCTCCTTGTCCGACTCCGGTAACGACACCAACAGGACCGCGGTCGGTACGGCTTTGAGGGCCTCCGTCAGCGCCTGCACGAAGCTTAAGTTCGAATCAAAACTGCCCCCGGTCAGGGTCTTTCCTTCCTCGAATTGACGCACATAGGCCACCAACTCATCGATCAGAATCACGCAAGGGGCATAGCGGCCGAGCAAGGTCCCTAGTACCGCCTTGCCGGGCGAGGTGCCGGAGGCATCAGCGTCGGCCACCAGGGCGTACCCCTCGGCCTCCCCCAACTGCCACGCGAGATCGCCCCACAGGGTGCGAATGATCTGCCCCTCGCGCGTCACCGGTTGGTTGGGCGATGACTTGACCCCATCCAGTACGGCCAACCGCGCGTGCGGCAATTCCGTCACGCCCGCCGCATCCAGAATCGGGGGGATACCCGGTAAATCACTGACTGCGGCCTCTCCTTTGGCGAGGTGGTAAACCGCCAGCATCGTGTGCGTCTTACCGCCGCCGAACGCGGTTTGCAATTGAATGACCGGATCACCGCCCTTGCCCGACAAGCGCTTGACCACAGAATCCAGCAGCAGGCGCATGCCCTCGGTGATGAAGGTACGCTGAAAGAACAGCGCGGGGTTCTGGTACTCAGGGGTTGCCGTCCCGTCATGGACGCGCGAGAGGTCGGCGGCAAACTCGGCTTGCTGGAACGTCCCCTTCAGGACATCCTCATGCGGAACGGCGACTTCACGCCATGGTTTGAGATTCATAGTCATCCCCTCAATCAGATATCGAGCTGCGCCTGCGCGCCGGCAATGCCAGTATCCGCCGAGGCCTGCTCAATGCCCGGCCACGCGGCGATTAACTCATTATAGGCCCGCGCTTCTTCGGCCCAGCCTTTGCGTTCGCAGAGGGTGTAGAGGCGGTAAGCGAGCGCCCGAATCGGTTCGGCACGGGCAGGCATGCGAGCCAGCAAACTGCCTGCGACGGACTCCTCGCCATGATTGAGGGCGCGGATCAGTTGATGCAGCGCTTCCCATACCGGTGTAGGGCCGTCAGTCTCAGGTACCCAGTCCGTACGGAGCTCAGTCCAACGCAGGAGGCGCAGTTTGCCAGCGCCACTCTCGACGACCCCGGATGTCTGCAGACCCCCGACACTGGTACCCTTAGCGCGGGCCAGCACATCGGCCTCCCCGAACTTGCCCTCGGCCCAGCCTTGCCCATCGAACCAATGCAGGCAGAACTGGGTGTCGTGGTCGAAATCGTCTTCGGCAAAGAATCGATTGATAAGCTGCAGCGCCGTACGCACGCTCATGGGCTTGCCGTCGGCTTCGAGTACGGCGGCGTATTGGCTGAAGATGGCCATGCCCGGGCCGATAATAGCCTGTGACAGATCCACTGGTGCGACAGGCGAGTTGACTCCTCCGCGCGTCATGTCGACCAAAGCTTCGGGCAGGATAGCATTCAGTTCGCGCAAGAATTCACGGCGCGAGATTGAGGAAGCTTCGGCATCACGCTTGCTGCAAACTAAGACAACACTTGACGCAAGCGCGTTCGATTTGTTGTCCCGCATCCGGCCTGGGCGTTCGGTGCGGATGGGCCAGGTTCCCTTTACCGCAAAGCCCGCTCGGAGGACTGCATCAAGAAATGTTTCCCAACCTGTAGAGCCAGTTCCCGCATTCTCGGTTTCGGATTGCTTAAACGCATAGTAAATGGTGACCGGAAACGCCGGATGCGACTTTACGGCAATGTTATGAATTGCGTCAGTCATGCCGTGCAGGAAGAAACTCTCAGCTTCTTGCCGACCTCCATGACGACCAGGAGTAGAAACAAGTTCGTCGTCCTTTGGAACAGCAACAGTAGAGAAGAGATTTGGAAAAATTGGGCGCAATGCTCGCCTTAGCCAAACATAAAAGAAATCTGAAAGGTCAGCGTATCCGATGTTGTTATAGTATGGTGGGTCAGTTGAAACAACCTTTCCGCTGGAGATGATTTGCGTCTTTGCATCCGCTTGCGTGGCTTTCCCTGGACCCACAGCAGAAAATCTCTGAATTACGCGGACAATCCAATCCATACATGTTTGGTCCCAGCACCCGGTTGAAGATGAGAACGGATTGCCTTCTGGGTAGTCCCAAACCATTGGCAACGCATTTCTTGTGAATACATGCGCAATGAACCCACCCCCGGACTCCCAAATGGTGTTGGATGACCAATAGTCGGTTGCTCGACTAACTCCGCAGGCAAGATAGACAGCAACTGCGTCGGCATATGCGGTTGAAGCAGATCCTCCGTTATCAAGCGCAATACCGTCATCCAGAATGCCTGCCGACACTGCGTCCCTGTGTATTTTTTGTCGTGCCTCAACCACGAGATCAGAAAAAGTAGTCAGTGCAACCAAGTTTCGCGCGGTAAAGAAGTCAGCCCATGTTGAGAAACCGTAGTTCCCAACACGGAAGCCAAGGCCACCCTTGAAAAACGCAATATCTGGCTTCCAATCAGGGGTAGCCGTCAAGGCGGCGTCCACTTGATCGCGTTGCGGATCGAGATATACCCTACCGTCAGGGCTATCAACGACGATTCCGAGCATGACAGAACCCATCCGCCCACCCTGAGCTTCAGTTCGAATGTAGTCTGCGGATACCGGTGAGCCCGACAGCAGGCACAGGAAATTTGCGCCCCGTCCTGACGCCTTCGTACCAGCACTCGCCTCAGCGGTTGGTACACCTAGTCGTACACGAAATCGAAAGTTGTCACCAACAATGTGAGGTTCGACGTATACCTCCTTTCCCGGCTTGGACGAAATGACAAAGGTCGAAGCAAGTGGGACGTGGAGATGCGAGGATGCAGGATTTGGGCTCCTTACGGTGCGCGCCCAAAGCCAAGCGATCACGGTGAGCTTCTTTCCTATATAGGGTTCGAGGTCGGGTCGCGGATTATGCGGGTCTTCCACCATCTCTGTTGTGACGGCAATCTGCGGATAGAGGTGACCGATACGCTTTTCGGCCTCATCACGCATCCATTGACCGTAGTAGCGGACATCTTCCGCCAGTCCTTTAGCGCCGCGCCAGTCGGTTGTCATGGCCCTGCAATCGGCTGCTTGTTGCCGCCACCCGGGGTTCACCGGCGGCAGCCCGGCAAACTTCGGCGGGATCTCAATCATCGCCTTGTTGATCAACACCGCCACCGGATTCAAATCCGACGCGTAACTCTCAAGCCCCAGCCGCTGTGCCTCTAGCGGCAATGCGCCACCTCCTGCGAACGGATCATGGAAGGCGGGCAATTTATCGGGGTTGAACAACTCAGCGGCCTGTGGGTGGTCCTTATTGAGTTCACAGATCTCGCGCCAGGAACGCCTAATCTCGGCCCGGGCTCGGCCTAGCACCTCTTCGTTGGTCGTACTCTCCCACTGCACGAGATCTTCGATGATCTTAAAGAGCCGTTCCCGCTCAATGGCGGCCTTCTCTTTGTTCATTCCGTACTTGAAACCACCGCCCTGCTGATAGCCGGGGTCATTGACCATCTGCGCAAAGATCACGGCCCGCGCCGCCGCGAGCGGTCGACGCGCCCACCAGAGGTGCAAAGTGCTGGGATGTCCGTGACGAATGGATTTCTCACGCGCGGCCGCCACATTGATGACATCAAGGGGCAGTGCCACCTCGATCAGTTTCTTAGGGGTTTTGATGGGCGTCATTGTGCGGTCCTTATTGCCAGTGGGCGGGGCGCTGGAGAATAAAACCGTCGGCGTGGGCCACCTCAGGCGGTAACTGCGACTGACGCAAATTGGCCTCTCCTATGGTGAAGGTGGCGTGGGCCGTTTTTTTGAGTTCGAAAGATTGCCGCCCAGGAGGGAATATCACGATAAGCCGCTTGGCCGGGAACTTCGTGTGCAGCGTGCGCACGGGCGTGGTCAGGTCGCTGTCGCCAGAGATGAGCAGCGCGGTATCGAATCGATCATCGAAGGCATCGGTCAAAAGCTGGACGGCGATATTCACATCAGTCATCTTTTCCTCATAGTCCATCCACTGCGCACCACACTGCCGGCACTGCCGGGGCTTTTCGAGGTAGTGGCCAAAGTACGCCTGCAGCCTCGGCAACGTGCTGAGGGCTTCAAGATATGTGGTCTGACGTTGCCTATCAGCCAGGTTGCGACCGTTGGCGCGGATGCGCGATGTGAAATAGTGCACACCTTGCAGCATTTGCCCCGGCTTCAACAAGGCTTGCGCCAACGCCACCAGATCCAGCCGGTAGTATTTGCGCCAGCCTTTGCTGCGCAGCCCAAAGTACAGGTTGAAGCCATCCATATAGACCATGACACGACTCATGCCGGACCTCCGATCTCGCAGAGGCCAGCCCATACCTTGACACGGGTGGTCATTGTTACGATAATTTGGCCTGTTAACCCCACCGGAGATCGCATCTCCGGCCCAACGCCTCCCTCGTGGAGGCGTTTCTTTGTGGGGCGCTCCCAACGCCTCATAGCGACCCCTCTCCGGCGACGGCCCTGGCCAGCAACTGGTCCAAATCGAGATTGATGCTCGTGACCGCCCAATCCGGCTCCTGCCCGAAAGGCTTCCTCACATAGAACGGCCCTTCATGCCGATCCCCATCCACCAAAACGATCGCCAGGATGAACTTGTCCTGCTGGTTCAACCCATAGAGGATTTCGTTGCGGGTGACAGTCACCGTGCGGCTGCCCTTGGCACGGCCCTTCACCTCGATATGGCGCGCGGGCGGCAATCCGCCCGCCTGCGCCTTCGGCAGACTCGTCACATCCCATCCGCATTTTTGCGCCGAGACATCGATGACATCATGCCCCAGAGCCCGCTCGGTCGCCATAACGGCCGTCATGGCGACCTGCTCCACGTACGCCCGGGCCTCGGCATCGGCCGTCCACCCCGGCTGCCCCTGGCGCTGGGCGAGCAGCCCGGCCGGAATCACGAGCGCGCCCCCGACCACCACCGGTGTGGCCGAAATCACATGACGCATGGCGAGAAGCTCTTTTTCGCGGGACGCCAAACGCACCGTCAGATCATCAATCATGCGACGGACGTTTTCTAAGGTGAGACGCACATCCTTACCCGCCGCGATGTCGTCCTGAAACTTGATATAGCGATCCGACCAGTAATTGATCTCTTTCACCAGCCGTTCGTGGACTGCGGCCAGGGTCTTATCCACGATCTTCTCGCGCCGGGCACGCACCTCATCGAAATGCTCGGGCACGAGATGCGTGGAGGCATGCGCTAAGGCCTGCTGCTCGAGGTTCTGCGTGATCCACGGGGCCGCCAGCACGTCCTTGATGAGACCCCTATCCGCATCGCTGATGGGTTCCAGATCAAGGTGGGGGGCCCAGCCCGCGTTGATCGCCCGACCTTGCGGGTCGATCTCAACAAACTGCATGCGACGGGACACGACAGGGGTGGAATCCGCCCCCTCCTTCACGGAGTGATCGATAATGAATAGCGCCTTAACCGTAAGACCCGTGTCCGTGGGGTCGACCAGCACCGTGCCCTGTTTAAGCGTGGGGCGATGCTGTTCCAGCACGAGATCGATGACGGATTGCATCAGCGGATGAGCCGGGTGGATGAGGCTCGCCATCACAGCCCCCACGCGGTCGGTGAGACGCACGTACTGCTTCTCAAAGCAGACTCGCTCATAACGACGCAAAACGGGGTTCGCGTGCCGGCGATCCCGCCCCGTGATCTGCCGATCCCGTTCGCGGATATTGGCCGGGACGTGGGTGATCTCGTAGCGGCCTGGCTCACGGGGGCGCAATTCGCCGCCGAGCTGCTGGAAGGCCTGATGGAAAAAGGAGCGGATAAAATAGGGCTGGAGCTTGCGGGCCTCGGCCTTTTCCATTTCCTCCTTGACCGCGAAAAGCCGGCGCTCGTCCATCACCTCTTCACAGAGGGCGTTGCGCTGGATGATGGTTTCGAGGTGCGCGGTATCCAAAGCGCCCTCCACCTTGCGTTGGAGGCGGGCACGCACCTCGGGGTCGGCGCCATAGCGGATGGCCTCTATTAGGAGGTCTTTGAGGCTCTTATCCTCAAACACCTCGCCTAAAACGTCGAACACACGACCGCCCAGCGCTTGGCGCACGATTTCCAGCTTTTCGAACAGGCGCTGAAAGACATCGCCCTCACGGGTCTCAGCCGCCACCAGGTTCCAGAGATGGCAGACCTCGGTCTGGCCGATGCGGTGAATGCGGCCGAAGCGCTGCTCCAAGCGGTTGGGGTTCCAGGGGAGATCGTAATTGACCATGAGGTTCGCGTTTTGTAGGTTCACGCCCTCACCTGCGGCGTCGGTCGCGAGCAGCACGCGCGTAGCCGGGTCGTTACGAAACAACTCCTGCACCTTGCGTCGTTCTTCGCGCTTGATGCCACCGTGAATCATCGTCACGGCCTCTTCGTGACCGAGCAGGCCGCGAATCTTGACGGCCAGATAGTTCAGGGTGTCGCGGTGTTCGGTAAAGAGAATGAGCTTGCGCTGGCGGCCCTCAGCATCATGCATCTCGGGCGTATTCTGCAGCAATCGGGACAACTCTTCCCACTTGCGATCTTGTCCGGAGTGCACTACCTGTCGGGCTTGCTCCTCCAGCCCTTCGAGAATGAGGATCTCGGCCTCAAGCTCCTGAATGGTCTGCGCGGCCGTGGCCTGATCGACCACAGCCTCTTCGAAATTCTCGTAGTCCTCCGACGAAAGGGCGTCGGCGGATTCCCAGATATCTTCCGGGGCATTATTTGCGGTGCTCGGACTCACGGTCTCGGCCAGCGACTGACCGCGCTGGCGCAACTTCTCTTCCTCGACCCGACGGGTGAGTTTGTTGCGACGGCGCTTGAGTGACTGGTAGATGGCTTCGGGGCTGGAGGCGAGCCTACGTTGCAGGGCGGTGAGCGCAAAGCCCACCGCACCCCGGCGGCCCCCATCCTGCAGTTGATCCGCGCGGTTCATTTCCTCATTCACGTACTCTGTGACGGCGTTATACAGCGCGGCCTCAGGGTCCGAGAGCTTATAATTGACGGTACGGGCCCGCCGCTCGGGGAAGAGCGGCGTCCCGTCGAATTTCAGCAAGTCTTCCTTGACCATCCGCCGCATCAGATCGCTCACATCGACCTTGTGCGCCCCATCGCGCGACTTGCCATAAAAGCGATCGGAGTCCAATAAGGACATGAATAGCTGAAAGTCCTCCTCCTTACCGTTATGCGGGGTCGCTGTCATCAAGAGAAAATGACGAGTGATGGACCCCAGCAGCTCGCCCAACTGGAAGCGCTTCGTCTTATTGACTTTATTGCCGAAGTAAC
>Ga0307375_10003377_pt1 | contig 15731 bp, 16 predicted proteins | sample TR1MG_FD_202531 | JGI IMG/M metagenome (GOLD analysis project Ga0307375, IMG submission 202531) | Soil microbial communities from Risofladan, Vaasa, Finland - TR-1 | ecosystem: Environmental > Terrestrial > Soil > Coastal area > Acid sulfate soil | place: Finland: Risofladan, Vaasa | collected... | reverse complement strand
ACAATCGCTAAATAGACCACTCAAATGGGGAGGGAGTTTGGAGAAAGCTCAGACACTTGGAGACACTTGAGATCCGCACTTTCAGATGTTTCTCGATAGCCAAAGTGCGTGCCGATGTTTCTCGTTCTTGCCTCCATTCCCATCGTCGAAGCTCATGAGGAAGTCCAGGCAAGGTTATGGGTGCTACTTAGTCGAAGTGAATGACTCACTGTTGGAGGGCTGAAGGATGACTGCGTACCGATCTCACTTCTGGTTCGCAAAACGCTCTGCAACGTTATTCTTGTCATCTGAGCTGCAACTGTCCTTTGAATGCATTATGTGTTGAGTGATATCGTGATCTCTCCAAGAGTATGTCGTAGTTCGAGTTGCTCTGAAAGACTTTGATGCATTGGTCTACACAGTACACACTCTCCAAGATTAGAGCGCTCTAACGTTCCATTTGACCTTACATTTCAGTACATTCTACTTTGTCTATTGAGACGCATTTCCAGTAGATGATGCGGCTATTGAGGAGTCCCAGGCGTCGGCTCCTGCGTCCTCTCCAGGCAAAGGATCCTCCTTTACTGGAGTCTGTCCTCTCGCTCTCAGCAGCGCCGCCTTCACCGTTCTTAAGATTTTGAGATTCGTGCGTTGGTTGAGAGTGTTGGCGACCTCTTGGGGGATGTTGTTCTCAGAATGCTCATGTTGAGACCAATGAAGATACGCTCTGAACACTCCATGTGTATGCACCTTCGTGAAGTCTCCTGTGATATCCATCGCCATCAGCCTTCCACCGCTCAGTTCGATCAGAGTCTCAATAATCAACAGCGTCTCATCCAGAGAGAGCTCACCAGAGTTCCAGTTCTGGAGAGTGAATTCTCGCCTCATCACATCCTTGTCCAGCGTAATGTACAGCGGGAATTGCTGCAAGACTTCCTTGTAAGGAGCGAAAAGTTCCAAAAGGCGCTCTTTGGTGACATCCTTGTTCCAGCGAGGGAAGCGAAGCTTCTGTTGCGGCACTTCATCCCATCGGTTACCAACAAACTTATCGCATGTCGGAAACACTCTAAATACATGACGAACCAAGAATGAGTCGTAAAGAGGGCAAGTTAGTCGGATCATTCTACTGAGCATGAAGGAGATTGGAGGGGCAGCAACTTGCTCCTCTCTGGAAGGTCGCATGGACATGTTGCTCGTCTATTCGAGAAGAGCATTCATTTTCAAACGAATGATTCCACGTACTTGATCTTTGGAGACTGTCCAGTCAAGAGTTTCCAAGGAGTTTGGTATCGGAGCGATGGGTCCTCAAACTCTCCAGATCTGCCTCCGCAGTGGAACGCCTGTTGCATTGTAGGAAGATTCGCCGCATGATTCAACCAACATCCGCAGTGTAAGCCTGGATACCATTCCACCCAATCAGGATGGTTGTCAAACATGAGCAAATTAAAAGGCTGGCGAAACCTTCGAAGTAGTGCCAACGTAATATGATGGAAATCATTCGATCCATAGAATGTTATGAGTGGTCCAGTGGAGGCAAGAGCATCATCGGTTGTGCTTGCGGTTGTCTCAGTGAGTCTCTTCTCCAATCTCTTCCAATCGCTGAACGAGCAATCCATCCTCAGTGGAGGTCCCAAATCGGTCGCATTCAGGATCTGCACTTGATCGCCCAAGTATTTCATCGTCAATTCCTGCATGAAAAGGGCGCTGCACACAGAAAACAGGGGTTTTTAGGTAAGACAGATTTTCGGGGCTGGGCCTAAAGATGCCTCGATTTCAAGCTTCCTTCAGAGATTACAGAGGCTTCAATACGCACTTATCCAAGTTCAGTACTCGATAATGTATATCTAATGGCTGAGAGTCCAAATGAGCGTCGTTGACGTGCACTGGAGCAGGCACAATGTAACCAGGGAGCCTCTTCAGACCGAAGTAGTTGGAGCCCCAATACCAGAGCATAGCACCACCAACGAGCGCGCCAGTAGCTGCAACTGCAATGCCTGCCTTGATGGCTCTCTGAATGAGAGTGCTGCGAGGTGAAGAGTCGGTCATGGAGGTCGAGAGGCGAATGAAGACCTGGAGCCGGCCTTGGTCCGTCACTCTCATTGTACCCCCGGTGGCAACATGGTCTCCTCCCAAAGGTCTCTCCTGTGCTTCCTACTGGCGTTGTTCATCGCCTCCTCTGTCCAAGCTAGATACATCGTCACGCTTACGACCGAAAACTTCGAGAGAGAAACGTCGCAGGGAAAATGGCTAATTGACTTGTACGCACCCTCACTTTCCCCGTTGCAAGGCTCATATTCCACCTTTCCAAGCTTGCGGCTAACCATTCCACGGCATTGATATCTGAAGTTTTGCACCCTGGTGCCCTCATTGCCAGCAGTTGGAACCAGTCTTCGAAGAGGCCGCTACCACGATTGCACAGAGTACGTACGCCTTGAATTCCTCACTCCCATATTATCAACAAACTTTCTAACCCAAATGGTCCCCTTTGGCATCCAAACGACATTGGTAGCAATACCTGGCGTCCGTTTTGGTTCCGTCGACTGCACGATTGAAACTGCGCTCTCTGAGAGATTCAACATTGAAGCCTATCCCACCATCAAGTAGTACGTTCATTTGTCACCGTTTCTCATTCTCAAACCATCGTTACTTGAGGCCATTGAGAGGAGAAAAGTGCATGTTTATGGGAACTCGTGCCACTGCTTCTTCTCCATTTGCTGTTGTCTTCAAATCCTGACCTTTTCTCTTTGTATGCATCTCGTTGAAAGCTACCGCAAGGGTGTCGAATCCGATTATGAAGGTGGAAGAGAGGCAGGCGACTTTGTTCAGTTTGCCAAGAAAGTGACTGGGTATGTCCTTATGTGGTCTCCTTAGGCCCCCATCTGGTGTTACTTTGTATCTCTCTCCTCTAACTCTCTTTTCGCTTCTGTGATTTAGGCCCTCTGTCGTCAAGTTGAAGGACGAGAGCGATCTTGTGAAACTTCGCGCCAATCCCGTCTCCTTTGTCCTCTATTCCCGCTCCGATGACGATACGAAGGCGTTTACTGGTATTGCCGAGAAGTATCAGGATACTCTGCGCTTTGCGGTTGCTAAGAATGCGGAAATGCTGAAGGTCCTGCCCGAGAAGGCGAAAACGTCTATTGTGTGGTTCAATGATGCGGAAGCTGAAGTTTTCACGTCGGATGCGAAGTCTCTCAATGTGGCGGATGCAGAGAAGTGGATTTTGGAGCGCAAGTACCCTCATTTCGTGCAATATGACTACGCCGCGTGGAAACACTTCTCCTCTCTCTCCAAGCCCTTGGTTGTTGGTGTCTGGCCTGGATCTACCTCATCGTACGCACCTACTGTTCAGATCTTCCCTTTCCACTCTATGATCTTGAACTTTCCCCAATGCGGAGACAGTTATGGTCTGACACTTTTGTGAACCTTCTCATTCTCCTGTCTCCAGTGAGTTGTCCAAGAATCTCCTTCAACTCTCGTTCAAAAACAAGGACTTTTCGTTTGGCACTCTGGATAGTACGAAGTACGAGTCGTTTGTATCGACTTATACGGGAAACACTCCGCCGCCCACTTTCTTCGTCGTTCACCCGGACAAGCAGCTGTACTGGTTCAATGCCACAATCGGAACGTCTTTGGCCAAAGTGGAAAAGTACTTGAATGCCATTGCATCTGGAGAGATACCAGGCTCCGCAGCCACGTTCTCGTTCCTGCAGAGAGTCCTGCAGTTTGCCTCGTCAATCCTCGAAGATCCTCTCATTCTCATCATCGTGTGCCTGTTATTCTTCGCCATCGTCATTGTCGCTGTTTGGTTCATTTGGGAATCATCAGGATCGTCTTCATCATCGTCGTCTGAGTCAGAGTCCGAAACCGGAGCGAAGACCACTTCCGCATCAACAAAGACCTCCGTTACCATCGAAAAGCCGTCTTCGTCATCTGTTGATCAAAGCAGACCTCAAAAGAGCAAAGTTGATTGACAACAAACCCCCAGGCGAAGACGTAAGAGAGTCTCAACTTCGTCCACCTCATTATTCACTCCTCTCTCTCTTTGGTGTGTAGTAGAACCAATGTATCTGCGAAATTTCGAATGCCACGTACATGTACGAATCAAGAAGATTGCTCTGATTGATACACGACTCAATTAGCGGAGGTCCGGCCGGATCAGATCGGAAGGGGAAAAAGGGCGGCGGAGACGGAACGGCGTAGCGTTCCTTTTTGAGCTGCTTCTATCTTAGCTCCTAGTAGTACTGCTCAATGCTACATTCAAGCTGCTATTCAGGCTCAAAGTCTGCACTGGGGTGCCAGGGGCGCAAAACACTGTGCCTATTCAGAGCTCCTTTTGCAGCTTCTCTTATAGCTAGTAGTAGTACATTTCATACAGTCTCCTTACATTGTTGGGCCCTCATCACTTTTCTGGAATGTAGGAGGAATGTAGAGTAGGCGGAAGGCAGAGACTAGACTGGGCAAGGGGTACAGGGGGTCACTAGGACCCAGAGGGAGGACGTCTGGGAGTCACACTGTTCATGCCACTGTTCCAACATTCTGGTGTTCATTGCGGGCAAACACGATCCACCCACATTCCAAATCCAACCTCTCAAGCCAAACACTGCAGTGGGCTCCTTGGGCCTCAACGACTTTGAGCAACTCCCTGAATAGATCGATCTTGTTGTTAGACAGCACAGGTGCCTTCAAGACCCATTGTGCTGACGTTTGCTCACTGAAGATGACCCCATCAGACGTCTGGGCCCCAGGCCTCAAATTTGCGGCCACACCCAGTCCAGTCCAGGAGGGGAAAGGGTTTCGGAGAGAGAGAAGAGAGATTAGGTGAGAGAGCAACGCGCAAGATCGTCCGCTTCCTCCATTCTGGTCTGTATCCGCCTGTCGCGCATTCTGTGAATTTGTGCTAAGCATCGTTAGGCGCACCTCAGGGTTTGGAATTCCGCCATGCTTGCAGCTATCTGCCGCGGAACGGTGCCCTCCACCTACCGGAACTTGTTCGACCCCTCTCGGACCCCAGGCGTTCGATGCTGGCGTCGTTTGGCCAGTTCGCATGCCAAGTTTCATCGTTCTCCACCTGTACGTCATCTTCCTCCCATTTGTACTCTTTGAGGGCGAAATGGGCTATTGGCTAGCGTACAGTCATTTCTTTCTTCCCATTCCGTTGTATCGTCAGCGTTCGCCATTCCTTCCTTCTAATACGATGTTCATTCCTCTCTCTTAGCCTTCTTTCGCCGAAATAGCCCAATCTAAAGCGGCGATGTGGGAAACTCTCCTGAATTCGGATCCATCAGCTTCTTCTACTAGAACTACGAGCAATCCTCTCGACTCTGTCAGTTCTGCCTTGAATCTTGACTTGGAGTCTCATTGGGCCATACGACAACGTGTTATCGAACTGGAGGCGTTGAAACAAAGTGATGAGATGGACCACGTTTCGGTCGCGAACTTCTTGAGCGATTTTGATGCTTCACGTCCTCAACCTTCCTCAGTTCTGGTCACCAAACTCATCGAAGTGTGCCTCAAATATGAACTCTTTGAGAAGGCGGTAGAATACTTCGTATGGGGCCGTGAAACTGGAAATTTGGCTGATCCCGACTCTGTGCAGATGATTATGAGACGCACACGCGATCGCGAAGGATGGATACACATTCGCCGACTTCTCACTCGTGACATTCAACGCTATTACCCGGGACTTTCAGAACTACGACAAGCTAACTTCGACAAGGCTCATGCCAAGTCGTTGGACTCATCTTCCCCTTCTTCCTCTGCCACCTCGCATAACTCCACTCCATCTCGCATCAATTCAGGTAGTGTACATACTGCTTTGCCATTTTCGCCGAACATTGGTCCCTCAAAGCCTTCATCTACGGTCGACTGGATCGATTTTGTCTCGAACCCTTCAGCACACACTGGACAGGCCGTTTTCTTGGACGATGGTCTTCCTTCTGGAGTGAATCAGCTGTTGTTGCGCAGAGATCATATCCGTCAAGAGAGTTTGAAGAAGTTTACTGGATTTGCGCTTGGAGATAGGCAGAAACGCATGCGCGAAGAAGTGAAGTCCATAAGTGACGCCGAACTGCGTTCTCTGTCGATTGAGGACCACGTAAAGTTGACCTCTGTCATTGAAGAGATGGTGTGGAGAGGAATGGCTGATGAGGCGCTTGTGAAATTGAAGAGCGAGCTTGAGGAAGGCAGGTACTTGATTGGTCATTCTGTCTTCTCTACGCTTGCCTCTCACTTCCGAGATTCGAGGAATGTGGACGGAATGCTTCAATTGTTGCGAATGATGATGTCTAAGGACGTGGCGCCGGACATTTCGCTCGTCAACTCGATGCTCGAATTGCACGTGAATGTGAAGCAGTTCAAAGAGGCGGTGGATTTGTGGAAGAACCTTCATAGTTACTCTTTGGAACCGAACGCCACCACTGTAGGCACCATGATTCGACTGCTGGCCGAGGCGACATTGGCAAGAGTTCGTCTCCCACTCACCCTCAGCAGCATCCTCAAACTCGTCCACACACAACATATTACACTTTCGGAAGCAACGCACATGGAATTGCTTCATTATGGCATTGCAGCGCAGAACTTCACGTTTGCAAAGTCGATCTTCAAGAGACTCAAGAACCCCAACGCTCGGGCCTACGAACTCATCTTACAGGCACACATGACACCGAGACTGTTTTCGAAGTTCATGAACTACTACAATCTCTTCGAGAGGTACCACGGGAAGCACATTGGCTACGACACGATCAAACGCGCTCTGAAAGTCGCACTTGCTGTTGACAGCCCACATACGTTCTACATGGTTCTCAAACATCAACTCGAACGCCACGGCATGCAACTCACATCTCCTCAACTCAAAATCCTCGTGGCAATCGCAGTGAAGAACGGATACCTGCACTTGGCACTCGGAATAGATCTCCTCCGACAAGAGTTCCTCCCTGACGTACCCATCTCTCCAAGGTACATCTTCACTTTCCTGCACAGTCCCTTCTACAAAAAGCTGAAACCAAGCATCCCATCGCTCATGGAACTTGGCGTTGCAGAACCCGAGACAAGATCGCCTTCAATGTCCACCGCATCCTCAAACTCAACCTCAACCTCCACATCATCATCGACACGATCCGAAGAACCGATGACGGTGACGCAGACTGAAACGGAGCATCAACTCCACGTACCGAAGAAGAAGCTGGAGATGTGGAACAAGATAGCATCTGAATGGGTGACACAACGAGCAGCACTTGAAAAAATGCAAGTCAAAGCTAAGGCCATCAGTTTGGCTGAGAGAGAGAGAAGGAATTCCCGATACGTTGACCATCATCATCAATGAGAGAGGTCCTCCCACCGAAAGACCCCTCGATCCTCCTGTTCAACGTGTCTCCTTTCCTTTTGTGTAAGGGTAACTCCACAAAGCACACACTGTACACACAAATGTAACATAATTATCGCTCATCCTTTTGCTCGTGCGTATCCGATACCAACCCCCAATCTTGCAGTCATGACCCCTTGGAACATCTCCAGCACGATAATCTGCTTTGGATACGTTCAACATCAGTCTATACAATCAGAATGTGTTGTAGATACAATATATACAATGCAATTGGGATTGCAAGCCACAAGTGATGAGGAATGTCTTCGAACCGTTTGAGGTCGGCCCGGCGGTCCTCATGCGAATTCCATCTCAGAATCGTAAGAGTCGTTCGAAGAAAGCTCATCTTCGTGTTCCAATAGAGCCTCCAGATCGAAAAACGAGTCCGAAAGAGGAGAAGAGGGTACCTCCTCCTGAGTCCTGTCCATCTCAACATCCGAATCGCTCCAGATGCTTGCCGCTGCTGTTGCTGCTTCTCCTTCTCCCTGTTGTCGTTGCGATGCCACCCATTGTAGATTCGCATCATCATACACTCCTCCTTCAATGATTGGCGGCTTTCCCGCACATATTGGGATGTCCGGGATGCGGTACTCGGCCTCGTTCTTCGCCTGCCAATGTCTCGTCGAGTGGTCCAACCACTTCTTTGTGACGCAATAGATGCCCCTCTCGTGGACAGCTATGCGCACTTTCATCGTACTCCCACGAGCAGAGACCATGTGTGTGACGCACTGAGGGTTGCCTGGAGACAGGTCCTCAATGTACTGCGCACCGAAGGAGACGACCCGGTTCACCTCTCTCTGGGCCACTCTCGTGTGCTCGTTCCATTGAGGAGTTGTCGGCGTTGAGGAAGAGACAGTGGAATCCATTTCAGGCACATTGTTCATTGGAAGAAGATGATGATGGTGGTGATGATGATGGTGGTGTTGCTGAGGTTGATGGTTTCCATTTGAGCCACTTGAGGATGACGACGTTGGTTGCTTAGGGACATGAGGAATGACGCCAGAGAGACATACACGACGACCTTTCAGGACTTGCTGTCGGAGACGAGGCAGAATTAGCTGAACTTTGCGTCGCTTCGAATCCATCGGCAGGGCGAAGAACTGCTCATGAAGGTGTTGCAGCACTCTCAACATAGACTCCAATATACGGTCATTGTTTTTCGAGGGAAGAAAGCGAATACCAAAGGGAGAGAGAAGTGCAGGTCCAGAAATTTGATCCACAGCCATGTTCGGGGCCTCCTGATCCACAATCATCCTCGAAGCTGAAGCGTCCCCTTGAGTTGAAGTAGATGGACCATCTACAGCCATACCATCGGAATTAGGATGCATGTTGTCGATAGTACTCTTCTCACTGCCATTTGCAGAGACGGAAACCTTGTCCAACGTCTTGTGCTCCAAATCCAACTCCATATCGCTCCTTTCAGACTCCTTCCTCTTTTTGACATTGTAATCTATAGCTTCGATGGAATCAACATTGGCGTAACTCTCGGCGGGACGCTTTTTGGTTGAAGGTTGCTGTTGCGATTCTGCGTTATTCGCGACTCCTTCAGAACTCTTTAAAGGTGTTGATAATTCTGTTGTAGATGATGAAGATGATGAGGTGGCTTGTAAGGTAGTAGAGCTTGATTGAGAGGCGTGGTGTCGGGCGTGAAAGGTGTTGTTGAGATCGTCCTGACCCGGCCAGTAAACGAATGGATGCACATGAATGAGATGATCTAGGTAATCAGGCCATACGCTTTCACTATCGTCAAGAATAACGGCAATGCTCGAGTCGCCTACGATGTGTTTGATGTCCTTTCTCTTCTCTTGCAGTTTTAGGGAGTATGCAAAGCCTCCTTGTCTCCGTAACTGTAATTCTATGGCGTCCTCTGTGTGTGATCTCGTAATGATTCTGGATCCGATGACTTGGTTGCGAAGGATGGGGTCAATGTCGGTGAGAATCTCCTTGTTGATGAGATCGACGATTTTCGAGGCGTATTCAGCATTGGCCATTGTGTAGACATGTATTTCGAATAGCTTGTGTGCTTGCAGAAGGAACTCCTTGAGACCAGGTCTGAACTTGACGATCATGCGGGAGTGTCCGCTCAATTCGAAGGCGAACACCTTCTCCTGTTCCGGATTCATTTTTGATGCCAAGTCGCCTTCGTACGAGAGTAGCTGCGCTGCGTGAAGAACGGTCTGATCAAGGTCTAGAACGAGAACCAAACGAGAGGAGTCAAGGAGGGAGCGTTTCTTCGCTTCGGACTCGGCTTCAACGTCGGATACTCGCCTCTTGATGGGGTGATTTGATGGCGTGATGTAGAACGCGTAGGCGCTCGTATCGTGCAAATGAACATGACATGAAGTGCAAACATCGGTGATGGTCAAGATTGGGTGGTTGCAGGTGGAGATGGTGCAGAGGAGTTGGCTGGAAGCAGGGAAGAAGAGGTGGTCAGGGAGGGTGTGGAGCGAGCAACGGGAAGAAGTCCGAAAAGGAGTACATGTCTCAGTAACATGAGGTGTTAAATACACGCGGATAGCGTACCCATTGGTGATCTTGGTGTTGTTCTTGACGAGGCAGTTGAGTACGGTGCCGGAGACGGGAGAAACGAGCTTCACAGCTACGGGTTCTACCAGGGCGAGCACCTCGCCCTCGGACACGGGTCTTCCCGGTTGGACTTTCCACGAGCGAAGGAGGCCTGTCTCTGCGCCCCAACGCACCTCCTGTTGCATAGAGGGTGGGGCTTGCACGAGGAGAAGAAGAACAGAACTTGAGGAAGCACGGAAGTTGTGAACAGGGCGAGGACGAGGCCGGAACTGATCGAGAAGAGGAGGGCGAGCTTGCGGCCACTTGGCTCTCTCACTCTCCGCGCGCCGCTCGATCCTGATGGACACTCATTCCAGTACCAACCCCATTCTCGGTCCGTACTCCTTTTATTCCTTCTGCCCTACCCTTTTCATTCCATTGTCACCTGTTACGATCATCACCAACTTTGGAATTGGCCTTACTCTCTTTTCCGACCCTCCGACACCCCTTCTGACGCACTTTACCCCTCACAGCACTCTCAAAGGCGGAGATAGTCAAGCGTGCGCTAGAGTACTTGCTAGTACCTCTCAACTTCTATGTGCGAGAGATGCTCTCTCGAGTGATGAACGAGCAGGAATCACAGAAAGTGCTGGAGAGGATGCCAGGTCGCGTACGTCCCTTCAAATCCCCTCTACATACCCCAATCTCAATACATCGTTGATTCTAACAACACCTTTGGATCGGTTATTGCAGATTCCAGACGTATCACACCTTGTTGAGATATGCAAGACGAAGGAGTATCGAGGCCACTTTCCCGAGCTGAAAACCATGTACAGTGAGCTTTGGCACATTAAGGACATTCGTAACCATTGGGCACACTCACAGGCGATATCAGATTGTCAATTGATAGCATTCTTGAGTAACTGCGAAGACGTAGTGGCAGCGATTTGTACTGAGGCGACTTATCCCTCCTACGAGCAGATCAAGCTCCTCCGACAGTGCTGGCTTCTCTCAACTGCTGAAAGAGTGTATCAGGAGCTATCCCATGTTGACGAGACTGGACAGCAGGTGATCACGTATCCAAGATTACTGCCTCCCTTTGATGACTGAGTCTCGAAGTTTCCAAAACCGCCCTCCATCACCATCGCCGTCTCCCTACTACCCTATATGTATATTCCTCTTGTAATGTGCCCTTCTATAGCACTGGAAAATGTAAATTGTTGTACCCATTACCGAATACCGTGATTGAAACTTGAGCGACTCCGGGTTGAGCGAGTCTCAGCGCAACGAGCGTGTTGCTGCCATTCCAAGCCATGGTCCTTCTCTAGGAACAACATGTCGTTCCCATTGTATGTTGCAGAGTGCATCTTACCATCGATCCCTGCGACAATCACGTCATCGAGCATTGCTGGACCGCCTGATTGTACGTTTCGACCGCGAGGCCCAAACTTTCAATGGCGATCTTTCGCTCCTTCTGGCAGAAGTGGCTGTGTCTAACCTCTCTTTGCGTGAAGTGAGATCCCTATATATTGGAACAAGCGATGGAAGGGTACTCGTCTATCCTGTACTGTACAATCATGACACAAACCACGTTTCGACCGTTTTCGAGCGAGAACGCGCTCTAGGACATGGAAAGAAGCCTGTCACTGATATCATTGTATTGGACGATGTTGGAATCATACTCACACTATGCGGTACGCGTCTGTGGAGGCTATTCAAGACGTGTAGCGTCGTTGCCTGTTGGAGCCAAACTTTCTCCTTACCATTTCCTGTTCTGTGTTGCTCTGACGGGATTCTGACCTTGCTCATCGTCCTTTCCTTTCAGATGGCTATCTTGATACATGGCATTCTATGACTCTTGAACCGACTACAGTGGTGCCACAGAATAAGGGAATTTCGTTGATCGCCCGTTGTCAATCTGGTAACGAGATGACCTTTCAAATCTGTGTTCAGCAGCGTAAGAAGCTGTTTCTCTATGAATTCGTTGGCAGATTCGAACTTCTTTCTGTACGTTGGTCCGAAATCCGCATCTCAATTTGCATATTCCTCTTTCTGACCTTTCCTGTATTCGTCTTTGCTGTTCCTTGTTGTAACACAAGGAATTGACTTTGCCTGAGCCTGCTACGAGTATTATGTGGATTAACAAGTCGATATACCTGACAGCGAGGTCAGAATACTTCACGGTGGACGTTTTGGAAAACAGCATCGCTCCTTTGGTATCCTTTGAGTCTGCTCCTCCAGTGATGCGACTTCTGAGTAGTGGTGAACTGATCATGAAACAAGATCGCAAGGGAGTTCTCACAGATGGCATGATGAGCAAGAACAGCTCGTTATCAGTTCAAGTCTCTCCTCTCACCTGGACCACTAGTCCCTCTGATTTGATCGTCCACTTCCCCTACGTTCTCAGTCTTCAAGCGGATCAAATAGAGGTCCACTCGACGTTCAGTTGGAAGATGTTCCAGCGCATAGCGCTCTCTCAAAATGTTCCCGTCTCTTCACCTCCTCCTTCCTCCACAATCATGTCTCCCTCATCGTCCTCCCACTCATTATCAACATCATCACCACCAGGCACAAGCACTAACGTAAGCCTATCAGCACTGAAGTCGTTCGTACCGCGCAACACCGCGCTCATCGGATTCGACGAGCTCTTCGTCCTCGCCCACTCCGAACGCTCTGTCTTCGCCTTCGTCGCTCCCAAGTACCCTTCTCAAGCTGAAACTCTCGTCAACACTGGAAACATCGAAGAGGGACTCTTCCTGTTGGAACAGACTTGCGACGAAATGCGAGACTACCCAAACATGTTTGCAAAGCTTCATACTCTTGCTGCTTGGTCGAGATTCAAATCAGGTGATTGGAAAAGATCAATCGTCCACTTTGCGAATGCAAAGGCTTCTCCAGCCGTCATCATCCCATCCTTCCCCTCTCTCTTGCTCATCGACTCTCAAAAGACGACCGAGGAAGACAAGATCATCAACAACGTCATCAAGAAGTTCCTTCCAAGAGGTGCTTCAGATGCTGATCAGGACAAGTCGCTGAGAGAGGCATCAATCTACTTGACCGAGTTTTTGGAGGCTCTGCGGGCAGGGGAGAAGTATGATGAGCCCACTGAGCTGGAACTGATTGCTGCCATCTTCATCTCAAAGGTGCGCTATGGGACACCTGGAATAGGCGCAGCAGCGATGAGTAGTTCGAAAGCGACGTGGAACTTCCTCTCTTCCCTCACCGAGTCAGAACAAGCTCTATCGCTAGCATTTTTGGAGCACTGGTGTACCGTCAATCGATTCTATGTTACCTTGGGTCTGATATTCAGGCTAAGGAGGCTAAACCGCAAGGCACTCGAAGAATGGTCGAAAGTCGGTTCTGGTGAACGTACTTGTCAGGATCCCTCTCAGAGTGGCATTGATGAATCCATCTCTCTTCTACAAACTATCGACGACATTGAACTGCTAGAGGAATTCGCTCCCAAGGTGTATGCGAACAGCGGGAAGAACGCGTCCAAGTTCCTGTCCATTTTCGCCTCCAAGGAGCGTGCCACACTGCTGCATCTATCGTGGATACAAAACTTCTTCCAACAGTATGACAAATCCCTATTCGAGCAGTACCTGGAGTACTTGGTGTTTGAGCTGGACGTGAAAGATGAAAAGGTCGAGACGACTCTTGCTCTACAGTACCTCTCTGCCATCTCTGCTTCTTCTGATGTTGGTGCCCCTGTGATGTTAAACGGTAGATCTTCGTTGACGACCCAAATGGTTGCTTCATCTGCGAACGCGAGCTCGTCTGCCGCTTCCCCATCTTCATCCTCATCAACATCATCAACATCATCTGTTGTTCCCCCTTTCCCGCCTTCTTCAATCTCCTCTTCACCGTCTGTGGAACTTCAGAGGTCGTCCTTGACCGGCGCGAGAAAGAAGCTGCTTGCGCTGCTGGAGCAGAAGTCTTCTTTCAATGCGCATGCACTGTTGGTTCGCGTCGAATCCCTCCCCTTGCCATTTGAGAAGGTTGCATTGTACGAGCGGATAGGCGATCACGAGAAGGCTCTTGGAGTGATTGTGCATGTGTTGCAGGACTTTGACCGAGCGGAGACGTATTGCCTTCTTCATGAGCACGAGGGCTCAGATGTGCTCATCTCTGCGCTTTTGAGAGTGTACCTTGCGATGGATCCGGATCTGAGGGCTGGCATGCCAGAGGGCGAAGGATTCGGTGGAGACGATGGATTGAAGTTGCCGCGAAGGGCTCTGGATCTGATCGAGAGGTTCCCCACAAAACTGAGACCCTCTACTGTTATTTCAACTCTGCCACCCGATACTCCCCTTCACGCCATCGAACCCTTCCTCGTCCAATCCATCCGAGCGCACTTGGCCATGTTGAGACACAATGCCATTCTACAGGGCATAGAGAAGTCCAACAACTTGAAGGTCTCGACTGAGCGTTTGGCCCTCTCTCAGAGGTCATTCATCATCTCACAGAACACGACGTGCCCAGTGTGCAACAGACCCATACAACCGGGCATGTTTGCAAGGTTTCCAAACAACGTACTCGTGCACGTCCCGTGCGTGAACAACAAGCACATCGACCCAATCACTGGACGAAACTTCTTCAGGCATCCCCAAGAATAGTGAGTGCATGGCTCAAATTGAACCTCGTTCGATGATGTTTCAAGCACTTCGACCCGGAGATGTGACTGAGAGAGAGATCGCCTCCTGAAAAGCCCCAATAACTGCAATACGGTATTCTGTGTGCACGCCATCACCTGTCCCATAAATACATAGAGTTACAATCATAAGGAGTGTCTATTTTCGCCAATTGCAGAGCTACTGGGTGTCAAGTTTCTCTCATCGAGATCAGTCCTTCTTCGGCTTCTCCTGCTGCTTCTCAACTCGGTCTCTTGTCCTCCAAAAGATGATTGCGAAGCAGATCATGCCATAGACGTTTGTGTATATGGGTGCCAATAGAAGTGCTGTATCGGTCATTCCAGAAGTCCAGTACTGGACGAGAGGTAAGAAGGTGAAGATGGCGACGAAGAAGATGAACACCTGTCCGAGTCTGCGAGTGATCTTTTCCGAAGTCAATACTGCCACCGTACTAATGATAGTCACTAGAATCATAAAAGCCATGCGGTATGTGGATTCAGTGGTCGGAATTGGTCTACCACGAACACCTGGCCATGGTGGCAGAATGCGCTCCGCCTGGGCAGTCTCCATCATCAGATCGTAATATCTCTTCGGCTCAATGATGCCAAACACGTAGGGGATCCAATAGAGGTAGAGTTGCATCGAAACTTCCATGGAGAGATACGCAAGGTAGACAAGACAGTAGGTGCCAGCTCTGGTCGCGAAAGAGAATGCTCCAAGGAAGAGGTGAGGAAAGGTAGCAAACTATGCCATTAGTAAGTATCGTTTTCATCGTGTGGGGTATCATAATCGCTCAATTGTTTGGCAATAGGAGGTGGCAGAGAGCACGTACAACCAATCCACGGAGGAAAACCATTCCGCTGATTTTGGAGTACTCCCTGACATACCAGGGGTCGCCAATCCAGGAATATGCGACAAAGCATGCATAAAGCAGTTGCAGAACAGAAGAGACTAGGAAGAGACGGTTGATCATAGCTTGAGGGAGTCCTTGCAGAAGAGTGTCGAGCGCTCGTTTGGCTCGTCTGCTCCCCATAAAAAGGGCGGCGGAGACGGAACGGCGTAGCGTTCCTTTTTGAGTGGCTTATATCTTAGCTCCTTGTATTACAAGGTGCCCGGTCGCACCAAAAGATCTGCCCCAAAATCAACCTTAGACATGACATCGTTCTGCATGGCGTTGTGTTCAGGGTTATTTGCCACTTGATAAACTTGCGGATCGAACTATGCCCTCTTGTTAAGAAGCCCCATCGTGTCCTTCG